>OIZF01000630.1_pt1 | contig 23630 bp, 26 predicted proteins | sample 1588471 | NCBI WGS metagenome assembly OIZF01 (sample SAMN03283279) | human gut metagenome | biome: human-associated habitat; material: feces | host: Homo sapiens | place: Peru | collected 2012
TGTGATTATACTGGTACTTACAAATGCAACAACGGTACTTATTTTTGTAGCAGCTGTTTTATATATTATATATCTGCTTCAGACGATTTTTGATATCAGAAAGAACAATTAAAAAGCTGCGAATCAGACAGAGAGCATATATAAAGCAACATCCCCGGCATGATTAATAACCATGCCGGGGATGTTTTTGTTATATTCTTTAATTACTTATTGTTCTTCTTCTCGTTCTCAAGCTTCTTCATAGCTCTTACCTTAAGTGAAAGACCGAAGAGGTTGATGAATCCGTCAGCATCATGATGATCATACATATCACCTGTCTTGAATGATGCAATTGACTCATTGTAAAGTGAATATGGAGATGTTGTTCCAGCCTTGATGATGTTACCCTTGTAAAGTCTGAACTTAACTTCACCTGTTACATATTCCTGAGTCTTCTCAACGAATGCCTGAAGTGCTTCACGAAGAGGTGTCTCCCATTTTCCTTCGTAAACAACCTGGGCAAACTTGTTTCCAACATCCATCTTGAATGTTGTTGTATCTCTGTCGAGAACTAATTCCTCAAGCTGCTGATGAGCTTCGTAAAGAATTGTTCCACCAGGAGTCTCATATACACCACGAGACTTCATACCAACAACACGGTTCTCAACGATATCAATGATACCGATACCATGCTTAGCACCAAGTCTGTTAAGTTCTCTGATAATATCAGAAACCTTCATAGCCTTGCCATTAACTGACTTTGGAACACCTTTTTCAAATGTCATAGTAACATATTCTGGTTCATCCGGAGCTTCCTCAGGAGTGCATCCAAGAACTAATAAATGCTTGTAGTTAGGCTCGTTAGCTGGATCTTCAAGCTCAAGACCTTCATGGCTGATATGCCAGATGTTACGGTCACGGCTATAGCTGCAATCTGTGCTGAATGGAAGATGAATACCATGCTGTCTGCAGTATTCAATCTCATCTTCACGAGACTGAAGCTTCCAGTTAGAATCTCTCCAAGGAGCGATAATCTTGATATCTGGAGCTAAAGCCTTGATTGTAAGCTCGAATCTGATCTGGTCATTACCCTTACCAGTAGCACCGTGGCAGATAGCAACAGCACCTTCCTTACGGGCAATCTCAACAAGTCTCTTAGCGATAAGAGGTCTTGCCATTGAAGTACCAAGTAAATATTTATTTTCATAAACAGCGTGTGCCTGAACACATGGAACGATGTAGTTGTCGCAGAACTCATCAGTGATATCTTCTATATATAACTTAGCAGCACCACATGAGAGAGCTCTCTGCTCAAGTCCGTCCAACTCCTCTTCCTGACCACAGTCTGCACATACGCAGACAACATCATAGTTGTATGTTTCCTTTAACCAAGGGATGATGGCAGTTGTGTCAAGTCCGCCAGAATAAGCAAGAATAACTTTTTCTTTCATTATATATTCCTCCGTATATTATTAAGTTTACATAGTAAAACACATATGCTATGCACCTGCAGATTATAATAAACTACTTTATTTAAAAATGCAACAACAAATTATGCATATTATACATCAATATGCAACAAAAATGTATAAATATAAATTTTCTTTAAAATATCCTTTACATAAGAAAAAAAGTTGCTATAATGTAGGTTATCAATTTACATTTTGCGTTATTTTATGCATAAATGTTGAATATATGCATTATGCTTCGCAAAAGAGAGAGCCACAAGGAGGAGTTATGATTAAAGTAGGTATTATCGGTGCGACAGGTTACGCAGGTAACGAGCTTGTCAGATTATTATTAGGACATAAGGATGCAGAGATTGTATGGCTCGGTTCGAGAAGTTACATAGATCAGAATTATTCAGATGTATATAGAAACATGTTTAAGCTTGTAGATGCAAAATGTATGGACGACAATATGGAACAGCTTGCTAACGAGGTTGATGTTATATTTACAGCAACACCACAGGGCTTATGTGCGTCACTTGTTAATGACGAAATTCTTTCAAAGACTAAGATTATTGATCTGAGTGCTGATTTCAGACTTAAGGATGTTAATGTATATGAACAGTGGTATAAGCTTGAGCATAAAGCACCACAGTATATTGATGAAGCTGTTTATGGCTTATGTGAGATTAACAGAGACAAGGTAAGCAAAGATACAAGAATTATTGCAAATCCGGGCTGCTATACAACAACATCAATTCTTACACTTTACCCAATGGTTAAGGAAGCAATAATTAATCCTGATACAATTATAATTGATGCCAAGAGCGGAACTTCAGGTGCAGGCCGTGGTGCTAAGGTTGCCAACCTTTTCTGTGAAGTTAATGAGAGCATGAAAGCTTATGGCGTCGGAACTCACAGACATACACCTGAGATTGAGGAACAGTTAGGTTATGCATGTGGAAGAGATGATTTAAAGCTTATCTTCACACCACATTTGGTTCCAATGAACAGAGGAATTCTTGTAACAGCATATGCCAGTCTTGCCAAAGATGTTACATACGAAGATGTCAAGGCAGCATATGACAAGTACTATGATAAGGAATATTTCGTAAGAGTACTTCCTAAAGATGTATGCCCTGAAACACGCTGGGTTGAGGGAAGCAACTTTGTTGATATAGGATTTAAGATTGAACCAAGAACTAACAGACTTATAATGATGGGTGCGTTAGATAATCTTGTTAAGGGTGCAGCAGGTCAGGCAGTACAGAATATGAACCTTCTCTTCGGACTTCCAGAGAATGAGGGATTACAGCTTGCACCAATGTTTCCATAATAAATGTAGCGTAAATTCAGAATTTACACGACGAAATATGCACAATGACAGAGTATATGTGATGGTACAATAGGAGGATGTTATGAATATAATTAAAGGCGGTGTTACAGCAGCTAAAGGATTCAAGGCTGCCGGATTTGAAGCACAGATTAAATATAAGAACGGAAAGAAAGATATGGCACTTGTATACAGCGAGAAGCCATGTGTTACAGCAGGAACATTTACAACTAACAAAGTATTTGCAGCTCCTGTTAAATGGGACAGAAACATTGTATATAATGAAGACTTTGCACAGGCTGTAGTTGTAAACAGCGGTGTTGCCAACGCATGTACAGGCGTTGAAGGAGATAACGCATGTGCAGAAGAAGCAAAGGCAGTTGCAAAGGTTCTTAATGTACCGGAGAATGCAGTACTTATCGGTTCAACAGGTGTTATCGGAATGCAGCTTCCTGTTGACAGAATATGTGCAGGAATTGAAAAGCTTGCTCCAATGCTTGATGCTTCATTAGAAGCAGGAACACAGGCAGCAGAGGCAATTATGACTACAGATACAAGAAGCAAGCAGGTTGCTGTAGAAGTAGAAGTTGCAGGTACTAAGGTAACAATCGGTGGTATGTGCAAGGGCGCAGGAATGATTCATCCTAATATGGCAACAATGCTCTGCTACATAACAACAGACTGTGATATCGACAAGGCACTTCTTCAGAAGATGACAAGTGCAATTGTTGATGATTCATTTAACATGATATCAGTTGATGGAGATACATCAACTAATGATACAGCTCTTGTTCTTGCTAATGGAATGGCTGGCAACAAGAAGATTACAGAAGAAGGTGCTGATTATAATGCTTTCTATGAAGGCTTAAGCTATGTATTTACAGAGCTTTCCAAGATGATTGCAGGTGACGGCGAAGGCTGCACATGTCTTTTCGAGGTTCAGGTAAAGGGCGCAACAACTAAGGCAGAAGCCAAGACACTTGCTAAGTCAATTGTTACATCAAGTCTTACCAAGGCAGCAATATTCGGACATGACGCTAACTGGGGAAGAATTCTCTGTGCAATGGGATATTCTGGTGCTGACTTTGACCCTGAGAAGGTTGATATCTTCTTTAAGAGTTCAGCAGGTGAGCTTCAGATTGTTAAAGATGGAACTGCTACAGATTACAGCGAGGAGAAAGCAACGGAAATACTTTCACAGAATCCTGTAATTGCTATTGCGGATGTTAAGCAGGGCGATGCAAGCGCTACAGCATGGGGCTGTGACCTTACATTTGATTATGTCAAGATAAATGCTGATTACAGAAGTTAATCTGACACAGCATTTTAAATCAAATATATCTGAATAAATATGAAATGGAGATTATTATGAGCGCAAAAGATATGACAGAGGAACTTATGAAGGCACAGGTGCTTGTTGAGGCACTTCCTTATATCCAGAAATTTAACAGAAAGATAATTGTAGTTAAGTACGGCGGAAGTGCTATGGTAGATGAAGAACTTAAGAGAAAAGTAATTCAGGACGTAGTTCTTCTTAAACTTGTTGGTTTTAAGCCAATCATCGTTCACGGCGGTGGCAAGGAAATCAGCAAATGGGTTGAAAAGTCAGGCATGACACCTGAATTCAAGAATGGTTTAAGAGTTACAGACGAGCCAACAATGGAGATTGCCGAGATGGTTCTTAACAAGGTTAATAAGAGCCTTGTTTCAATGATTGAGCAGCTTGGTGTCAAGGCATGCGGTATCAGTGGTAAGGATGGCGGCATGTTAAAGGTTGAGAAGAAGTATTCTAAGGGTGAGGATATAGGATATGTTGGTGAAGTGACAGATGTTGATACAACACTTCTTGATTCATTGCTTAAGGACGATTTCCTCCCAGTAATATGTCCTATCGGATATGATGATGATTTTCATGCATACAATATTAATGCAGATGACGCAGCATGTGCAATTGCAAGAGCTGTCAATGCTGAGAAGCTTGCATTCTTAACAGATATCGAAGGTGTATATAAGGATTTTGACGATAAGGATTCACTTATATCTGAGCTTTCTACTTCAGAGGCGAGAACACTTTTAGAGAGTGGAACAATCGGCGGCGGTATGCTTCCTAAGCTTAATAACTGTATAGATGCTATTGAACATGGTGTATCAAGAGTACATATTCTTGATGGAAGAATTCCACACTGCCTTCTGCTTGAAATATTTACTAACAAGGGTGTTGGTACAGCTATTCTTTCAGACGATGCAGAAAAATTCTTTGATTCAGATAAATAATTGCGAACCGTAAGCTTTGAGGTTATAATATTATATTGGCTCATGTGAAAATGTGTGCTCATAAGAATAGGAAAGTGAGAGTAATCATGAATACACAGCAGATTATAAAAACAGCAGAAGAGAAGCTGATTCATACATACAACCGTTACCAGATAGTACTTGATAAGGGTGACGGAGTAAGACTTTACGATACAGATGGTAAAGAATATCTTGATTTTGGAGCAGGTATAGCAGTATTTGCACTTGGTTATAACAATAAAGAATATAATGATGCATTAAAGGCACAGATTGATAAGCTTATACACACATCTAATTATTTCTATAATGAACCGGCTGTAGAGGCTGCAACAGCACTTACAAAGGCTTCAGGAATGGACAGAGTATTCTTTACTAACAGTGGTACAGAGGCTATTGAAGGTGCAGTCAAGCTTGCAAAGAAATATTATTATGTCAAGAACGGAAAGGCTGATGCAGAGATTATTGCAATGCAGCATTCATTCCATGGAAGAAGTATGGGAGCACTTGCTGTAACTGGTAATAAGCATTATCAGGAAGCATTTGGTCCTATGATACCGGGAATTAAGTTTGCACAGTATAACGACCTTGACAGTGTAAAGGAACTTGTTAATGACAAAACTTGTGCTATAATATTTGAGACAGTACAGGGTGAAGGCGGAATTTATCCTGCTACTAAAGAATTTATTGAAGGTGTAAGAAAGTTATGTGATGAGAAGGGAATCCTTCTTATACTTGATGAGATTCAGTGCGGAATGGGAAGAACAGGAAGTATGTTCGCATTCCAGCAGTATGGCGTTAAGCCGGATATCCTTACAGTAGCCAAGGCTCTTGGCTGTGGAGTTCCTGTAGGTGCATTTGCAGCGACAGAGGAAGTTGCGAAGGCATTAGTTCCGGGAGACCATGGAACAACATACGGTGGTAATCCACTTGCATGTGCAGCAGCAACCAAGGTGTTCGAACTTTTTGAGAAGCAGCATGTATTAGATAATGTCAAGGAAGTATCTGCTTACTTTGAAGAAAAGCTTGATGAGCTTGTTGAGACAATAGATGTTGTTGTCGAGAGACGAGGAATGGGTCTTATGCAGGGACTTGAGTTATCAGTTAATCCTAAGGACGTAATTGCGAGAGCACTTGATAACGGACTTATTCTGTTCTCAGCAGGAACTAATGTTATAAGATTTGTTCCACCACTTGTAATTACTAAGGCAGATGTAGATGAATGCATAGCTAAGCTTAAGAAATCCTTCTAGAATCAGGAGTTTACTTTATGAAATTAAGAAGATTTATCAGTATGATGCTGATTGTTACCATGCTGACAGTCTTTGTAGGCTGTGGTAATAAAGATGACAGGACACAGGCTGCGAGGACTCTTAATCTTGATGGACCTATAACAGTTAATGTATGGTTTAATAACAGTGATTATGAGCCTTATCTTGAATTTGTTGCCAAGCAGTTTAAGCAGGCTAATGAACTTGTTACCATCAATCCTGTATATGTCGAAGCAGATTCATATATTAATTATATATATGATGAATCTGTTCGCAATGATAATGCATGTGATTTGTATTTTCTGACATCTGAAGAGATAGAGAAAGCATATCTTATGGGGCTTATGTCCGAAAATGATATGTATCCTCAGGTGTACAATGAGGATGTGTTTGGAAAGGCTGCAATGACAGCCTGTTCATATAATGGCAAATTATATGGATATCCGGTATCATTTAATACATCATTTCTTGTATATAATAAGAAGTATGCTGAACCTGTAGAAACAATTGATCAGATTAGACAGATTAGTGATAATTATCAGGTGACTGATGAGAATCAGGATGTATCAATGGTATTTCAATGGGCACCAGGTTCAATGTTTCTTAATTATCCGGCTTGTGGAAAATATATTAATATAGGCGGCAATAATTCTGAGGACAGTTCTTCGGTTTCTGTAGATGGAGAGTCTATAAAGAAAGCACTTAAAAAATATGCTGAGTTAAACAGTGCATTTGGAACAGACAGAAATAATACAAGCCTTGAGACATGTGTGGATTTGTTTTCAACAGGAAATCTGTTATATACAATTCTTGATGCAGACAGTATATCTAAGATTGATTTATCAGAAATAGATTATGGCATATGTAAATATCCTTCAATGGGGAATGATGTTGAATCAAAAGCAATGTCAGTTACTACTATGGCTGTTGTTAATCCATACACTAAGAATGTAGATGCATCGAAGGCTGTAGCAAGAGCTATTTCTTATGATTATGCAGACTATATGGAGAGTACTGCTAAAAAAAGCTGTGCAAGAGCTGATATTAAGGTTAAGAGAAATGTAGAAAACTATAAAGCAATGCATGATATTTATTCAGACTCTGTGGTCAAAGCTAAATATATTGGTGTTGGTGAAGTGTATATGAGATATGAGATTATGCTTCATCAGGTATATGACGGTACAAATGTCGATGAAGCATATAATTCATTTGCAGCATGCATAGACAGAATGGCGAAACAGACGGAAGCTTCTTCAGTCAATTCAGGAAACAGTTCTTCAAAATAATGTATAATATTCCTGCTATTAACTTATAATTATTCTATAGAAAACTTATGGAGGTTATAAGCTGATGGCAGGTTTTTTAATTGCAATAATATCAGGTGCACTTATGAGTTTACAGGGGGCATTTAATACAAATGTTACAAAAGCAAGCAGTGTATGGGTTACAGCAATGTTTGTGCAGTTGACAGCACTGGCGACTTGTGCGATTATGTGGGTAATTGACGGAAGACCTGATATCATGAAGCTGTTTAAGGTTGATAATAAGGTTACACTTCTTGGAGGAGTGATAGGTGCATTTATTACATTTACAGTTATTAAAAGCATAAGTGGTCTTGGAATTGCTAAAGCGGAGGTTACAATTGTAGTTGCACAGATAATAATGTCATATCTGCTTGGAATTTTCGGATTATTTGGAAGCGAGAAGACAGCATTTTCGTGGATTAAGCTTGTGTCGCTTCTTATTACGGTTGCAGGGGTGTGTATGTTTTATTTTCTTGGTAATCCGTCAACGGATTAACTATTATTAAGAATTACGATAAATGTCAGAAATATCTGGCAGGAAGGAACAGAATGGAAGATTTATTCAGCGTGTGTGGAGAGATACGATTAAGGAAAGGTGAAGGAAGAACATTAAAGGCTGGCGGTGCCTGGGTATATGATAATGAAATTGAATGGATGTCTGACGGAATAATTGACGGACATCTTGTTAAAGTGCTTGATTTTGATGATTATTTTATGGGAATCGGCTTTATTAACAGAAAATCTAAGATAACAGTAAGAATGCTGACCAGACACACTGATGTTGTTGATGAGGCATTTATTGAGAAAAGAGTAAGGGCTGCGGTTGAATACAGATTTGATACAGTAGATACCTCTGCCTGCCGTCTTATATTCGGAGAGGCAGATTTTCTGCCGGGGCTTGTTATAGATAAGTACTCAGATGTGCTTGTTGTAGAATCGCTTGCTTTAGGAATTGACAGATTTAAGTCGCTTATTGTCGAAAAGGTGAAGGAAATCCTTCACGAAAAAGGCATTGATATTCGTGGCGTATATGAAAGAAGCGATGCCAAAGTCCGTACACTTGAAGGAATGGAGAGAGTAAAGGGCTTTATTGGTGATGAATTTGACACTAATGTTGAGATAGTAGAGAATGGTGTCCACTACATGATAGATGTTGTAAATGGACAGAAGACCGGGTTCTTCCTTGACCAGAAGTACAACAGACTTGCAATGCAGAAGCTGTGCAAGGACAAGAGGGTATTAGACTGCTTCACACACATGGGTACATTTGCATTAAATGCAGGAATTGCAGGTGCTAAGGAAGTTACTGGACTTGATATATCAGAATATGCTGTTGAACAGGCGAGAGCCAATGCAAAGCTTAACGGACTTGAGGATACAGTACATTTTAAATGTGCAAATGTATTGGATGAGCTTCCAAAGCTTAACAAAGCAGGTGAGAAATATGACGTTGTAATACTTGACCCGCCGGCATTTACCAAATCGAGGGAAGCTACAAAGAACGCAATTAAGGGCTACAGGGAAATCAATATGAAGGGACTTAAACTTGTCAAAGACGGCGGCTATCTTGCAAGCTGTTCATGCTCACACTTCATGACTCAAGAGCTTCTTACCAAGACTATTAAGGAAGCCGCTAAAGCTGTACATAAAAGACTCCGTCAGGTCGAGTTCAGGACACAGTCACCTGACCACCCAATACTGTGGGAGGCGCAGGAGAGCTATTATCTGAAATTCTACATCTTCCAGGTTGTGGATGAAAAATGATACAGGCATTAATTTAAACTATCCAGGACTGTTAATCTGAGTCTTTTATGATGTTTTGTTATAATTAATTATATGTATCCGCAAACTATTCCGAGTATTGCGGATAAGCATATAATTAAAATTGGGTTTATTTTTTTGAATGCTAAAACTACGGATATCAGAAATATAATTAATGTTGTATAAAAACAAATATCAGTAAAAACAGTAGTATTAAACCCATCTGGTATGAAAACAGTTGAACTCATCGAAATTACAGCAGAACCAATCAAACCAACTACAGCAGGTTTTAATCCTGACATACATCCCTTTATGACTATACTTTTTTGAAATTGAATAAAACATTTTGCAACAATAAGAATGATAATAAAGGATGGGAGTATCACTCCGAGAGTTGCACAAAAAGAACCGAAAATACCGCCAACCTCTGCCCCTACATATGTTGCTATATTTACAGCAAATGGTCCGGGTGTACTTTCACTAACTGCTATAAAATCAATCAGTGATTGTGAATCTATCCAATTATGAGCAATAACTTCATCCTGAATCAATGGTAACATAGCATAACCACCGCCAAAGGTAAATGCACCGATTTTTAAAAAAATATAAAAAAGCTCAAGATAAATCATTAACATTTTCTCCTTGATATGACAATAGATGTTACTAAACCTAATATTGCACAGCTGATAATTACAATAAGCACATTTACATTAAGTAAGGCAGTAAAAATAAAAGAACATGCCATAATTATATAAGAAATAATATTCTTAGGACATTGAATATACATTGACCAGAGAGCTTTGATAATCAGAGCAAGTACACCCGCTCTGATACCATTAAAGGCATATTGTATGATTTTTATGCTTTGGAATTCTTTAAGTACAAAAGATATAATAAGAATAATCAGGTAGGATGGTATCACAACTCCAAGTGTTGCAAATAGTGCACCCCAAAAACCACAGATACGAAAGCCAACAAAAGTAGCTGCATTAATTGCAATTGGTCCGGGAGTTGACTCGGAGATAGCCACTATTTCAAGAATATCATTATCAGTTATCCAATGCTTCTTCTCAACAATTTCTTTTTGAATCAGTGGTAACATAGCATAACCGCCTCCAAAAGTAAATGCACCTATTTTTATGAAAGTTAAAAAGAGCTGTATAGCTTTTGGAATTTTATTATTCATCGTAAGTCTCCTTCTGTGTGTTGGTGATTGGCATGGAATCTTTCATCTTATCAAGCAGTTCATAAGGAACGAATAAATGTCCCATGCCTGTTCCAAGCTGGATATGTGGTTTATTCTTACCGTGATAATCAGAACCGCCGGATATCAGCAGATTTCTTTCAGAAGCAATCCGTCTGATTGATAATTCATCACCCATCTTGTAGGTTGAATATATGGCTTCAATTCCATCAAGTCCGGCAGAGCACATATGGTCAAGCAATTTGTTCATCTGGGCATTGCCAAGATGATATAGAACCGGGTGAGCTAAGATTGCAATACCGCCGGCTTGGTGAATACGCTCAATAGCTTCTGCAGGGTCAACTTTGGCTCTTGGCACAAAACAAGGCTTTCCCTGACCTAAATATCTGTCAAATGCTTCATTCCTATCGCCAACAGCTCCAATTGCAACAAGTCTGTCTGCAAAATGTGCTCTTGTAATTACCGCATCGCCATAAGTCTTTAGCATATCTTCATATGTAATATTAATTCCTATATTCTGGAAGCGTTCACATACCCGCTTATTTCTTTCATCTCTTGAACTTAACTGCTTATTAAGGAATGAATTAAATTCATTGTCGTTATAATCTACAAAAAGCCCGACAACATGTATTTCCGTATTATCATAATTAGTACTTATCTCAACTCCGGGAATAACTTCAAGTTCGTGGCCTGTTTTATTAACATTTTCACATGCTAAAAGAGCTTCCTTAACTCCCATGGTAGTGTCATGGTCGGTAAGAGCAAATGCTGCGAGTCCCTTCTCAATTGCCTTGTCAACCAGAACAGCAGGAGAATCTGTTCCGTCAGAGCATGTTGAATGAACATGTAAATCTATCTGTCTCATAATAATCTCCTCTTGTAAAATATAAATATATTTTACCACTCTCAGACAACTTATTAAAGTGTAAAACATTTGGCAAAGTGCCTAAAAAATGTTGTAAGAAACAGTCATGTGCGATAAAATAACAGTATATTTTTGGAGGGAGGTTTACTGATGGAAAGACAGTTAGTACCAGGCGGATTTTATAAGCATTTTAAGAATAAGCTTTACCAGGTAAAGTGTGTTGCATATCATTCAGAAACCAAAGAGAAAATGGTGGTATATCAGGCTATGTATGGTGAATATGCTGTGTATGTAAGACCATATGATATGTTCATGAGTGAAGTGGATCATGTAAAATATCCGGATGTAGCACAGAAATATAGATTTGAGCAGGTAGATCCTTTGACGATGCAGGAGATATCTGACAATTCACAGGCAGTAAGAGTTAATTCAGACAATAGAATTGATGAAGCATACACATTAAAAGAGGACAGTGTGGATAACTCACTGGCCCAGCCAGAGCAGCAGGTTGCTGCAGAGGACAGCGTTCTCGACAAGTTTTTAGATGCGAGAGGATATGAGGAAAAGCTTGATGTCCTTATAAGATACAAGAGTAAATTCACCAATCCAATGATAGATATTATGGCTGAATCACTGGAGATAGTTGTTCCGGAAGGTGAACTTTCTGGAAGAATTGATTCTTTAAGAAAGGTTTTACAGGCACATACAAAGTATGAAGGAAGCCATTTAAGACCGTAATATTTTACACAGATTCTGCATAAGAATATGTGGATTATATAAATATATTACAATTATCTGACAATTTTACAAAAAATTTACAATTGACGAAAAATGTGAATAACTATGTGGATATTGTGGAAAAGTTCAGGGATAAAGGAGAAATTATGAGAATAGTAGTTTTAGCAGGTGGAACAAGTACAGAAAGAGATGTATCATTAGTTACAGGATACAGAGTATGTGAGAGTCTTAGAAGAAACGGACATGAAGCAAATATGCTTGATATTTTCTTAGGCGTTGATGACAATGAAGCTGAGACATTTTTTACAGAAAAGAAAGATTTGGGAGAACTGTCTGACAATTTAAAGAAAAAAACAGCGGACATTCCGGCTGAGGTTAAGAGAAGAACTGAGGCAAGAGAAAGCTTTTTCGGACGTAATGTATTAGAATTGTGTAAAGAAGCAGATATGGTATTTATGGGACTTCATGGAAGCAATGGTGAAGATGGTAAGGTTCAGGCTACATTTGATCTGCTTGGAATCAGATATACAGGTACAGATTATTTAAGCAGTGCTATATCAATGAGCAAGGAACTTGCTAAGAAGGTACTTGTACCAGAGGGAATTCCTATGCCTAAGGGTGTGACATTACATAAGGGACATAAGATTGAGTATGTTCCATTCCCATGTGTTGTTAAGCCTTGTTGTGGTGGTTCAAGTGTTGGTGTTTCAATAGCACATAACGAGAAAGAGTTTGAAGAGGCCCTCAATGAAGCATTTTCTTATGAGGATACTGTACTTGTTGAAGAATTTGTTGATGGAAGGGAATTCTCAGTTGCAGTGCTTGACGGAAAGGCACTTCCTGTAATTGAGATTGAACCGCTTGAAGGCTTTTATGATTACAAGAATAAGTATAAAGCTGGCTCTACAAAAGAGACATGTCCTGCTAATATTCCGGAAGATATTGCAAGCCAGATGCAGTTCTGGGCAGAAAAATGCTGTCAGGCAGCAGGCGTTACAACATACGCAAGAGTTGATGAGCTCCTTGACAAGAATAATAATATATTCTGTCTAGAGATTAACACACTTCCGGGAATGACTGACACAAGCCTTATTCCTCAGGAGGCAGCAGCAGTAGGTATATCGTATGATGAACTTACAGAGAAGATTATCGAGATATCTCTTGCAAAGTATGAATAGAAGAAATGTAAATGTATAATAATGCATTTTTATAAAACGAGGTTAGTTAAGTTATGATTAAGGAACTTGTTAAGAAAAACAGATCATACAGAAGATTTTATCAGGAAAAGAAGCTGACAAGGCAGCAGCTTATGGAGCTTGTTGAGACTGCAAGACTTACTCCGTCAGCAGCTAACAGACAGCCATTCAAGTATAGAATTGTGTGTGATGACGAGGAGAATGAGAAAGTTTTCAGACTATTAGGATTTGCAGGATATTTAAAGGACTGGGATGGACCATCTGAGGGTGAAAAACCAACAGGATACATTGTTATAACAAGTCTTGCGAATGTGAATGATGAGGTTGATGCGGGAATTGTCGGACAGACAATGCTTCTTGCAGCTACAGAAGCCGGATTTGGCGGATGCTTTTTTGGCAATGTTAAAAGAGATGAGTTAAAGACACAGCTAAATATACCGTCTGAATTAAAGATTGTGTATGTCATTGCATTTGGCTATCCTAAAGAAGAAGTGGTGCTTGAGGATATTCCTGCGGACGGAGATATCAAGTATTACAGAGATGAGAATCAGGTACATCATGTGCCTAAGAAAAGAATTGAGGATATTGTGTTATGAAGGGAATGACCTTAAGAGCCATGACACAAGCTGTTAACGGCATATATCATGGCAATGGAGAAGATTATGACAAAGAGATTACTGCCATTACGATTGACAGCAGAAAGATAGCTGAGGGCGGGCTTTTTATTGCCATTAAAGGTGAAAGAAGTGATGGACATGATTTTATAGGACAGTGCTTTGAGAAGGGCGCTGCATGCGTTATTTCTGAAAAGAAGCTGCCAGATGAAGAACATTCATATATTCAGGTTGAATCAAGTCTTCAGGCATTAAAGGATCTTGCACTTCTTTACAGAAATAATCTGGATGTCAAGGTTGTAGGAATCACAGGAAGTGTTGGCAAAACAAGTACTAAGGAAACAATAAGCTCTGTTTTATCTGAAAAATACAGGGTGTTAAAGACACTTGGTAATTTCAATAATGAGATTGGGCTTCCACTTACTGTTTTCAGACTGACAGAAGATGATGAAGTTGCTGTTCTTGAGATGGGAATCAGTGATTTTGGTGAGATGGACAGATTATCTAAGATTGCACAGCCTGACATATGTGTTATTACTAATATCGGTCTTTGCCATCTTGAGAATCTTGGAACAAGAGATGGAATTCTTAAGGCTAAGACAGAGATATTTAATCATATGAATCCGGATGGAATCGTTATTCTTAACGGAGATGATGACAAATTATCAACAATCAGCCAGGTACACGGCAAGCGTCCTCTTGTGTTTGGAATAAGCAACAAAGACGGGGTATATGCAGATAATATAAAGAGTCTTGGACTTGATGGAACTAGCTTTACAATTCATGGCCTTGATACAGCAGATAAATATTCAACGTTTGACATGACAGTACCGGTACCCGGACATCATATGGTATATAATGCGATGGCTGCTGCACTTGTTGGTTCTGTGCTTGGTCTTTCATCTCTTGAAATTGAGCGTGGTGTAAGAAATTTAAAGACAATTGCAGGAAGAAACAATATTATTAAGGAAAATGGCTTCACAATAATAGATGACTGCTACAATGCCAATCCGGTTTCAATGAAAGCATCTCTTGATGTTCTTGACACTGCTATTGGAAGAAAAGTTGCTATTCTTGGAAGTATGTTTGAGCTTGGTGAGAACGAGAAACAGATGCATTACGATGTTGGGATGTATCTTGGAACTAAGGATATTGATGTACTTATAACAGCAGGTGACCTTGCTGCACAGATTGCGGCAGGAACAAGAGCATATATTGATACTAATTACAATGCGCATGGTTGTGAAGTACATGATTTTGAAACAAGAGATGATATGTTAAAATGTATTGGACATATTCTGCAAACAGGTGATAATATACTTATAAAGGCTTCTCATGGAATGGAGTTTACCAAAGTTGTAGAAGCTGTTAAAACAATTAATGTATAAAGGAGAATTATGAACAGAGCAGTAAGAAGAATAGGGATAATTGCGGTACTTGTACTTGTTGTGGGAGTATTTGCCGGATGTGGAAAGAAAGATTCAGTTGTAGGAACATGGGAAGGTGATGATTATACATATACCTTCAATGCAGATGGAACAGGAACACAGCAGATTGGCGGTATCAATGTTAATATTTCATCATACGAGGCTAAGGATGGAAAGCTAAGCATAACTGTTACATATCTTGGAACAGATGATACAACAGAATTTACTTACACATTGAAAAAAGATGTGCTGACACTGACAAGCGGTGATGACACAATTACACTTAACAGAAAATAATATATTAAAAAGGCTTTTGTACCTGAAATATGGTGCAAAAGCCTTTTTTTAAAATAAATATATTTTATATCTTTACAAATGTTATTCTACATGATATTATCAATAATATAAAAAGCGCTTTTTAAATAAAATGTATCTAGAGGAGGATAAGTATATGCATGATATTATTGAACATTATGGAAAAGTAGTTATAGCACTTGCGGGAGTGCTTGCTGCAGTACTGCTTACAGCAGCGGTTGTTACTATTGTTACAGACAGAACCAAGGAGGCAGTAAGCGACATATCGTATAAAGAACATATATATGATGCAATAGATGCAAGTAAACCGGAGTAGTACAGGATAGGAGAATATATGGAGAAAGAACAGCTTCAGCAACTGGTAGATAACAATAAGGATGATCTTTTTTCAGAAATTCAGGATGAGATATCAGATGAATCTGTTACAGATATTGAGTGGGATGGACACAATCTGTGGATAACCCAGTTGGGAAGAGGATGCTATATTGCCATGAAAGAACTAAGTGATAGATATATGGATAATCTGTCAATAAGACTTGCTAATATTATGGGGGTACCTTTTAACAGGGTACACCCGATATTGGAAGCGAACACCGAAACCCTGAGAATTTCAATATGGCATGAATCGCGTTGTGGAAAGAAAAGCATGGCTATAAGAAAAATACCGGGAAAGCTTCGTTTCGGACATGCTGATCTGATTCAGTCTGACTATGCACCAGAGAGCATTATCACATTACTTGAGAATTGTGTAACTGCACATTTGTCAACAGTTATAGGTGGACAGCCGCATGCAGGAAAGACAGAGCTTCTCAAGTATCTTGCAACATTTATTCCGGTAGAAGAAAAGGTTGGAGTATATGAGGACAATCAGGAAATTCATTACCGTCAGATTAATCCTCACAGCAAATGTGTTGAATTTTTTGTTGATTCCAAAGTATCGTATCAGGACATTATTAAAGCAGGGCTTAGACATAATATTGACTGGGTGTTGTTATCAGAGTCAAGGGGACCGGAGGTTATGGAACTGCTTAACAGCCTTTCGACAGGTGCATATTGTATGACAACAATGCATCTGGACGATATAAGGGATATGCCAGACAGAATGTATTCAATGCTTGGAAAGGGTGAATCTTCGGAAAGATTTATTAACAGTATATATAAGTATATAGATCTGGTGGTATTGGTGGATTGTGACAGATTTGAAAAAAGAAAGATAAGGCAGGTTGGGTTTCTTAGCAGGAATAATGGCAGTAACAGCTGTACTGTTATATATGAAGACGGGGAATTTAAGGATACTCATATTCCAGAAGATATTAAAGATAAATTTGTAAGATTTGGAATAGACAATCCGTATGTATGGAGGCATGATTGAGAAGAGTATTAAAGTATTTATCGGTTAATCAGATTATAAAGGATATATCTGATGTTAATGGTGTGATGTCGGTAAAGAGATTTGTTATCACTACAATAATGGCAGGAGGTGCGGTATTTGGAGCGTGTATGTTGTACCGGATTAATTATATACTGTCATTGCTGGTCATGGTTATGGCATTACTTTTGATACCAGGACTTGTACGAGGGTATTTTAAGGAACGATATGACGCTGCAAGATTTTCTGATGTTGATATATATCTTCATCAGATTTCATATTCGTTTATGAGAACACCAAAGATTAATCAGGCGTTAAAGGATGTATATGAGATAAGCAGTGGAAGCCTTAAGCAGTGTATAGGAAGGGCGTTAGATGAACTTCAATATGGAATGGGAGACAAAGTGTATAATGATGCACTAAAGATTATTGAAGAAGAATATGGATGTGCAAGAATAAGAACTCTTCATAAGTTTATTATAAGCGTTGAAGAAAAGGGTGGAAGATATGCCGGTGCTATGGAGGTGCTTCTTGAGGACTTTGACAGATGGGTTAATAATGTGTACAGGTATCAGGAAGAAATCCGAAAGATAAAAAGAGATATATCTGCAGGCATAATTATAAGCATGGTACTGGCTATGCTGACAACAATAATGTGTAATATGCTTAATATGTTTTCAGATAAAACGGTCAGTATTACTGATTCTGTTGCATATCAGAGTGCAGCAGTGGTTTTTGTAATATTATGCATGTCGTTTTTTACATACACAAGGAAGCATTACAGGTTTGACTGGCTTGGTAAAAGCAGAACAGATAAACAGATAACGTATGATTATAATATTGTGTTTAAGTCAGATGTGTGGAGGCTGACAATTAAACTTCTGCCAGTCTGGCTGATATTAATAATCGCTATGGCAGTGTTGTTTATATTTGATATGAAACTGCCTGCAGTATGTATGCTGGCAATAATTATTGTTCTTGTGAGCACGCCTTTTTTACAGAAAAAAGGTGCCCAAAGAAGAGTGAAAAATGATTTATATCTTGGATTTACAGAATGGTTAAGAGAACTGTCTGTTAATCTTGAGAACAAGCCTTTATTGTCTGCTGTAGAGGATACTTATGACTGCTGTCCGGTTATAATGAAAGAACCATTGGAGAAGTTTATTTGTGACATTGAGAATAATCCGTCAGATGTAATGCCGTATTATGGCTTTCTTAAAGAATTTGGTGTTACAGATATTCAGGCAGCAGTAAGAATGCTTTATTCAATAGGGGAGCTTGAACAGGATAGTATGTCAGCAACAATTAATAATATAGTCAGGAGAAATTATGAATTATCGGATAAGGCGGAAATTACACGATATATGGACAGTACAAGCATGATGAGGTTTTCGGAATATTTTCCTACATTTTTCGTGGCATTTAAGATGGCTGTGGATATGATGCTTGTAGTTACAATGTATCTGTAAGCTGGATCATGAATTAATAATTAGAGCGGGAGGCATTCAATGGAAAGTCTTATTGAAGAATACGCAGGAATAATAATTGCAGTAATAACAATATATTCTATGATATTGATATTCATGATGATCCTTATGGGGGAAATGAGTGTATGAAAGAAATTATAGAGAATTATACAGATGTTATAGTAGGGGCGTCAATGGTTATAGCCATGGCTGCTATACTTGGATATGCTGTTACTGCGTACAGGGAAATATTATTTAATGTTATAAAAGCGTGTATTGGACAGGGAGGATTATGAAAGGTATTATTGAAGCGTCTGTTTATCTGGTGTTATTTGCAATTATATGCATGTTCAGCATAGATTTTATAAGAATTAATAAAGATGTGTCAGATGCCAGTGAAGTGAGTCAATATGTAGAGAATTATATAGAGGCATGTTGTGGGGATGGATTTGACAACGTACTTACAGAAACACAGAGAAATGCCAGACTTGCTGCACTGAAAAATTCTATTGATAATAATAATGCTGTGCTGAGTTATGGGGAAAGAAAGAGAACAGGGGATTATGAATATATTGAATATACATTTTCATACAAATTAAATGCAGCAATGTTTGGATATTCATCATGGCATGAATATAAAGGGCTGGCAAGATACAGTGTAACAGGATAGAAATATGGCATCAGAAAATGGAGGATACAGTTGAGAGGAGTTGTTACATGCAGCGGGTTTATGGTTGCATTTGCAATAGTAATAATTATACATGCTACTATAACCGGCAATAATATAAGATATCAGGAAGTTAAACACAGTCTGGATTCGGCAATGGATTATGCATTTGACAGGCTTGGGGATGTGTATGCTGATGTTGATTTTACATCATATGGAGATGAAAAAAGGCATGAGATATTAACAGATTTAATGAAAGAATTCTGCAATGTATTATACAAAGAAATTACTTCTGATGGAAATATAGAAGTTGCACTGATATATGCAGATATGGATAAAGGATTATTTCAGATAGGAGTAACTGAGGAGTACGCACACCCGTTTGGGGGCAGGACTGGTAAATGTTACTATGAAAAAACATATTCCTTTAATTGACAAATGTTTTCTTATATCATAGAATATTCTGGTGTGCCTGAAAAGGAGCTTACTAGAATAATATGATAAGGAGACTATTATGGAACTTCAGATTTTACACTGGTTTGAGTCATTACATAATCCTGTAACAGATCCGGTTATGTATGCTATAACATGTCTTGGGAATGCTGGAATATTCTGGATATTATTATGTGCAGTATTCTTATTTATTCCGGTATTTAAGAAAGACAGAAAGTTAGGGCTTAGTATGGCAATTGGACTTATTCTTTCACTTATTATGTGCAATGGAATTATGAAGAATCTGTCAGCAAGAATAAGACCATTCAATGCAGATCCGACATTTGAGAATCTGTATGGAATATTTAATGGTATTAAAGACTGGTCTTTTCCATCAGGACATACATCAGCTTCTTTTGCAGCGGCATTAGCTATTATATTGTGGGACAGAAAGAAAGGAATTCCCGCAGTTATACTTGCAGCTCTGATTGCAGTTTCAAGATTATATCTTACAGTTCATTATCCGACAGATGTACTTGCGAGTCTGTTACTTGGATCACTGTATGGGGTAATAGGTTATTTTGTTACAAAGCTTATTATGAACAGATCAGAGAAAGCAAGAAAGGTGTTTTCAGGAGAAGAACCTTATAAGAAGCTTTTTGCCAAGGCATAATGAATATGTAACTATGTGACTGTTTTTAAGAAAGGACGATTGTATATCATGATGGATGTGGTATTTGATACTATCATTGATAGTGTTAAACTGTTGCCGTTTCTTTTTCTGACTTATCTTGCTATGGAGTATCTTGAACATAAGACAAGTGCCAGGACGAAGAAGTTTGTTAAGGATTCTGGCAAGGCGGGTCCTGTTATAGGTGCTTTACTTGGAGCTGTTCCACAGTGTGGTTTTTCTACAGCGGCATCTAACCTGTATGCAGGTAAAGTAATTACTATGGGAACGCTTATTGCTATTTTTATGTCTACTTCAGACGAGATGATACCAGTATTTTTATCAGAACAGGTAGATGTGTTAGTGCTTGTCAAGCTTATACTCATTAAGGTTTTCATAGGTCTTATAATGGGTGTAGCAATTGATTTGATAGTGAGACGAAGCAAGAAAAGTTATAATATGGTAGAAAAGATTGGGCATGTGTGCGATCATGACCACTGTGGCTGTGAGACAAGCATATTCAAGTCTGCGTTAAGACATACTGTAACAATATTTGCATTTATTGTTGTTATATCTTTTGCACTTAATACTTTAATTCACTTTGTTGGTGAAGAGACTTTGGGGAATCTTATACTTAATAAGCCTGTCATAGGACCGTTGATAGCGGGAATTATAGGTCTTATTCCTAACTGTGCATCATCAGTAGTATTAACACAGCTTTATATTGAAGGTGTACTTGGACTTGGTTCTCTTATGGCAGGACTGCTTGCCGGTTCGGGAGTAGGTATTCTTGTGCTGTTCAGAGAGAACGATGATATGAAGGATAATTTTAGGATTCTGGCGATTCTTTATGTGAGTGGTGTAGCATGGGGAATTATAATTGATGCATTATCAAAGATTATATTGTAAGATTGGCAATTTAACAGATTAATATTAATCTCCGGTTATTGGGAGTGTATCTTTCAGGATACATTTTTGATAATCGGAGATTTTTTTATTGAATTAGAAATAAAACAGTGATAGAATAACTTTTAGAAAGAGACTTTATAAAAGTTTAACATGGGTTGAAAAAGGAGGTATTGTTTTGCAGAGTGTATTGGATGTCGGATTTAAGAAATACGGCAGGGTAATTGTTGATGTTGATACCAGTGAAATAGTAAGACTTATGGATTCGTATGAGATGCCGGAAGATGTTGTGTATGTTGCAGGCGATGAAAAGCTTGAAAGCACACAGATTCATAAGGTGATGGAAGAGAGTGTATATGGCGGGACTCCAGTACAGACAGGGTATTGTAACGGACATAACCAGAAGCTTAATGCTTTGGAATATCACAGAAGTTCAGAAATCAATGTGGCTGCCACGGATGCCATTCTGATTCTGGGACAGCTGGCTGACGTGGCGGAGGATTTCACTTATGATACTTCCAGAATGGAAGCATTTCTGGTGCCGGCGGGAACCGGTGTAGAGATTTTTGCTACTTCTCTTCATTATGCTCCCTGTGGAGTGGATGGACAGGGATTCCAGGTGGCTGTCGTGTTGCCCCAGGGAACCAATTATCCGTTAGAAGGAGCACATCAGAAGGTGGATCAGGGGAAGGCACCCAGCGAAGACGCACTGCTTGCTGCTACCAACAAATGGCTGATCGGTCATGCAGAGGGCGGACTTCCCGAGGGAAGCTTTATCGGACTGATTGGAGAAAATTTGGATGTCAGCAAATAATGTTGGCAGAATAAAAAGATTTGAACGCCGGAAGCTTCCTGCGTGGATGCAGGACGGCGGTAAAATAAATGGTATAGAGAAAAAGAAAACGAAAACAGGAGGATTACAAAATGAGTAATTTACCCGAAGTAAAAATTGGTGTTGTGGCTGTCAGCCGTGACTGTTTCCCCGAGAGCCTTTCCGTGAACAGAAGAAAAGCTCTGATGAAGGCTTATACTGAGAAGTACGGCACCGACAGTGTCTATGAGTGTCCCGTATGTATCGTTGAGAGCGAGATCCATATGGTACAGGCTCTGGAGGATATCAAGAAGGCAGGCTGTAACGCACTGTGCGTATATCTGGGTAATTTCGGCCCCGAGATCTCCGAGACCTTATTGGCAAAGCATTTTGACGGTCCTGCCATGTTCATCGCGGCAGCAGAAGAGACCCAGAACGATCTGGTAGGAGGCAGAGGCGATGCTTACTGCGGTATGCTGAATGCCAGTTACAACTTAAAGCTTCGTAATATCAAGGCTTACATTCCTGAGAATCCTGTGGGAACCGCAGCAGAGTGCGCAGATATGTTGCATGAGTTCATTCCCATTGCAAGAGCTATCGTGGGCTTAAGCGACCTGAAGATCATTTCCTTCGGTCCCAGACCTTTGAACTTCTTAGCTTGTAACGCACCGATCAAGCAGCTGTACAATCTGGGCGTGGAGATCGAGGAGAATTCCGAGCTGGATCTGTTCGAAGCTTTCAAGAAGCATGACGGAGATGAGAGAATTCCAGCTAAGGTAAAAGAGATGGAAGCAGAGCTGGGCGCAGGCAACCACAAGCCCGAAGTACTGCCGAAGCTTGCTCAGTATGAACTGACCCTGCTTGACTGGATCGAGGCGCACAAGGGGTATCGTAAGTATGTAGCGATTGCCGGCAAATGCTGGCCTGCATTCCAGACTCAGTTTGGTTTTGTACCCTGCTATGTGAACAGCCGCCTTACCGGTATGGGCATTCCTGTATCCTGTGAGGTAGATATCTACGGCTGCTTAAGTGAGTTCATCGGAACCTGTGTCAGCGCCGATGCCGTTACTCTGTTAGACATCAACAACACCGTTCCCGATGACATGTACGAAGAGTCCATCAAGGGCAAATTCAACTATACGCACAAGGATACCTTCATGGGCTTCCATTGCGGCAATACCAACTCTAAGAAGCTGACCTCCTGCAACATGAAGTACCAGATGATCATGGCAAGAACCCTTCCCGAAGAGGTGACCCAGGGTACTCTGGAAGGAGATATTGTTCCCGGAGACATCACCTTCTACCGCTTACAGTCCACCGCGGACAACAAGCTGCGCGCATACATTGCACAGGGCGAAGTCCTTCCCGTAGCTACCAGATCCTTCGGTGGTATCGGTATTTTCGCTATCCCCGAGATGGGACGTTTCTATCGTCACGTACTGATCGAGAAGAACTTCCCTCACCACGGTGCCGTAGCTTTCTCTCACGTAGGCAAGACCCTGTTCGAGGTATTCAAGTATCTTGGCATCAAGGATATCGCTTACAACCAGCCAGCTAGCCTGCCT
>OIZF01000631.1_pt1 | contig 23621 bp, 17 predicted proteins | sample 1588471 | NCBI WGS metagenome assembly OIZF01 (sample SAMN03283279) | human gut metagenome | biome: human-associated habitat; material: feces | host: Homo sapiens | place: Peru | collected 2012
TGGTCAACGAGACCATGAAGCTGGTGGAAGATGACGCTTCCATGAATGCCATCATTGCCAAGGTCATGGAACTGCAAAATCAGGAAAGCACGGATTTGCCTATCTACGAAAAGCAGCTGAAGGAAACGGAAATCGGAATCACCAATATGCTGAACGCCATCCAGATGGGCATTTTGACCAGTTCGACCAAGGAGCGGCTGGAAGCTCTGGAAGAACAGCGGAAGGAACTGCAAGCCCGCATTGCAGAGGAACGGCTGGCCAAGCCGAAGATGAAAGAAGAATTCGTCCGGTTTTGGCTGCTTCGTTTCCGCAAGCTGGATATGACCCAGCCGGAGCAGCGGCAGGCACTAGTGGATACCTTCATCAATGCCATCTATCTCTATGATGATAAGGTTCTCATTACCTTTAACTATAAGGAAGGTACAGAAACGGTCGCTTTCGGGGAAGCCGTGAAAGCGGAGAAAAGTTCGGATATGAGTGCGCGAGGTGCACCAACAAAAGAGCGTTGAATCGTAAGATTCGACGCTCTTTTTCTATATAAGAAAGCAGTTGCACACCGTTTGCACATTTGCCCGAATCAGGGGCGTTTCTGTGCATGGCTTGCACTACCTGCTTTCCTTTGCATACGGAAGAAGACCCGCCGATGTGGTGCACTACTAAAACCGGCGTGCATCAGCCCCGGAAAAACAAAAAACGTTGCAAAAACGGTTCCGCTTTTGTATAATAAAATGAGATGCCGGGCCGGAGCTGGAGGCCCGGCCGGGGAACCAGAAGCGGGGAGGTGCGGCAAATGATACGGGTAGCCATCGTGGAGGATGAAGCGGAGATCCGGGAGCAGCTGATGGGATACGTTCAGCGGTACACCCGGCAATACGGGACCGCGTTTGAGGTGAAGACCTTCGCGGACGGATTGGAGATCCTGGAGGATTACCGCCCGGCCTATGACCTGATCCTTTTGGATATCGAGATGAAGCATCTGGACGGTATGGAGACGGCCCGGCGCATCCGGGAACTGGACCCGGATGTGATGCTCGTGTTCATCACCAACATGGCGCAGTATGCCATCAAAGGCTATGCGGTGGGGGCGCTGGATTACGTTCTCAAGCCGGTGCCGTACTTTGCGTTTTCGCAGCAGCTGCAAAAGGTGGAGGCGCAGCTGCGCCGCCGCACCCGGCACTATCTGGCGGTGCCGGTGGAGGGCGGCCTGCGGCGGCTGGATACCTCGCGCATTTATTACATCGAAAGCGAAGGCCATCGGGTGCATTTCTACACCGAGGAGGGCGATTTTGCGGCCCCCGGCGCGCTCAAGGCGCTGGAAGAAAAACTGGCCGACCGGCCCTTTGCCCGCTGCAACAGCGGGTATCTGGTCAATCTGGCCCAGGTGCAGGCTGTGCAGCAGAACACGGTGGAGGTGGGGCCTTATGAATTGCAGGTCAGCCGCCCCAAGCGGAAGAGTTTTCTGGCAGCCCTGACCGACTACATCGGGGGTGACGGTCTGTGACGGCACTGCCGGATATCCCGCGCCTGTATACGGCGCTGGCCGAGTGGCTGGCCGTCGTTCTGTACGCCCAGAGCCGCCCGCCCCGCTTTGCGCGGAAGATCACCCTGGCCGCCAGCGGGCTGCTGGCCGTGATGCTGGGCGTTTTTCTGGAAGCGACCGGCGAAGTGCCCATTGCGTGGTGGGTCCCCTGCATGGGCATCGCAGTGGGGATGCAGTACCTTTACCTCTGGATCACGCGGGAAGAAAACTGGCTGGAAGCAGCCTACGACTGCGCCCGCAGCTTCATTCTGGCCGAATTTGCGGCCAGCGTCGAGTGGCAGCTGCACTGCACCATTTTTCCGCAGCACGGCGGGGGAGAGCCGATGGCGCTGTTCCTGCTGCTGTTGGTCTACAGCGGTCTGTTCGGGGTGATGTACGGGCTGGAGCGCAAGCGCCCCCACCCGACCGGGCATCTGGACGTCAGCAATACGGCGGCTCTGGTGGCCGTCGTCATGGCGGCGACGGCCTTTGCCGTGAGCAACCTGAACTTCCTGAACGGGGAAGTGACCATGAGCGTTTTCTACATCCGGACGCTGGTGGATTTCTGCGGCGTTCTGATCCTGACCGTCGAGCACGAGCAGCTGCGGGAAGAGGCGCTCCACAAGGAGCTGACCGCTATGGACAGTGTGCTCCACCGTCAGTACGAGCAGTACAAGCGGAGCAAAGAGGGCATCAAGCTCATCAACCGGCGGTATCACGAGCTGAAGGTGCAGATCGCCGACATCCGCGCCGAGCGGGACCGCGCCAAGCAGGACGCGGCGCTGGCCCGGATGGAGTCCGGCATTTTGCAGTATGAGGCGGAGAACAAGACCGGCAACCCGGTGCTGGATACCTTATTGACGGCCAAAAGTATGGACTGTCAGGAAAAGAACATCCGGATGACCAGTGTGGCCGACGGCCGGGCGCTGGGGTTTCTGACCACGCGGGAGATCTGCACCATCGTGGGCACCGCGCTGGACAACGCCATCGAGAGCTGCGCCGCAGAGCCGGACCCCGAAAAACGGCTCATCCGGACGGCGGTCTATGTCCAGAACGGGTTCGTGATGTTCCGCTTCGAGAACTACTGCGCCCAGCCGGTGGAGCTGGGGGCGGACGGTCTGCCCGCGCAGAGCGCCCACGGCGGCTACGATTTGAAGAGCCTGCGTTCGGTGGCGCAACAGCACGGCGGCAGCATGACCGTCCATTGGGAGAACCGGTGGTTCACGGTGCGGCTGCTGATGCCCCTGCCCAAAGAAAAATGACGACCCGCTCCGTCTCACTTCGTTCGACAGCTCCCCCGAAAGGGGGAGCTTTTGTTGTGCCTGAAAGCACGCATAAAACCTCGCCCTTCAGGAGAGGTGGCAGTGCGCAGCACGGACGGAGAGGGTATGGCATCCTGCACAAATAACGCCGCCTCCTGTTTGTGTATTAGCACAATAAAAATTGAAACCAATTTGAAACTTTTTGCAAATTGTGCACCCAAAACGACAATTTGTGAAGAAAACAAGAATTTTCTGTGTGCATTTGGTATCATATCAATCAGTTCGGCGGAGTTGTGCGCTCCGCATTCGTTATTGACCCTATCAGAAGGAGGAAAATTATGCTGTCCATTAACCTGGATGACGTGATGCAGGTGCTGACGAACGTTCGCGGCTACCTCATCGCGTTTGGCGTGGTTGCGCTGCTGGCGATCGTCGTGATGATCGCCGTGCGCAAGCTGCCCAAAGCAAAGAAGAAGATGATCCGTGCACAGTCTGGCCTGGCCATTCTGCTGGCGCTGACCATCGTTGTGAACCTGATCTGCACCGGCCCCATGTCCACCATGCTGGATCTGGTCTCCGGCAGCGGCACCATCACCGAGGAGACCTCTGCAAAGGCCACGGAGCTGGTCAATGAGATCACCGCAGACGGTGTCGTTCTGGCAAAGGACGAAGACGGCATCCTGCCGGTGGCTTCCGGCTCCAAGCTGAACGTCTTCGGCTGGGCTTCCACCAACCCCTGCTACGGCGGCACCGGTTCCGGTGCGCTGAACACTGCTTACCCCGTCACCGATCTGCTGACCGGCCTGCACGATGCCGGCATCGAGACCAACGAGGAACTGAGCAAGTTCTACACCGACTACAAGGCAGACCGCCCCAGCGTTGGCATGGTGGCGCAGGACTGGACCCTGCCCGAACCCAACGTCAGCCTGTACACCGATGAGATGATGGAGAATGCAAAAGCATTCTCGGATACCGCAATGGTCGTCATCACCCGTGTCGGCGGCGAGGGCGCAGACCTGCCCACCGATATGGCTTCCGTCGTGGACGGCAGCTGGATCCGCCGCGTGGCACAGGCTTACGGCTCTGAGCGCGGCACCGCTTACTACAACGGCACCTACGACGACTCTCTGAACGAGGGCAACGACTGGGACAAGGGCGACCACTTCCTGCAGCTGTCCAACCGTGAGGAAGACCTGCTCGACCTGGTCACCGCAAACTTCGACAACGTCATTCTGGTCTACAACGGCGCCAACGCCTTCCAGATGGACTTCCTGAAGGATTACCCCCAGATCAAGGGCGTCCTGCTCTGCCCCGGCACCGGCCAGTCCGGCTTTGAGGGCTTCGGCAAGGTCGTTTCCGGCGAGGTCAACCCCTCCGGCCGTACCGTGGATACCTATGTTTCCAACCTGAAGAATGCGCCCTGGTGGAACAACTTCGGCGACTTCAAGTACACCAACACCGAGGAGCTGAATTCCGATTCCAGCTTCTTTGATCCGGAAGGCACCACCCCGTCCTTCGTCAACTATGTGGAAGGCATCTACGTCGGCTACAAGTTCTATGAGACGGCTGCGGACGAGGGCCTCATCAACTACGACGACGAGGTCGTCTTCCCCTTCGGCTACGGCCTGAGCTACACCTCCTTCACCAAGGAGATGAGCGGCATCACCAACGACGGCACCAGCCTGAACTTCACCGTGACCGTCACCAACACCGGCTCCGTTGCGGGCAAGGATGTCGTGGAGATCTACAGCAATCCTCCGTACACCAACGGCGGCATCGAGAAGTCTACCGCAAACCTGCTGGACTTCGCCAAGACCAATGAGCTGGCCCCCGGCGAGTCTCAGACCATTGAGTTCTCCATCCCGGTGGAGGACCTGGCTTCCTATGATTACCAGACCAACGGCTGCTATGTGCTGGAAGCTGGCGACTATGTCATCAGCGCGAACGACGACTCGCACAACGTCGCCGATTCCCAGACCTACACCGTTGCATCCGACATCGTCTACAACGAGTCCAACAAGCGCGGCAGCGATGCTGTGGCTGCGACCAACGAGTTCGATTTCGCAGAAGGCGAGATCACCTATCTGTCCCGTGCCGACGGCTTCGCAAACTATGCCGAGGCGACCGCTGCTCCCGCAAACTATGAGATGACCGACGAGCAGAAGGCTGCCTTCGACAACGCCCATACGTACACCGAGGCTGGCTATCAGAACGATGACGACGCCAACGCCGCCGACATCACCACCGGTGCCAAGAACGGCCTGAAGCTGGTCGACCTGCGCGGCGTGGATTACAACGACGCAAAGTGGGATCAGCTGCTCGACCAGATGACCATCGACGAGATGCAGCAGACCATCGGCTTCGGCGGCTACCAGACCGCTGCGGTCTCCAGCATCGAGAAGGTCCGCACCAATGACTGCGACGGCCCGGCTTCCATCAACAACAACTTCACCGGTGTCGGTTCCGTCGGCTTCCCGGCTGCTACCCTCATCGGCATGACCTGGGACAAGGATCTGGCCTACGCCTTCGGCGACAGCATCGGCGAGATGGCCAATGAGATGGACACCTCCGGCTGGTACGGCCCGGCTATGAACATCCACCGCACTGCATTCGCAGGCCGTAACTTCGAGTACTACTCGGAGGATGGCGTCCTGTCCGGCCGGATGGCTTCCAATGCCATCAAGGGCGCTCAGGAACACGGCGTCTACGCTTACATGAAGCACTTCGCCCTGAACGATCAGGAAGGCAACCGTACTTCCATGGCGGCAACCTGGTCCAACGAGCAGGCCATCCGTGAGATCTACCTCAAGCCCTTCGAGATCTCCGTCAAGGATGCAGACTGCCACGCGGTCATGTCTTCCTTCAACTACATCGGCACCCGCTGGGCTGGCGGCTGCAAGGAGCTGCTGAAGAACGTCCTGCGCGGCGAGTGGGGCTTCGTGGGCTTCGTCGAGACCGACTACTTCGGCGTCTACGGCTACATGACTGCTGACCAGGGCGTCCGCAACGGCAGCGACCTGATGCTCTGCACCACCGGCAACGACTTCAACACCGTGACCGTGCTGACCAACAGCAGCAAGCAGGCCCTGCGCGAGGCTTCCAAGAACATCCTCTATACCGTGGTCAACAGCCGCGCTTATGCTGCGGAGAACCTGAACCCCGGTATGGCAAAGTGGGAGATCATCATGATCGGCGCTGACGTGCTCGTTGCACTGCTGATCGTTGCTCTGGAGATCAAGACCTTCAAGAGCTACAAGAAGCGCAAGGAAGAGGAAGAAGAGAACGCCTGATGAAACGGCCTCTCGCTTTTGAACCGACGCAGCACCTGAACTGAACCAAACGGCAAAGGCCCGCTGCAAAGAAACAGCGGGCCTTTGCCCTGCTCAGGAAACAAAGAGGAAATTGCGATGAAACACGCAGACATCATTCAAACACTGGATCTGGAGCAGAAATGTGCGCTGCTGTCCGGCGGCACGGTGTTCGACACCCGCGCCCTGCCGGGCAAGGGCATCCCGTCCATCACCCTGTCGGACGGCCCCAACGGTGTGCGCAAGCAGGCCGGTGCGGCAGACCACCTGGGCCTGAACCCCAGTGTGCCGGCCACCTGCTTCCCGACTTCGGCCACCGTGGCCAACAGCTGGGACCCCGCCCTGGGCGAGGCCGTCGGCGAGGCCATGGGCGAAGAGGCCGCAGCACAGGAGGTCTCGGTGCTGCTGGGCCCCGGCCTGAACATCAAGCGCAGCCCGCTGTGCGGCCGCAACTTTGAGTATTTCTCGGAGGACCCCTATCTGGCGGGCAAGATGGCCGCAGGCTATGTCCGCGGCATCCAGAAGAACGGCATCGCGGCCTGCCCCAAGCACTTTGCCGTCAACAGCCAGGAGCTGCGCCGCATGGCCAGCGACTCCATCGTGGATGAGCGCACCCTGCGCGAGCTGTACCTGACCGGCTTTGAGATCGTGGTCAAAGAGGCAAAGCCCAAGACCATCATGTCCTCCTACAACCTCGTCAATGGCACCTACGCCAACGAGAACGCCCACCTGTTACAGGATATCCTGCGCCGGGACTGGGGCTTCGACGGCGCGGTCGTCACCGACTGGGGCGGCTCCAACGACCACGCACTGGGCGTGAAGAACGGCTCCACGCTGGAGATGCCGTTCCCCGGCGATGATTCTGTCCGCGAGCTGATGAAGGCCGTGGAGAGCGGCAAGATCTCGGAACACGACGTGGACGCCCGGCTGGACGAGCTGCTGGAACTGGTGCTCGACACCAAAGCTGCCGTCGAAAAGGCACCCCGCACCTTTGACGCCGCCGCGCATCATGCGCTGGCCCGCCGCGCCGCTGCCCAGAGCATCGTTCTGCTCCGGAACGAGGGTGCGCTGCTGCCGCTGAAGAAAGGCGAGAAAATCGCTGTTCTCGGTGACTTTGCCAGGACGCCCCGCTATCAGGGCGCCGGTTCCAGCGCCGTCAATTCCATCCATGTGGATTCCTTCCTGGACTGCCTGACCGAGAGCGGCCTAGCCAATGTCGGCTATGCCCAGGGCTTTGACCGCCAGGGCAAGGCTGACGAGGATCTGAAGAAGGAAGCCGTCGCGCTGGCGCAGAACGCCAACGTCGTCCTGCTCTGCATGGGTCTGGACGAGATCAAGGAGAGCGAGGGCCTCGACCGGATGGACATGAAGCTGGCGCAGAACCAGCTGGATCTGCTGGCTGCGGTCGCTGCCGTCAACCCCAACGTGGTCGTCCTGCTCAGCGCAGGCTCCTCGCTGGAGACCCCGTGGCTCAAAGACTGCAAGGCGCTGGTCTACGGCTGCCTGGGCGGTCAGGCCGGTGCGGGCGCTCTGGTGGACGTGCTGACCGGCACGGTCTGCCCCGGCGGCAAGCTGGCCGAGACTTGGGCCAATGCTTACAGCGATTCCCCGGTAAAAGACCACTTCGCAGGCGAGGGCCGCACCGTCCAGTACCGCGAGGGCCTGTATGTGGGCTACCGCTACTTTGAGACGGCAGGCAGACCCGTGGCCTTCCCCTTCGGCTACGGCCTGAGCTACACCACCTTTGCTTACAAAGACCTCAAGGCAACACCGGAGGGCGTGACCCTGACCGTGACCAACACCGGCCGGTGCGCCGGTGCCGAGGTCGTCCAGCTCTACGTCGCCAAGCCCGACGCCAAAGTCTTCCGCCCCGCACAGGAGCTCAAGGGCTTTGCCAAGGTCTGGCTGGAAGCGGGCGAGAGCAAGACCGTCTCCATCCCGCTGGACGACAAGGCCTACCGCTACTGGAACGTGGCCACCGACAGCTGGGAGGTCGAAGGCGGCAGCTATCAGCTCCGCGTGGGCGCTTCCAGCGCCGACATCCGCCTGACGGCGGAGGTCGTGGTGCTGGGTTCCGGTGCGCCGGACCCCTATCAGAGTGTGGATCTGCCCCATTACAGGACGGGCGAGATCACCCGCGTTCCGGACGCCGAGTTCGCCGCCCTGCTGGGCCGTCCCATCCCGGAAGACAAGATCCGGATCGACCGCAACATGACGCTGGGCGAGCTGGGCCACGGCCGCAGCCCGCTGGGCTGGCTCGTGGCGGCGGTGCTGGGCCTGCTGCTCAAGCGGAGCATCCAGCGCGGCAAGCCGGACCTGAACATCCTGTTTCAGTACAACATGCCGCTGCGCGCGCTGGCCAAGATGACCAACGGCGCCATCAGCATGGGCATGGTGGACGGCATCGTGATGGAAGCGCAGGGCTTCTGGATCATCGGTCTGCTGCGGGTCATCGTGGAGGCTGTGAAGAACATCGCCCAGAACGGCGCGATGGAAAAACGTCTGAAAAACAGCTGAAAGGGAAGAACTGCTATGAATTTCTGGAACAATTTTGCGGCAAAGCACCCCGCCGCTGCCAAGTGGGTGCGCGAGGGCGGTCTGTTCGTCATCGTCTCCAACCTCATCACGGTGTTCAAGTACCTGCTGCTGCAATTCCTGCCTAAGGCGTTCGCAAGCCTGCCGGTGGTGGACTTCGGTTGGCCGGGCATCGACATCACCCTCTTCGGCGAGACCTTCAAGTGGAACATCCTCGGCTATGACGCCGCCCACGGCGGCCTGCCCTACTTCTGCGCCTACATGGTCGCCATGATCGTGGGCGAGTGCATCAACTTCCCCATCCAGCGCAGCTTTGTGTTCCGCAGCAAGGGCAATCTGGCCAAGCAGATCGGCTGGTACGTGCTGGCGTTCTGTGTCATCACCTGCATCGTCAACTCCATCAACTGCATCTGGGTCGCGGTGGCCGGTCTGCTGGTGCCCGACTTCATCTACAACATCGGCACTACCGTGCTCAACGGCGGCATCTCGATGATCATCTTCTTCTTCGTCAACAAGATCATCTTCCCCGAAGGCGAAGCCAAGAAGAACTGAAAACAGCCATCCACCTTCATCATTTTCATTTCTCCATAAAGACAAAACGCCCGGTGCCGCACAGGAACCGGGCGTTTTGTTGTGCCGGGCCGTTCCGCCCCGCAGAAGGAGCGCACGGGCAGAGGGGAACGGCGGGCGCGTTGTGGTCGTTTTGCGGGTTTTCTGTGCGCCGGACGCGGACTTTTTGCCAATAGGGCCGAAGTTTTCAAAAAACCTTGCACTTTGATGCTTTACTGTGGTAAAATCAGAACATCCTTCCAAATGGGAAAGTAGAGGAGGAAAGGAATATGAGCAATCTCTGTATCATTGTTACCATCGTTGTCTATCTGGCGGCGATGCTGCTCGTTGGATTTGCCTACAGCAAGTCCAACAACGACAGCACCGATTTTTACCTGGGCGGCCGCAAGATGGGCCCGCTGGTCACGGCCATGAGCGCCGAGGCCAGCGATATGTCCAGCTGGCTGCTGATGGGAATGCCCGGCCTTGCGTACCTGAGCGGCATCGCGTCCCCCGGTTGGACGGCCATCGGTCTGGCGCTGGGCACCTGGCTGAACTGGCTCATCGTGGCCCGGCGGCTGCGGCGGTACTCGGCTGATCTGAACGCCATCACGGTGCCGCAGTTTTTATCGCTGCGGTTCCATGACCAGCGCAACCTGCTCAATGCACTGGGCGCGGTCATCATCATCGTCTTCTTTGTGCCCTACACGGCATCGGGCTTTGCGGCCTGCGGCAAGCTGTTCCACAGCCTGTTCGGCGTGGATTACATGGCGGCGATGCTGGTCTCGGCTCTCGTCATCGTGGGGTACACCATCCTGGGCGGCTTCCGCGCCGTGACCACCACCGACCTCATCCAGTCCATCGTCATGTCGCTGGCGCTCATCGCTGTTCTGGTCTACGGCGTGGGCGTGGCAGGCGGCTGGGACGCTGTGGTCGCCAATGCGCAGAGCCTGCCCGGCTACCTGACCATGCTGGCCAGCCACAATGCGGACACCAACACGGCCACCTCGTACAGCCTGCTGGACATCGTGTCCACCATGGCGTGGGGTCTGGGCTACTTCGGGATGCCCCACATCCTGCTCCGCTTCATGGCCATTGGGGACGAGAAAAAGCTGGTTCTGAGCCGCCGCATCGCCTCGGTGTGGGTGGTCATCGCCATGACGGCTTCTATCGTCATCGGCATGGTGGGCCTCGGCATGACCAGGGCGGGTGCTCTGGAGTTCCTGAGCGGCTCGACCAGTGAGACCCTCATCGTCCGCATTGCCAGCCTCATCAGCGCCCACGGCGCACTGGCCGCCGTGCTGGCGGGCCTCATCCTGGCCGGTATCTTGGCCGCGACCATGTCCACTGCCGACAGCCAGATGCTCGCAGCGGCGTCCAGCGTCTCCCAGAACATTTTGCAGGAGTTCGCACACCTCAAGCTCAGCGAGAAGCAGAGCCTGTTCGCCGCCCGCCTGACCATCGTGTGCGTCAGCGTGGTGGGCGTGGTGCTGGCCCGCGACCCGGATTCCAGCGTCTTTGGCATCGTCAGCTTTGCGTGGGCCGGGTTCGGCGGCGCATTCGGCGCGGTGATGCTCTGTGCGCTGTTCTGGAAGCGCTGCAACTGGCAGGGCGCACTGGCCGGGATGCTGGCCGGAGGTCTGATGGTCTTCGTCTGGAAGTACCTCATCAGCCCGCTGGGCGGCGTGTTCGGCATCTACGAGCTGCTGCCCGCCTTTCTGACCTCGCTCGTCGTCTGCGTTGTCGTCAGCCTGGTCACCCCGGCTCCCTCGGCGGAGATCGAAGCCGAGTTCGAGGCAGCGAAGTAAAGAGGAAAAATAAGAAATGAGCCTTTGCAGAAAGCGCAAAGGCTCATTTTGTATCCGGAAAAATCAATTCATCACGATCAGGAGGAACTCACAAAACGGCACCGTCAGTCCACAGCAGAAAAAGAAGAAATAATCCAGTGCGAACTTTACAAGGCGGACACCGGGGGAGAGAAGATCCAGCGAATTTGTAAGGACTGTATCCCACTCGCCCCAGTGGCGAAAATATCCGGTCTGCTCAAAGAGACGCCAAAGGTTCAGGAAGAAACACTCCAGCGCCAGAAGCAACGGAAAAATCAGGATAGACTGCATCCAGCCGTCCGCTCGGAAATCTCCATTGCCAAGGCCGTGCCAGTGAACGGCAAGAACACCGGGGTGGAAGCATACGCCCCAGACGGCCAGCAGAATGCTCAGGCAGAGCAGCGCGGCCCGGACGGAGTGCCAGTCGATGCTGTGCGGACGGCGGAGCATGGTCAGGAAATCTTCCAGTGTGGGTTCGGCGTTTGGCAGAGGAGCTTCCTGCGCGTCGCGGCAGTGCATCAGGTCGGAGAGCGTCAGGCCCAGTGCGTCCGCCAGTGGTTCCAGCGTGTTGATGTCCGGCAGACCGACGCCCCGCTCCCAGCGGCTGACGGCTTTGTCGGTCACATGCAGCTGTGCGGCCAGGTCGGCCTGCGTCAGCCCGCAGGCCTTGCGGGTCTGGGCCAGAAAGGCCCCGAAATCTTTGGCGTTCATACGGTTCACATCCTTTGAGGACAGGATAGCATACCCGGCTCCAAAACGCAACCGACGCTTCGTTTACCCGCGCTGGAACGCAAAAACCCCCGCCGTGTGCTCGGTCAATGAACACGCGGCGGGGGCCTCATTTATATGGAGTTCAGAAGAAAAATGCGGGAGTCAGAGCTTACAGCTGGGGGCCTGCGGAGACCAGAGCCTTGCCGTGCTCGTTGCCTTCGTACTTGGCGAAGTTCTTGACGAAGCGGCCAGCCAGGTCCTTTGCCTTCTCTTCCCACTGGGAAGCATCTGCATAGGTGTCGCGGGGGTCCAGGATGGCGGGATCAACGCCGGGCAGCTCGGTGGGAACCTCGAAGTCGAAGTAGGGGATCTTCTTGGTGGGAGCCTCGTTGATGGCACCGCTCAGGATAGCGTCGATGATGCCGCGGGTATCCTTGATGGAGATGCGCTTGCCGGTGCCGTTCCAGCCGGTGTTGACCAGATAAGCCTTTGCGCCGCTGGCCTTCATCTTCTTGACCAGCTCCTCAGCGTACTTGGTGGGGTGCAGCTCCAGGAAAGCCTGACCGAAGCAAGCGGAGAAGGTGGGGGTGGGCTCGGTGATGCCGCGCTCGGTGCCTGCCAGCTTTGCGGTAAAGCCGGACAGGAAGTAGTACTGGGTCTGCTCCGGGGTCAGGATGGAGACCGGGGGCAGAACGCCGAAGGCGTCAGCAGACAGGAAGATCACGTTCTTTGCTGCGGGAGCAGAAGAAACGGGACGCACGATGTTCTGGATGTGGTTGATGGGGTAGGACACACGGGTGTTCTCGGTGACAGACTTGTCAGCGAAGTCGATGTGACCCTCGGCATCCAGAGTGACGTTCTCCAGCAGAGCGTTGCGCTTGATGGCGTTGTAGATATCGGGCTCGGAGTCCTTATCCAGGTTGATGACCTTAGCGTAGCAGCCGCCCTCGAAGTTGAACACGCCGTTGTCGTCCCAGCCGTGCTCGTCATCGCCGATCAGCAGACGCTTGGGATCGGTGGACAGGGTGGTCTTGCCGGTGCCGGACAGACCGAAGAAGATGGCGGTGTTCTCGCCGTTCTTGTCGGTGTTGGCAGAGCAGTGCATAGAAGCCATGCCCTTCAGCGGCAGGAAGTAGTTCATCATGGAGAACATACCCTTCTTCATCTCGCCGCCGTACCAGGTGTTGACGATGACCTGCTCCTTGCTGGTGATGTTGAACAGCACGGCAGTCTCGGAGTTCAGGCCCAGCTCCTTGTAGTTCTCGACCTTAGCCTTGGAAGCGTTGTAAACAACGAAATCAGGCTCGAAGTTCTCCAGCTCCTCAGCGGTGGGACGGATGAACATATTGGTAACGAAGTGTGCCTGCCAAGCCACTTCCACGATGAAACGCACTGCCATGCGGGTATCCTTGTTGGCGCCGCAGAAAGCATCCACGACGTACAGGCGCTTGTTGGACAGCTCCTTCTGAGCGATCTCCTTGACAGCCTTCCAAGCCTCCTGGGAAGCGGGGTGGTTGTCGTTCTTGTACTCATCGCTGGTCCACCACACGGTGTCCTTGGAGTTCTCGTCCATCACGATGAACTTGTCCTTGGGAGAACGGCCGGTGTAGATGCCGGTCATCACGTTCACAGCACCCAGCTCGCTAACGCGACCCTTCTCGTAGCCTTCCAGCTCGGGCTTGGTCTCCTCGGCGAACAGCTGCTCGTAGGAGGGGTTGTGCACGACTTCAGTCGTGCCGGTGATGCCATACTTGGTAAGATCCAACTTTGCCATATTTGCGTACCTCTACTTTCGTTTGATCCTTACATAACTCTGTGTAGGAGATGCAGCGCCATTTATGGTACGGACACCGCATAAGGGGGAGACAGCACAGAACGATGCAATGCAAATTCTCCTGTCTATCATTATACACAAAAGCTTTTCAAAAGCAATAAATGGAAGGTTCTGTTTGCAAAAAAGAAACAAATTTCATAAACAAGCTTTCCCACATTAAGTAAATTCACGAAGCCCGGCAGGGATGCAGACTGTGAAAAATAAGGCGGGACGGGGAAAAACCGACATTTTGATAAAACTTTGACAAACAGGGATACAAGAAAAAGCAGTCCGCCTTGGGCAGTTTTTGCCCGCGGTTTGCCGCCGATCTTGCTCCAATGTGCAACTTTTGCGTTGGTTCAAACGTTTTTCTGGCAAAAGGACTTTCGTTGTGCTATACTTATTTTAAACAGAAACACTTTTCCGCCCGCCGCGGCGGCCCACATATAAAGGAACTGCCATGAAAACCATCTACATTCTGCTCACCCGCTCCGGCACGCTGCTGTCCAAACTGGTCTATGCCGCCACCGGTTCCAGCTATACCCACGCCTCCATGGCCTTTGATCCAGAGCTGAGTTGCCTGTACAGCTCCACCCGCAAAAACGGCTACACCATGTTCCCGGCAGGCCCCAGCAAGGAATATCTGAACAAGGGCGTTTTCCGTCTGCGGGACAACGCCCCCTGTGCGCTGTACGCGCTGGAGGTGTCCGATGAGGCCTATTCCCACGCACTGTGCTGCGCCGAGGAGTTCATGCGCCACAGCGAGGAGTACGGCTTTAATATTCTGGGGCTGATTTTGTGCGGGCTGCATATCCGCTGGCAGCGCCGCCACCATTATTTCTGTTCCCAGTTTGTCAGTGAGGTGCTGGAGCAAAGCGGCGCTTTGGCGCTGCCCAAGGACAGTACCCTGATGCACCCCAACGACTACACCCTGCTGCCCCAGCTGAAGTGCCTGTACAAGGGACGCTTAGCCGACCTGCCCCAGCGCAAGGTCATGGATCTGGGCGAGACGCCCTCGATGGTCAGCATCTATACCGGTCTGCTGGTGGAGCTGCTGCAGCGCCGGGCGCAAAGGTTTTTTGAGTGATTTTTTGTATAAAGCCGAATTTTTCGCTTTTTTGAGTGCTGCTCTTGCTTTTTGCAGCCAATTGTGGTAATATTATTCGGCGGTATTGTTTTGCCGCAGAATATGCGCTCGTAGCTCAGCCGGTAGAGCATCTGACTTTTAATCAGAGGGCCAGGGATTCGAGTTCCCTCGAGCGCACCAAAAGGACGATAAATCGTTGAAAGAAACGGTTTGTCGTCTTTTTTGTTTTATAGTGACATTTTGGGCTTGTACCTATGATTTTTTCAAAAATTTTAGAGGTCAGAGGTACAAAAATGAAGAAGATTCAGAAGAATGCAGCCCGGTTTGATAATCTAAAGCAAGATTTTTTGGATGATAAGAAGTATTCTGGCACGGCAGAAGCTACTTTGAACGGCTATCGGTATGACATTACACGGTTCTTGAAGTTCCTTTCAGATGAGCAGTTAGCCGTGAATGAAGCAGGATTCAAACGGTATGTTATCCACTTGACGGATAGCGGAATGACCGCAAACAGCGTCAACCATTATATCCGTTCGGTGAAAGTGTTCCTTTACTGGTGCATGGAGCAGGACGAAATAGCACCGTTCAAAATCAAGATGGTAAAGGCACAAGAAACCATCAAGGACGTTTACACGCAGGAAGAACTTTGTGCGCTGATTCAACCGCCAAAACGTGAGGACAGCTTTGTTATCTGGCGCAGTTGGGCTATCATCAACTTTATTTTGGGAACAGCGGCACGAGAAGCAACAGTCTGTGAAATGCAGATGCAGGACGTATCTTTTGACGACAGAACGATTACATTTCGGCATCTAAAGAATAAACACGTTCAACTGCTGCCCATGTCGGAGGCCTTGGCAAGCTGTTTGAAGAAGTACATTTCCCTTTGGCGGCAGGATGCAGACGAAACGGCGTATCTGTTCCCTTCTTTCTATGATGAGCCATTATCCACAAATGCACTGAAACACAGTCAAGCCCGCTACAATCGCAGCCGTGGCGTTGAAAAGACCAGTGTTCACCTGTTGCGGCACTCCTTTGTAAAGAACTGGTGTATGTCTGGCGGTAATGTGTTCAAGCTGCAAAAGGTGTTAGGACACAGTACCTTGACCATGACACAGCATTATGCTAACCTGTATTCAAACGACCTGCGAGAAGGATTTGATAGCCACGCTGCACTGGACGGATTGCAGAAAAAGCGGCGTACTACTATCACAAAGACAGCCAAGCGGAGGTAAGCCAGATGCACAGCAGCTACTTTGTCTTGAAGAATAAGGAAGGAAAACAGGCGGAGCAGCTTGTAAAAGACTATCTGACAGACAGGGGCTATACGGTACAGGATGTGAGTGAAGAACAGGATAATTACCAAAATGACGTTGACTTTATTGTGCAGAAAGACGGACGCACAAGCAAGATTGAAGTCAAACTAGATACCCGGTTAGCTGAAACACAGAACATTGCCTTTGAAGATGTGTTCTATCTAAAAGATAAGGAAACAGGACAGACAGAAACACGAGAGGGCTACTATCATTATTCACAATGCGACTTCCTGATTTTTGTAAGTCCTGCTGATAGGAACTTGTACATGGTGCATTTTCGCAAGCTGAAAGAAAACAATGATTCGTTGGAAAACTGCTTTAAGTTTGTGAAGTTCTACTCTTATACTGACAGATGCCAAAAGGGAATGAGGGTTATTCCTATCAGCACACTAAAGGAAAAAGAGCTGTTGAGCATCTTTCCATATCAGTAATATTATACTTTAAGGAATACAAAGGCTGCTGTATGAGGTTAAAAGCCCGTACAGCGGCTTTTTATTACTTTGCAGCTTTCAAGATACGGGGGATGAAATTTTACTTTTATTCCCTTTTCGTTAGATTTCCCAATCGGTGCTATATCGTTTATCGTTTTGCTTTTTCGTGTCTTATGAACGCTGAACAGGTATTTTGTTGAAGAGGTCAAAACACTTCTTTGCCTAATCTAACAAAGAAAAGCCCTGCATTGTCTGGCTTTTGTTGCTCTGGTATATTTTCCCACCAACACAGCACGATATGGGATAATTTCAAATAATGGTATATCGTTATTCGTTTTTCTGATACAGATTTCCATAGCGGCTATGGGGTCATTTCCGAAAAATCAAAATGCAAAATTTGGAAATTCATGCAATAAGATTTTTGAGCATCAAAAAAGCACCCTTTCGGGTGCTATGGTTTACTGCTGTTCTTTCAACTCTCGCTTATATTTGAAGTAAGTATTGCGGGAAACCCCTGCCAGCTGCATACACTCTTTGTCGCTGAGTGTACCACCAAAATCTGCGCAATGCTTCAAGATAGCCGCTTTTGCGGGGGCTGCTTTCTTCACAGTGAGCTTTGCGCCTTCTCGCTGTCCAATCTGCTTTCCTGCAAGTCTGGCTGTCTGAATGCCCTCTCTGGTGCGCTCGTGAAGGTCATCCACTTCTTTCTGTGACTGCTCAAAGGCTTGCTTAATCTGCTTTCGGGTAAGGCTGTTAATGTAGTTGTTCAGAAGGGTCATTAAACCGCCCACAAAGGCCGCTGTGTCCTCATCGCTGCACTTGTTGGCCTGTGCTGCTGCCTGTGCTGCATCTTCCTGTTGCTTCACGCTGCTGCGATACGTTGCCGTGTTGATATACGGCTCTTTTAAGAACACAAGCTCAATTCCCATGTTATACAGCTCTTGATACTGCTTGTAACCATCATCGGCGTTACGGCTCATTCTGGATACACTGTCAAACACGATGGTAACATCTTCACCCTTGTTTCGGGCTTTCTTTGCAGAATCCAAAAGTTTCTTGAACTCCGGCCTGTCCAGCTTTGTTCCGGTGAATGCTTCCTTATAGAGCTTTGCTTTGGGGTACTCTGCAAGGATGTTCCGCACTTGCCGTTCAATGCTCTGCTGTTTGGTACTGATTCTACAATAGCCGTAAACCATCATCATTTACCCTTCTTTTGTCAATTCTAACGTTCCTTTGATTTACAACTTAATTATAGCACAAACATTCCCTATATTCAAGAACTTTTGGTACTTTTATCAAACACGTTAAATTTGAACAATCTTTGCTAAAGTATATCACATTATCACAGGTTGACTATAACTTGCACAAACTATAAAAGCCCCCGGCTTTCCGCCGGGAGCATAGCATAATCTAACAGAAAATTATTCTCTTTTACGAAACAGTGCAAAGTGCAACAGAGTATGTATCTTTGCTTGCAAAAGTGAAGGTTACAACAAAGTTTGCTCTTACCGTTGCACCATAGCCATTTTGAGCATCAACCCAGCCTTTGACTGTCCATATATTGCCATTGCGTCCAATCGTTGCTTCTGTTGTCGTGCAGAACTGCGCCGTTGAAGGTGATTTCAACTTTTCCTTAACGGCATTTTCAGCTATCACAAAAGCGTCAAACTTATCATGTCCATAGCTATCCTTGCTGTCACCGTTTGTTAGAACGTCAGAGCTTCCTTTAGTTTTTGAATTGTTCTTCTGTGCATCTGCATGGCCGCTTGAATGCTCCCAATCATCATAGATGTTGTCACCATTCTTATAGACAGAATTTGAAGATGAATATATTTTGTACATATCTCCATCTGAATAGATATTTCCAAGTGATACCCACTTTTCTTTGCCTATCCGCAAGCTAGCATTACTAACCGCTGAATCCATCTTTTGATACTCCGACAGCATTTCTTTTGGTGTAAAACTGCCCCAATTTGAACAGGTAACATCTGCATAGAACCAACTATACCCATCATAGCTAAAACTTCTTAACGCAACGGATACATTCTCTAATTCGTATGATTGCGCAATGCTGGATACTGTATTTATTGCTGTTTCTTTTTCTCTTTTGATTTTTTGCGATGCAAACACATTGTAAACAATAATGGCAAAAATCACCACAATAGATACAGAAACAACAATATGCTTAACCTTGATTTTTCCTTTATTACCGGATTGCATAATTCATTCCTCACAGATTATATAGAACCATCAATATCCCAATTTTTCATGAACTGCTTGAGTTATAAGGTCTGCACGCATGGCATCACCAATCATTCCAGCAGACCACTCCATGAATATGCCATCCGATTTGTCATAAAAATATGTTGTCACAGTATTGCCGCCAAAACCGTTTTGTGCAGACGCTTCAAAAATATAAGAACCTGTAATCATTTTTTTCACAGTGTTAAATCTGACAGACGATGGATTTTTAAATCCGCTCATAATCGGAAGAATGTCCGTAACAAACTGTTTTTCGTTGCTGTTAAGCTGGTCATAGGCACTTTGTGGAGTGACTTCAACTGAACATTGTGCTGTTACGCCATTCTCCGTTGTTGCGATAAGAGTTGTCTTTCCTTCTGATGCTCCGTTCAGTCTGATTTCTCCTTTATTATTCTGTACCCTTGCTACAGATTCATCAGCAGAAGTCCATGTGATTCCATAGTCACTTGCTCCTTGCGGAAGTAACGTGTATTTAACAACCGTGTAATCGCCATTTTCAACCTCGATACTGTCAGAAGAAAGTATAATCTGTTCAATAGGAACAATCGTCACATTAAAGGTATACTTCCCAATCTCTTTATCACCCTCTTTGATTAAAACATTTGCCTTGCCGGGAGCTTTCGCCGTTACAGTACCCCTATCAGACACTGTAACAATATTATTGTCCTCGCTTTCCCAAGCCACATCATTCTTTCCGTCCAGCTTTTCATCTTCAATCTTGTAGGATTCCCCATACTTCATATCAACTGTTTTGGAAATACCACCGCAAGCCGTTAAAATCAGTGCTGCCGCCACCAAAAACATTATTTTCATTTTCCGCATTTTGAATACTCCTTTTTTGTGTAACATCGTGTAATTCGGTCAAAGTCCCTTTGATACACCATCCTTTCGGCCTTTACAAAGCACATTTTCCCACTTCATTATACACGAATGAACTACATTTGTATACACTGTGACGAAATAAATTATTATTGTAGTCTACTAATTTGTACTTTTTCAAGCTACACTTGTATTAAAATAAGAGGTGTCGTATGGAAAACACAGATAAAAAGTTAATCATTCGCCCCCGGCGGGCTGCTTTGGGTAAAACCTCGGTGGTTTCGGTTCGTCTTTCAGACGACATGATAAAAAGGCTGGATAATATTACCAAAGAGACAGGACATAGCCGAAATGAGCTAATACAGATGTGCGTAGAGTTTGGTTTAGACAATCTTGAAATCAAAAAAGACTGATTTTTAATCTAACAAGAAAAAATAGCACAATAAGGGGCTGTTGCATTTTAACTCATTGCAGCAGTCCCTTATTATATTATTTAGTCAAAAGATTTAATTATCGTTTTTGACCTCTTGCAGAAATCAGGGACACTTTTATATAAGAAAAGTGCGCTCAATTTCTGCACTCAATGATTTCCCAATAGATTCTCCGCTTACCACCATATTCACATTTCTTTTTGATTTCATAACAAAGTTGATTGTCCTGTAAGAACTGATTCAGCATTCCAAGACTTTTTTGCAACTTTCTACGATGTTTAATATCAAAGACCTTGACAAGTTCTGCTCTATCTCTCTTGAAATATTTTCTTCCGATGTTCTTTGAAAGATATGAAGCAACCTCATAACCTCTAGCTACATCTTCATACTTTTTAACACTCTGTCCAAGTCTTTCACTTACCACTTTAATGAAAGAAGTCTTACCATTTACAATCAGTCGGTAAAACTCATAATCGCTTTTGGCTTTGAAATAAGTTGGATAGATAAGCTCAGAGCGATTATCAAAGAAGTTGGGCAAGTCATCTTTTAGATATTTCTGTTTGAACTCATCAACATCTATATTTTCTTTCAAATCGTAATAGTCATTTGCAATCTTCATATCATCTTGAAGTTTTTTATAGCGTCTTTTTAGCCTCCCTACATTATTTAAGAAGTATAGTGTCACAGTATCATTTTCATCTTGAACACGTTTTCTGCCCAAACATTGAATGAACTCAACCATATCTGCCATTTCAATGATGATATGCTTGATGCCTTTATCTTTTAGATTTACGCCATTATCAAGGACTTTTGTAGTAAACAGGATTCTGCAACTAAACTGTTCTTGCTTTGTAATTTCATCAAAAACAGAACTGTATGCTTTATTATCACTGCTAAGATATGCACTGTTTTCATACTTCCGTTGAAGTTCCTGTAACCTTTGCTTGTTATCACCAAACATCAAAATCTTTTCATCTGCCGGGACATCATCAATAATCTTATTAACAGTTTCTTTCTTATTGTAGAAGTAAATGTTTTTGATATAACTATAATCCGATTCTGCTTTGTACTCTCTCTTTATCTTTTGACCGTAATACTTTCTTAACAGTTCTGGTGTTGCCGAAAGCATGATAACTTTTTTAGATACGCTAAGTTCTTCAACCATGTCCAAAATGGTTTGTGTATTACGATTGAAACTAGCATCCTGAAACAGATAGTGCGCTTCATCCAGTACAATATAATCAAACGTCCGAACTACATCCATCAGATTGTCATTATAGGTCGTTATAATCAATCCGTTCATGTAGTCATCAAATTCAAGTCTTTGATACGTCATAAAGCGAATATCTGTTCCTGTACCTTGAATCTCTTGCTGCTTCTTTAACGCAAGACGGTTTGAGAATATAAGCACGCTCTTTCCGTTTTCGTGTGCATAAGGGTACAACGTATTAAAAATAAATGAGCTTTTGCCCATTCCACAACCTGCGTCAATCAGATATAGACCGTCCGTCCAGCTCTGATAATCTGTAATGTTCAAATATTTTTTCTCTGACAATTTTACTACCTCATCTTTGTTAGATTAACATTCGTCCCTTTTCATCATGATAAAAAGCCGTAGTATTGCACCGGCACACAGATAACAAAAAATCCCCTGTCCTGTAAGACAGAGGATATATAGATAAACGAAATAGCCGTGCTGCCCTACGTCCAGTAGTCTAACACAGTTTGCACCCGAAATCAATAGATTTTTTTAATATTTCTCCAATTTAATTATAGTATTTATATACGTCAAAGTCAAGCGCTTTTTTCACGGTTTTACACAAGAAATTTGAATTTGTCACATTGCCCAAATAAGGATTGTTTTTTTCTAATATTTGCAGCACTTTGGGCGCAAAGACGAATTGAAGCGTTGATTTTGAAGTCCGAATTTAATCTTGACTTTTCAACGAAACATCGTTATACTATATATGAAAATCACAGGTACAAGGTACTAAAAAATCAGATGCTCAAAAAATTATAAAACGCATTATCGTTCTAAAATATGAGGACTCGTAGCTCAGCCGGTATTTTGCGACTTTTAATCAGAGGGCCAGGGATTCGAGTTCCCTCGAGCGCACCAAAATCCCACGAAGAATCGTAAGATTCCTCGTGGGATTTTCCATTTTCTGGGGCTCTGCACACTTTTGCACACTTTTTGCACACCGGCGGGAAAGCCGTGTTTTTCCTTGCATTGTCTGCATTCTGTGCATCGTGAGCGTTTTTTCCATACTTTTTTCAGGCGAACAGCAGGCGGGTGAACTCACGCCGCTGCTCGGGGTTCATCTGTCGGACAACTTTCAGCATCCCTTCCGGGGTGATCTGGATGCTATCCGGCAGATTTTCTTTTACCGGCACAGAGCCGGATTTGGGGGAGCCGATGTCCTGTGAATAGAAGTCTGCTTCCAGCTTCTCAGCCAGCTCCAACCGGGGCTTGTCCTGCGTGTGGGCGTAGGTGTCCATCAGGATGCCGGTGGTGGCGTGACCGGTGTTGCCCTGCACGGCTTTAATGTTACCGCCGGATTCAATCAACTGGTAAGTGGCACTGGAGTGGCGCAGACCGTGGAACACGATCTTCTCAAACTCCGGGTGCTCTGCACGCCAAGTGCGGTACCATTTAGAAAGGGCTTCCGGGGCAACAGGCATGCCGTTGGGCAGGCGGAAGAGCTGACCACAGTTGCGATACCTGCCATCCATGGCAAGCTCGTCCTGCCGGAGCTTTTCCAGCCAAGCCAGCAACTCTTCCTTCAAGGGTTTCGTCAGATAAAGGGTGCGGCTGGATTTCTTGGTTTTCGGCTTCTTCAGCACCAGCGCAGAGCTGCTGCCCTCACGCTGGTCGGGGAAGATGTGGTAGATCTGATTCGGGTCGGTCTTTTCCAGTGCAGCCTTTTCGGTGCGCTGTAAGCTCCTGCCGACCGTGATGGTCCCACGTCCATCCGCTGCATCGAAGTCGATGTCTCCCGGCTGCAAGCCAAGGATCTCTCCGACACGCAGCGAGAGGATCATGCTCAGATGAACAGCAAGGTGGAGCGTAGGGTCGGTCATGGTCTGCAACGCAGCAAGCATGGTCTTTTCGTCCCAGATGGCACGTTCTTCCGAGGTCGATTTCGGGGCTTCTCTCGGAATCGGTGACTTGAGGAGCAGACCCCACTCAACGGCATAGGAAAAAGCAGTCTTGAGCATGGCGTGGACTTCCCGGATGGAAGCACCCGTCAGAAACTGCCGCTTCTGTTTGTCGGTGAGCGTTTGCTTGACACCCTGCTTATACAGTCCGCGCGGTGTCCGGCTCAGCGTGGCGTAGAACTGTTCGAGGTCATACGTCTGAACCTTCTGAATCTGTTTCTTGCCGAGATAGGGTACGACAAGATTCTGGATCATGGCTACCGTGTGGGTGTAGGTTTTGGGTGCCCACTTGTGCTTGCTGGACTGGATGGGAAGCCACTTGTACAGCATTTCCGCTACCGTCATTGCATCGGGTATGAGGAACGTACCGTCCAAGAGTTCTTTCTCTACCGAGATCTTGCGGTCTTGCGCTTCCTTCTTGGTTTTGAAGCTCTCCCAGCCTTCACAGATCCGGCCAGCATGGTCTTTGTATTTGAAACGAACGGAGTAGGAATCTCCGCGCCTGAGAATAGATGCCATAGATGTTCCCTCCCTCAGACCGCTGCAAACCAATCGTCAAAGCTCTGCTTGCTTACCCGGATGCTGGTACCGAGGCG
>OIZF01000632.1_pt1 | contig 23598 bp, 17 predicted proteins | sample 1588471 | NCBI WGS metagenome assembly OIZF01 (sample SAMN03283279) | human gut metagenome | biome: human-associated habitat; material: feces | host: Homo sapiens | place: Peru | collected 2012
ACTTAACCCAACATCTCACGACACGAGCTGACGACAACCATGCACCACCTGTCTCTGCGTCCCGAAGGAAAGTACTGTTTCCAGCACCGTCGCAGGATGTCAAGACTTGGTAAGGTTCTTCGCGTTGCGTCGAATTAAACCACATACTCCACTGCTTGTGCGGGCCCCCGTCAATTCCTTTGAGTTTCAACCTTGCGGTCGTACTCCCCAGGTGGATTACTTATTGTGTTAACTGCGGCACTGAAGGGGTCAATCCTCCAACACCTAGTAATCATCGTTTACGGTGTGGACTACCAGGGTATCTAATCCTGTTTGCTACCCACACTTTCGAGCCTCAGCGTCAGTTGGTGCCCAGTAGGCCGCCTTCGCCACTGGTGTTCCTCCCGATATCTACGCATTCCACCGCTACACCGGGAATTCCGCCTACCTCTGCACTACTCAAGAAAAACAGTTTTGAAAGCAGTTCATGGGTTGAGCCCATGGATTTCACTTCCAACTTGTCTTCCCGCCTGCGCTCCCTTTACACCCAGTAATTCCGGACAACGCTTGTGACCTACGTTTTACCGCGGCTGCTGGCACGTAGTTAGCCGTCACTTCCTTGTTGAGTACCGTCATTATCTTCCTCAACAACAGGAGTTTACAATCCGAAGACCTTCTTCCTCCACGCGGCGTCGCTGCATCAGGGTTTCCCCCATTGTGCAATATTCCCCACTGCTGCCTCCCGTAGGAGTCTGGGCCGTGTCTCAGTCCCAATGTGGCCGTTCAACCTCTCAGTCCGGCTACCGATCGTCGCCTTGGTGGGCCGTTACCTCACCAACTAGCTAATCGGACGCGAGGCCATCTCAAAGCGGATTGCTCCTTTTCCCTCTGGTCGATGCCGACCCGTGGGCTTATGCGGTATTAGCAGTCGTTTCCAACTGTTGTCCCCCTCTTTGAGGCAGGTTCCTCACGCGTTACTCACCCGTTCGCCACTCGCTCGAGAAAGCAAGCTCTCTCTCGCTCGTTCGACTTGCATGTGTTAGGCGCGCCGCCAGCGTTCGTCCTGAGCCAGGATCAAACTCTTTATAAATGATATTTATCACTTAAAAGTGTTAAATCTTGTTTCGCTCAGCACGCAATCGCTTGCGTCCTGTGTGAATTACTTTTGTTTGGAATTGTTTACCGTGTTTTTCCAACACGAAAATAGGTTCCGTTACAAGTTTTTCGATATTGTTCAATTTTCAAGGTCCTGTGCGCCTCAGCCAACCGGCTGACGACTTGATTATTTTATCACAGAAGTGATTTTTTGTCAAGCACTTTTTTCGAAGCGTTTCGAACATTCTGAACTTGGACTGCTTTCGATTTCTCAGAACTGACTGGAATCTTTCAGCGTCTATTGGTTCTTTTCTTTCGCTTCTCAGCTGGGACTTCAGAAGTCATTCTTTTGTCTCAGCGCTTGGCGCTCAAGTATAATATCATACACCGGGGTAGATGTCAACACTTTTTTACAAGTTTTTTCAAAAAACTTCAAATTGCTGCGTTCGGGCAGAAAATTGAACCCCTCCGGGACGGCCACGGCCGTCCCGGCTCCCCTTTTCCAAGGGGAGCTTGCAGTTTTGCGGGCACTGTTATATTATATAATTACATTATAGAGGCAGAGGAGGCCCCGACCATGATCCTGACGGTCAACATCGGCAACACACACATCACCATCGCCGGATACGAACACGACGCCCTGCAATTCAGCGGGCGTTTGCACTCCGACGCAGCAGCGACCATTGACGAATATGCCATGGATCTGCTGAATCTGCTCTCTCTGTACCGCGTCCAGACCGAGCGCATCGAGGGAGGCATTCTGGGCAGTGTCGTGCCCGCGCTGACGGGCCGCGTCCTGGCGGCGCTGCGGATGCTCTGCTCCGCCCGCTTTCTGACCGTTGGGCCGGGCCTGAAGAGCGGCATCAAGCTGCGGCTGGACAATCCGGCCCAGCTGGGTGCAGAGCTTTTGTGTGGTGCCGTTGCCGCGCTGGCCGAGACGCCCGGCCCGCTGGCCGTCATCTCCGCCGACACAGCCATCTCCATCATGGCCGTGAACGAAAAGCAGGAGCTTGTGGGCGGCGTCATCCTGCCCGGCCCGCAGCTGTCGCAGGCAGCGCTGGTCCAGAAGACCGCCCAGCTGCCCCAGATCGACCTTTCGGCACCGGCTTCGGCCTCCATTCTGGGCAAGAACACCGCCGCCTGCCTGCAGAACGGTTTCGTGCTGGGCACCGCCAGCCTGCTGGACGGACTGGCTGAGCGCTTCCGCGCCGAACTCGGCCCGGAGCTCAAATTCTACGCCACCGGCAATCTGCCCCGCACCATCCGCGAAGCCTGCCACACGAACATTCTCTACCGCGAGACCCTCATCACCGATGGCTTGTACCGCATCTGGCAGAAAAATCGGAAAGGGTAATATCAAAATCAAAAGGAGTGCCACACCATGAATTCCAAACTCGTATCTCTGTTCTGCTGTCTGATCATGCTCGTGAGCTTTTCCGGCTGTACCAAGGTCACACAGCTTATAAAAGACAATCAACCAACCAAAGCGGAACTGCTCGCAGAAATCAACGAAGAGCATCAGCGTTGGGAAGCGGCTCCTGCCGCCGACCCAACTCCCTATCTGCGGCATTATGATGACCCCGCCGATGCCCAGAAATCAACCGATTATCTCACCGACACCTACAGCGAATACGATGCCGCCAAAGAATTAAGTCTGGAAGAAGCCGAAGAAGATGTGAACTATCTCTTCGATGCCTTCTATTATGATTTTGCCTTCTATGACTATTTTGGCGGGCACACTGTATTCGATCAGGCGAAAGCGGAGATTTTACAAGAGCTTCAAGCAAAAGACAGCCTGACCTGCAAAGACTTACAGGAGATTTTGGTGAAACACCTCACCTTTATCAAGGACGGCCATTTCAATATCAATCAGAATTTCCCTGCGGAAAAGGATGTCCCCTTCTTTTTCCGGCAGGTGATGTTCGTTAAAACCGACAGCGGATATCAGGATTCCAAAGGTAAGACGGTCGTATCGGTAGACGGCTATCCAGACTTGGATGCACTGTTCAAACGCTCTATTTCCAAAGAAGGATATCTTGTATACTATCCTGTGCTACTGAAAGAAGCAAAATTTGATGGAACCGAGTGGGATAAGCATGTGTGCGACGAGCAATTGACCGTGCACTATGCCGATGGCAGTACGGATGTATTGACGGCAGACACTTGGAGCCAGTATTACAAAGATCTCCCCAAAGGGCAGAATACCGACTTGCGCCAGACCGACGGGATCCCGGTGTTCCAGTTTAACCATTTTGACCCGTCCTTCCTGGAGGAGACCAATGATGCAGCGGCACAGATGAGCAATGCAGGAGTTTCTATGCTGGATCTGCGCTCCAATGTTGGCGGCTATGAAGAAGTTGCACATCAGTGGATCAACCGGTACAGCCGCCAAAGGGTGCTTGGCAATGGGGTTCGCTATTCCGTTCTCTCCGCTTCACCCTCTGCACAAAAAGCATCTCGTGCAAATAACGACAACATCCTGATCCTTTTGAGTGGAAAGTGCTCGGCCTCTTCCGCAGAGATCACGCTGGACCTCTCCTATAACGTAGAGAACAGCTTGATCGTTGGAGAGAACACAAATGGAAGTATGATCAGTAACAGCGGCCATATCGAATTGCCCAACAGCAAGTGTTCGGTGGATATGACTTTCTCCACGGTCTATCTAACCCCGGATGGTTCCGATTATTTTGAAGAACTTCGGGGATTCTTCCCGGATATCTGGGTCCCGGCCAAAGAAGCCGAGACGCTGGCGGCAAAACTGATGGAAAATATGAAATGAGGTTCGAATCCTCCCGGCCGCAAATGAACGCCAGTCCTCTTGTTCGACATTCCTACGGGTCCAGGAACCGCGCACTAAGCAACAGCCCGCTGGGCTGATTGCTTACCCCGCCTGCGGCGGGGCCGTGCTGTTCAAATCCTCCCGGCTGCAAATAAAAATCCCCAGCACACGAAAGTGTACTGGGGATTTTATGCGACCGGGAGGATTCGAACCTCTGGCCTTCCGGGTCGGAGCCGAACGCTCTATCCAGCTGAGCTACGATCGCACATCTTCTGAATGGATTCAGTATAAAGTAGTATAGCACAGCCGGACAGAAATTGCAAATAGAAATCTTCGCCCTTGTCGGCCCAATTTCTGCATCCGGAGCATCCCTCTGAAAAATCATCGGGCGGCGCGTAAAAAATTCACCTCTGCTTTTTGGGTTTTCCATCTTGCAAAAGCGCCGCCGGGCCTTATAATAGAGCTTGTGCCCCGGTGTGCGCGGGCACAGTTTCGGATTAGGAAAAGGAATCATCAAGTTATGAAGTCAAACACCAAATCGCTGACGGAAGGCCCTCTGGCCAAGCAGATCCTTCTGGTCAGCCTGCCGCTGGCACTGTCCAACCTGCTGCAGGTGCTGTTCAACATGTCGGACGTCGCGGTCGTGGGCCGGTTCGCCGGTTCCACGGCGCTGGGTGCGGTGGGCTCCACGAGCATCTTCGTCACCCTGTTCACCGGTTTTCTCATCGGCCTGAGCAACGGTATCAACGTGTTGGTGGCCCGCTTCTATGGGGCCAGGCACACCGATGACGTCCGCCGCACCGTTCACTCGGCGCTGGTGGTCAGCCTCATCGCCGGTGTGGTACTGCTGTTCGTAGGTCTGCTGGGCTCCCCCGCCCTGCTGCGGCTGCTGAACACCAAGGAAGACCTGCTGCCCGGTGCCATCCTCTACCTGCGGGTCTACTTCCTCGGTATGCCCGCGCTGGCGCTCTACAACTTTGGCAACGCTATCTTCAGCGCCATCGGCGACACCAAAAAGCCGCTGTACTTCCTGAGCATCGCGGGTGTGCTGAACATCCTGCTCAACCTCTTCTTCGTCATCGTCTGCAAGCTGGATGTCGTGGGCGTGGCACTGGCCAGTGCCATTTCGCAATGCGTTTCTGCCGGGCTCATCCTCCACGCACTGACTCAGGTGCAGGACTGCTACACCCTGTATTTCCGGGAGGCCCGGCTCGACCCGGCCATGACCCGAAGCATTCTGGCGCTGGGCCTGCCCGCCGGGTTCCAGAACGCCGTCTTCGCCATCGCCAACCTCTTCATCCAGGCAGGCGTCAACTCCTTCGACTCCCTCATGGTCAAGGGCAACTCCGCCGCCGCCAACGCCGACAACCTCATCTACGACTGCATGGCCGCCTTCTACATGGCTTGTGCCAGCTTCATGAGCCAGAACTACGGCGCAGGCAAGTCGGACCGCGTGAAGAAGAGCTACTTCATCGCGCTGGGCTATTCCTTTGGTGTGGGCCTGCTGTTGGGCGGCAGCCTGTTCGTGTTCGGCCGCGAGTTCCTGGCCCTCTTCACCACCGAGCCTGCCGTCATCGACGCCGGCATGAAGCGTGTGGGCGTCATGGGTCTGGCCTACTGCATCTCGTCCTTTATGGACTGTACCATCGCCGCCTCCCGCGGCCTGGGCAAGACCGTCGTGCCCACCGTCATCGTCATCCTGGGCTCCTGCGTCTTCCGCGTCATCTGGGTGTACACCATCTTTGCCCACTTTCACACCATCCCCTCGCTTTATCTGCTCTACCCCTGCTCCTGGACGCTGACCGCTCTGGCGGAGATCGTCTACTTCGTCCACTGCTACAAGCAGGCCATGAAAATTTTCCGGGAGCCGGTCCCTGCGTCGCTGTAAACCGTTCCGACATAAGAAAAGGCAGATGCCGTTCGATGCGGCATCTGCCTTTTTGTGGTTCGTTATACCTTTACTTCTCCCGCCAGCACCCGCTGATAGTCCTCGTAATTGCGGGCCAGCAGCGCGGGCGTATCCAGACCGAAGTTTGGCACAACAAAAGCTCCCCGGAAACGAGGAGCTTTCGTTGGTTCTCTTATGCGTATTGGTGGTTCAGGAACATCGCCTTGATGAGGACGACCTCGTCGTACTCCTCCTGCTCGACCTGAACGTCGGCGTTCAGCGCTTTCAGGCGGGCCTTGACGGCCTCCAGCGCCTCCGGCACGGTGACAGCGCGGCCCTCTTCGATGGCGTCCATCATCTGCTTGAGGACAGTCGGGTGTGCGTAATAGCTCGGCACCGGGAACGCACCGTTCGGGTAGCGCTTCACATAGTCTGCTGCGGCCTGCTCGGCCCGGTCGGCCCGCTTCATGATGGCGCTGTGGTTGTTGCGGGCGGTGGGCAGCATGTTGTAGCTGGAAAAGAGGAAGATGGCCGCAAAGCCGAACAGCGCAAAGTAGATGCCGTAATTGCCCACATGGTTCGTGATGGCATAGAGGCCGTAGGCTGCGGCCACAAGGCCGAACAGGAAGATGGCCAATGCGACATAGCGGTACACCGGCTTGCTCTGCAGCTGGGCGCGCTTGCGGCGCTCGGCGGCGCTCAGCTCGTCCGAGATCTCTGGCTTGGCTTCCAGATACTCTTTTGCCCGGCACAGCACCGTCAGGCTGTGCTCGGCGTCTTTTGTCAGCTCCGGCAGCTTGCGGGCGGCCTTTTCGGCCTCCTTCTTCTGCACGGTCTGCTCACCTGCCGCGCTCAGCCGCTTGATCTGCGGCTGCTCTTTGGCCAGAACGTCCAGCAGGGCGTCCACGTCCCGCTCATCCTTGAAGTTGCACTGCTTCTGCTTGCCGCCGTCGTACTCCACCACCAGATAGGCCATGGAGGCAAACATCCCTTTGCCGGTAAAGCCGCCCTGGCTCATGGCGACCCGCTTGAACGCGCGGGTGATGCTGCCGTAAGGCAGATAATAGCAGCGGTCGATGTAAAAGCTGTTGAGGTACAGCGCCTTTTTGCCGACGCCGCAGGGGCCGATCTTTTTGCAGGCTTTTTTGTCTGCTTCCAGCTCGGCAGCGCCGAGTTTTGCCAGACCCAGTTGTGCAGGTTTGAACAGCATAGTGTATCCCTCTTTTGCGTTTTGTTTGTACCCATTGTCCCACTGTCTTTCGCAAAATGCAAGAGTCTTTTCCACTCTTAGCCAAAAGCAAGACCGGCCGCTGGTGTGGGCAGCGGCCGGTCTTGAGATCACAGGGGGTTATGCCGCCTTGAATGGGTTATGCGGCTTTCTTCTCCGTGTGCTTCTTGGTAGCGTGGATAAACAGGGCCAGCATTGCAACGGCGAAGACGATACCCACAGGGTATGCGATTGCCGTATTGTAGATGGTGGCACCCTCAGCAGTCTTGCTGTTCAGCAGGCCGCCCAGGCACTCCGGAGCCAGCACGAAGTAGGTGCAGGACACGGCGCTCATGAAGGTAGCAGGCACAGCGGTGATCCAGTAGTTCTTCTTCTCCTTGAACAGGTACATGGAAGCAGCCCACAGGACGATCATGGCCAGCGTCTGGTTGGTCCAGCTGAAGTAACGCCAGATCACGGTGTAGTTGATGAAGCCCAGTGCGTTGCCGATGCCCAGGAAGGCGCCGACACCCAGAACGGGGACGCAGAGCTTCAGGCGGTTCGCGTAGCTGTCCTGGTCCAGCTTCAGCCAGTCGGCCAGAGTCAGACGAGCGGAACGGAAAGCGGTATCACCAGAAGTGATGGGGCAGATGACGACGCCGATCATTGCCAGGGCAATGCCGACACCGCCCATGGTCTTGGAGCAGACGTCGTAGATGGCAGCAGACTGACCTTCGGCCAGAGCAGCGGCCAGACCGGTGTTCAGACCACCGGTGACTTCGTACAGAGAGCAGCCGGCAGCAGCCCAGATCAGAGCGATGATGCCTTCGCAGACCATTGCGCCGTAGAAGACGAAGTGGCCCTGCTTCTCACTCTTCATGCAGCGCGCCATCAGAGGCGACTGAGTGGAGTGGAAGCCGGAAATAGCGCCGCAGGCGACCGTGATGAACATGAAGCTCCAGATCGGGGTGCCCGACGGGTGCATGCTGCCGAAGTGATCCCACAGTTCGGGGATGGTGTAGGCGGGGTTGGTGAAGATGCCAAAGATAACGCCCACTGCCATGATGATCAGGCAGATGCCGAAGATGGGATAGATCTTGCCGATGATGGCATCAATGGAGATAAAGGTCGCGATGAAGTAATAGACCAGGATGATGATCAGCCAGAACAGGGTGGTGGTGAGCGCACCGCTCATCCCGTTGTTCTTGCACAGGGTCACGATCAGGCCAGCAGGGCCGACTGCGAACACCGTGCCGACCATGATCAGCAGCACGACAGAGAACACACGCATGATGTTCTGCATCACAGGTCCCAGATACTTGCCGGTAACTTCTGCGATGGAAGCGCCTTCGTTGCGCTCGCTCATCATACCGGAGAAGTAGTCGTGGACGCCGCCTGCAAAGATGGTGCCGAAGGTGATCCACAGGAACACCACAGGGCCCCACAGAGCACCCTGCAGTGCACCAAAGATGGGGCCGAGGCCCGCAATGTTCAGCAGCTGGACGAGGAACAGCTTCCACTGCGGCATCACGACGTAGTCAACGCCATCGTTGATGCGCACAGCGGGAGTTTCACGGTCGTCCGGCCCAAACGTGTTGTCCACGATCTTGCCATAGACAAAATAGCCTATGATCAGGAGCGCCAGACAGAGTAAGAAACTAATCATACCAGAAACCTCCTTTTTCAGATCCACGCCCACGGCCCCATTCTGCCGTGCGTGGTCCATGTCTGGCTTCATGTTAACACATTTTTCATAACTCGAATAATATCTTTCCCGCATAGCCCTCATATCAAAAAGTATATGGTGGGGTTTCAGGCGTTTCTTTTGGCAATGATTTTTAGCGTCTCCTCGGCAGATTTTCTTTTCCGAAAACGTTCTCTGTGCGATTTTGACCGACGAAAGTTGCAGCCTCCAAACTTTCCGCCTGTTTTTTGTGCAGTTTGACCACGCCTGCAATTTTTGCGCGATTTTCAGTTTTTTTCGTGTTATTCAGCCGGGTTTCTCCCGTTGCAAACGAAGACCGGCCGTCCGGGGACTTCCCGGCGGCCGGTCTTCTGTGAATGGGCAAATAAAGGTATTTGCCGGCGGCTGCTCATTTCACGGTCTGGGCCGCCTGTTTGTGGAGCAGATCGACAAATGCCTGCTCCTCCGCCCGCAGGCCGCCCTTGTCCGGATAGACCAGGACATCCCGCATCTGCTGGCGCTGGGCCGGGCATTTTTTCAGCACCAGATGGTACTGTTCCAGCGCCTTGCGGGGCATGGGCGACGCCCACATATACGCGGACGGGAGCCGCTGCAAGATCGAAAACTGGCTGCACCGCTCATACACATGGATGCGCCGGGCTTGGTTCACATGCCAGCGCACACCGTCGCCGCCCTCCTCGCCGGGCAGCTGAAAGTCGTCGTGCAGGATCTCCATATACTGGTTCAGTTCGGTCAGGTCGCGCACCTCGTGCCGGGCCAGCGGGCCGTCCCGGTTTGTGAGCAGCTGATATTCAAAGTCCATCACCGGCTCCATCTTCAGCCCCCGCCGGGCGCAGTAGTGGGTGTAGTGCTCATCGTCCTCCACCGCATAGCGCAGCAGCGCCAGGTGATAGCCCCGCCGCAGCACGAAATCCAGCGCCTCCATCGAGCCGCCCTCCCGGATGTGGATGTGCACCCGCTCCAGATGCACCGCCTGTTCCAGATAATCCACCGCCGCATAGGACGCATAGGTCGCATGGGGCAGCATCACCCGCAGCTCCGCACAGCGCTCCTGCTCTTCCTCGACGCTCCGGCTCAGGCGGTCCACATCTTCCAGCACCCGCTCGGCCTGCTCGATGAACCGCCGCCCCTGCTCGGTGGGGATCATGCCGGTGGAGGAGCGCTCAAAGATGCGGATGTGATACTCCTCTTCCAAATTTTTCAGCGCCTTGCTGATGTTGGGCTGGGCCGCATACAGCTGCTTTGCCGCAGCGCTCACCGACCCCCACTGCATGATGGCGACCAGATAGCGCAATTCTGTAATGTTCAAGCTCTTCTCTCCTTTTGGCGTCGTGTGGAACCATTTTGTCCTATTGTATCAGCCCCGGCGCCGGGCTGTCAAGTTGACGGCAGCGCATCGGGGCTTTATAATAAGAATACCACGTTCTCCCCTGCCGGGAGGATCATCTGTATAACGAGAACACTGTATTTTTCGAGGAAGATCGTATGACATACCGCGTTTTGCGCATCGACGAGCAGCTGTACGGCTGCGAGGAACTGCCGGAAGGGCAGCCCGTCTGCTGCGATGTCTTATTGGAGGACGAGACCGGCGAGCGCCGGGTCATCGCCTACCCGGACGCTGAGCTGACCCGCCTTGGCATCGACGAGGGCGACACCGTCCGGCTCGACCACCATACCCTCATCAAACTCTGAAGGAGCCTCTATGCACAACTTATATTTTACCCGCCACGGCGAGACCGTCTGGAACGTTGAAAACAAGATCTGCGGCATGACCGACAGCCCGCTGACCGCCCGCGGCCGGGCGCAGGCCGCTGCGCTGGGGGCCCATGTCCGGGACAGCGGAGTCCACATTGACGAGATCCTGTATTCTCCCCTGTCCCGCGCTGCCGACACCGCTCTGGCCATCGCCGAGGCCACCGGCATCCCGGCCCGCCCGGAACCCCGCCTGCGGGAGCAGTGCTTTGGCCGCTACGAGGGGACGCCCCGCGATGGGGCCGAGTTCAAAGTCTCCAAGACCCACTTCGCCGACCGCTACTCCGGCGGCGAGAGTATGCTGCAATTGGCCCAGCGCATCTACGACCTGCTGGACGAGCTGCGGGCCGACGAAGGCAAGACCTATCTGCTGGTCGCCCACAATGGCATCGCCCGCGTGGTGCGGTCTTACTTTTACGATATGACCAACGAGGAGTATGCCGCCTTCGGCATCCGGAACTGCGAGTTCGTCGAATATACGTTTGAATGACAAAGAAAGCCGCCGGAGCCCCGGCGGCTTTCTTTGTCCTAGCACGTCACACATGACGGTACTGGAATTTCCGATCTTTGGTCACGAACATATACACGCTCACTCCCAGCGCGGCAAGCTCGGCGGCCGTGACGGCCAGCCAGATGCCATCCATCCCCATGAGCGCCGGCAGTGCGAAGACCGCCGCCACCTGAAACAGCAGGGTGCGCAGAAAAGAGATGAGGGCGCTCGTCACACCGTCGCCCAGCGCGGTAAAGAAGGACGACGCATAGACGTTGAAGCCCATGATGAGGAAGCTCAGCGCATAGAGCCGGAAGGCATGGGTGGTCAGTGCCAGCAGCCCGGCATCGTAGCCCACGAAGATGCGGGCCACATGCGGGATGAGGAACATCGAACCAATGGTCATGACGACGGCCACCACGCCGATGAGGCGGAAGCTCATGGAATAAAGGTTGTGGACCTCCCGGTGATTGCGGGCACCGTAGTGGTAGCTGACGATGGGGGCGCTGCCGACGGCATAGCCCACGAAGACGGCCACAAAGAGGAAGGCCGCATACATGATGACCCCGTAGGCCGCCACGCCGTCCTCGCCCGCAAAGCGGAGGAGCTGGTAATTGTAGAGGATGTTGACCAGCGACATGGAGAGGTTGGTCATCAGCTCCGACGAGCCGTTGATGCAGGCATTCCGCAGGACGCGGCCATGGAACTTCGTCCGGCTCAGGTGCAGGCGGCTGGTGTTGTTCCGGTCCAGGAAATAGAACACCGGCAGCAGGCCGCCGACGATCTGGCTGAGGAAGGTCGCGACCGCGGCACCCTCAACGCCCCAGCGGAGCACCCCCACCAGCACAACGTCCAGCACCATGTTGGTGCAGCCCGCACCCACGGTGAAAGCGAAGCCCAGGTGGGGCTTTTCGGCCGTGACGAAGAAGCTCTGGAACATGTTCTGCAAGATAAAGGTCGGCACACTGACCAGCAGGATGCGGCCATACCGCAGCGCATAGTCCAGCATCTCTCCCTTTGCGCCCAGCAGCTCCGCCACCGGCTCAATGATGACCAGACCAACGGCGCTGAACACGATGCCCGCTGCAAGGGCCGAACTGAGGAAGAGGCTGAAAAGTTCGTCCGCCTTTTTCCCATCGCCCTCGCCCAGCGTGATGCCCACGATGGCGCTGCCGCCGGTGCCCAGCATAAAGCCGATGCTGCCGATGAGCATGGGCAGCGGCATGATGAGGTTGACCGCCGCAAAGGCCGTTTTGCCCACGAAATTCGAGACGCACAGGCCGTCCACGATGCCGTAGATGGAGGTGAACAGCATGGTGCCGATGCAGGGCAGCACGAACCGGATCAGCCGGGAACAGGTAAAGTGATCGGACAATTGGATGGGGTGCTTTGGCATGAGATCTCCTTTTTCACATCATCCCGCCGGGACGCCAGCCGGTGCAGTAGCGGGCATAATCGCGGTCGGCCTGCTTGACGTAGAGGACGAGTTCTTCCTTCCCCTCTTTGTTTTTCATCGTGCGGACCTTGGTGGGCAAGCTCTGGCGCTGGAGCAGCTCCAGTTCGTCGTTCAGCTCGTCCTCGTTGTCGAAGGTGTCGAGCCTGATCCAGTGGGTGGCAAACAGCCAGAATTTTGCAAGGGTATCGCTCATGGTTCAGTCTCCTTCTCCGGCGCGGGCTGCGGGGCCGTCAGCCGGTAAAACGGCGCGATGGCGTTGGCGTCGCCATGGCGCACGATGGAATAGGTGATGTCGCAATAGGGCTGGATGGCCGTGCTCTTCTCGACGGTGGAGATGAGCAGGACCTGCAATTGCAGGCGGCGGAACAGCTCCATCATAGGGCGGATGCGGTCACTGGTCATCTTGCTGAAAGCCTCGTCCAGCAGGACCAGACGGATGCTGTTCTCGCTCTTCTGATAAATTTGCAGCAGCGAAGCGCAGATGGCCACATAGAACGGGGCCTGATTCTCGCCGCCGGAGGAATCGCGGCTGACACGGGACAGATACGCCTGCTGGCCGGAGACCGTGTTCGTGACCTTGATGTCGTAGTCCAGATAGGTGCGGTAATCCACATAGTCGGACAGGGTGGCACCGGAGGTGCTGCGGCCCTCCTGCCGGGCGCGGGTGTTCTCGTCCACATCGGCCATGATCTTTTCCATCAGCTCATCCACCTGCCGCTCGTAGACGGGGTCGGCCGTGGCGGCGAGGTTGTCCAGCGAGTCGGTGTCGGTCATCTGCTGGTTGCCCTTGTCCACGATGACCTGATAGAACGCGGCCAGCTGCGGGTCGCGGCTGGGTTCCAGCTCGAAGCGGTAGACCTCTTCGCCGTAGGTCAGCTGCTCCATCACCTTGTTCAGCTCCCGGAACTGGCGGCGGGCGTTGAAGATGTCGTCTTTCATCCGGAAGAGGATGTCTTTCCGGAAGCGGTCCTTGCAGTCGCGCTGGGCCTGGTCCAGGCGGGCGGCGTAACGCTCCAGGTCGATGCGGACGAGGCTCTCGTGCTGGGCGCGGTACTGCTCGATGCCCGCAAGGCCCAGCGGATAATCGCAGACGTACCGCTCGTTGTACGCCTTCTGGGCCGGTTCCAGCGTGGCGGTGAGGTAGCTTTGCAGGGTGTCGTCCAGTTTGGTCTGCGCTTTTTCGGCCGCCTGGGCAGCGGCGCGGGCTGTGCGGCCCCCGGTCATGAGGCCCTTTTTGCGCTCCTGCGCCAGCGGCTCCAGCAGCGGATATTTTTCAAAGAAGGTCTGGGCCGCCCCGGCGCTCTGCTGCGCTGCGGCCACGGCCCGGCCCTGCTCTGCCGCGCAGGAAGCCAGCTGCTTTTCACAGACGCGGATATCGCCGCCTGCCTGTTCCACTGCCTTGCGGGCCGCTTCCCAGGCGGCTTCGCGGGTCTCCTCTTCCCGATACAGCTCCTGCAGCAGCGGGTTCTCCCGGCAGTCGGCCAGCTTCTGGGCCTGTGCCGCATAGTCGGCTTTGGCGGCAGCAAGGGCGTCCCGGCCTTCCCACAGGCCGGCCAGCGTTTCCAATGCGCGGCCGCGCAGGATGTTCTGGTACTGGTCGTAGGCCGTTTTCAGCGACCGTTCGGCCTGCACGGCCTCGCGGCGGCGTTCACCGAGGGCCGTCAGCTCCTCTTCCAGCGCACCGGCGCGGGCGCGGCGGGCGTCCAAACCGATGTACCGCTGGGGCCGACGCAGGCGTTCCAGCCGGAACGGATGGTGGCGCAGCAGGTCGCGGGTGGCGCTGTCCGGGAAGTGTTCCAGCGTGTCCGGCGTCTCGCAGCAGACGATGCGGCGGAGGATGGTGTCCGCATACTGTGCGGCCAGCGGGTTCTCGCTCTCCACCTGAGCGGCAAGGCTGTCAGCCGGGCGGGTCTCCGCGCGGCGGTTGGCAGTGCGGATGCCCGGCGTATCCAGCAGGCTGATGGGCCCGACCGTTTCGCCCAGCGCCACAAAGGCGCTCTTGGCGGCGGCATAGTGGTTGGGCGGGACAAGGATATCGAACCGGCGGTCGCCGAGGCAGGCTTCCACGCAGTCCTGCCAGCTCTCATCGGCCACGTTCAGCAGCTCACAGAAGATCTTTGCGTCCGGCGTCATGCCCCGGCTCTTCAGCTCGGCGTTGACGGCATCGCGGACTCTGGTGGCGGCATCGCTGTGGGGGTAGACCCACTTGCCGCCCGAAACCGCGTCCAGCTCAGCGCGCTTTTCTTCCTGTGCGCGGGCCAGGTCGGCGGCGTTCTGCCGCGCGGCAAAATACTGCTCTTCCAGCGGCTTTTCGAGCCGGTCCAGCGCTTCGGTCAGCGCGGGCAGCTGTTCCGCGGTCAGGGAGACCGGCCAGAGCGCTTTTTCGACCCCGAAGCCGCTGCGGGCCAGCACCGTCAGCAGGTTCGTGACGGCATCCGCCGTCTGTTCCAGCGCCGCCACCTTCCGGGCGGCGGCATCCAGTGCGGTCTTCCTGCGGGCCAGTTCCTCGGTCATGGCGTCCAGCGCACGGCCCTCGCCGCTGGCCGAAGCTGCCCCATGGGCGGCCAGATAGGCCCGGCGGGCCTCGGCCTCGGCGTTCTTGGCCGCTTCATAGGCGGCGTTCCGCTCGGCCAGCTGGCGGCGTCCGGCGTCGAGATGCCCCTGCCAGACGGCGTCTTCTCCGGCGTCGGCCTCGGCGCGGGCCAGCAGGGCCGCGCCCCGGTTGACCAGGGCATCCGTCTCTCTGGATGCGGCTTCCCGGCCGTATTCCACGATCTGTTCCAGCGCGGCGGCGCGGGTCTGCGCCTCGGCCAGCACGGCGTGGAGATTTTCCAGCTCCACCCGGTCGCCCTGCAGCGCGTCCAGATCCAGTTCCGGCTGGGGCAGGATGTATTGATACAGAAATTCCCGGAAGTTCGGGATCTCGTCCATGCTGGTGCCCATCTGGAACACCTCATTGAACTTTTTGCCCAGCGGGCTGGATGCGCGGCCGATGCCCAGAGCACGGCAGATGCGGTCCCGCGCCTCGCTGGGGCTGCGGGTATAAGAGAGCCGGCCCACGGCGGGCTTGAAATCCTCTCTGGCGCTGGGGGCCCCGGTGCGCGGGTCGAGGAAGGGCAGCTTTTCCAGCGTGATGCCGTCCTCGGAGATGTACCAGGTCTGGTCGCCGGGGTGAAGCTCCTGCATGGGGCCCTCGGACTCGACGCGCACCGCGATGACGAAGGGCGTCCGCTTGGCGCTGTCCCAGAACTCGGCACCGATATAGGCCACCGTCCGGCCGGGGCGGCGGTAGGCGTTCTCGCCGCGCTGCTTGGCGTGGACGGAGCCTTGCAGGGTGCGGCCGCTCTTTTTATTGCCCAGGGCATTGAAATTGCGGTTGGTGGTCAGGCAGTAGCGGATGGCGTCCAGGATGGTGGTCTTGCCCACGGCGTTGACGCCGATCATATAGGTCAGGCGGGCACAGTCGAAGGTGACGTTCTCAAAGTTGTGCCAGTTGATGAGTTTCAGGCGTTTTAATTCGATCATTCTTCATCCTCCGCACTGGATTCGCCCTCCGGGCGTTCGTACAGGGCCAGCTCGTTCCGGGTGCGGCTGCTCTCGGCAGCGGCATCGGCGAGGTCGGCATCCGGCAGCGCCAGCAGCACGGTCGGGAAGACCTCGATGCGGCTGTCCAGCCCGGTCAAACGGCCCACGGGCCGGGCCAGATTGTACCGGCGCAGGGTGCGCAGCAGCTTTTCCAGCGTGAGCTGGTCCAGCCGCCGGGGCAGGTTCATTTTTTGCAGTTCGGCCTGCACTTCTTCCACCGTGACCAGAACCTGGTCTGCACTGGCCGAGAGGCTCTCCCGCTTTTGCAGGTAGAGCAGGCGCAGCACCAGCAGCAGGATGCTCTCGTATTTCAGCAGCCGGGCCTGGCTGCCCTCGTGCTCGTTGACGAGCGCCGCCGCCTGCAGCGGGGCCGGGTAGAGCAGGACCGCATAGCCCAGCGGCGCGAACACGGCCCGCACCTCGTTCAGGTGGTCCTGCACATAGAGATACTTCGACCGCTGGTCCTCCACGCCGCCCAGCAGAAAGCAGTGGCTGAGCAGATAGTTTGCGGTCTCTTCCAGCAGTTTATTCGTTTCGGCCATGGGGTTCCTCCTTGCGGGGCATCAGGATAAATTCTTCGAACCGGAAGCCGCCCCGCTCGACCCACTTCCCGGTCCGTTCGATGTCATAGTCCCGCCGCGGCGACTGCGAGTAGGTGTGCAGGCCGATGATGCGGGCAAAGTCGCTGGGATATTCGTCGGCCAGCGTGGACGCCGCCACCTGCCTGCGGGCGGCAAGGGCCTGCTGCGCCAGCAGGCCCACGTTTTCCTCGGTCACGGCCATCCGGGCGTACTCCAGCAGGAGCTGCTGCTCCTTTTGCAGCTGTTCCGGGTCCAGCGTTCCGGTCTCCACCGGCCTGAGCGGCACCTCGCTGCGGGGCGCGGCGGGCGGGTAGAGCGGCTTTTCGCCGAAGACCTGCACCGGGTAAAGGCGCAGATGCTTTGCCACCGGGCCGTCATCCGGTTCGAACAGCTGGTCCGGCGTTTTGATCTCCTCGGCATAGCGGCGGAGCAGCGCCGTGACGCTGCCCTGCGCCGAGCGGTCGCTCAGCAGCAGAAACTGCGCCCGCTGCACGGCCCGCTTGCGGTAGCGGATGTGGCTGGCGTCGATCTGCTTCATCAGGCCGCTCATCTCTTCCAGCGCATCCCGCTGCTTCTGGATGATGGCCCGCACCGCCGGGGCAGCCTCGTTCGGCGCACAGCGCTCCACGCGGGCATAATCCAGCGCCAGCTGCGGCAGATAGTTGGCCTCGCAGTCGTCCAGCCCCTCTTCGAGGTAGGCGCGGTAGTTGAACAGGTTGTCGCTGGTCTTGAACCGGTGGTACGCTGCCGCAACGACCTTTTCCTCGTACTGGTCGAACAGCTCCAGCACCTCCTGCGGGGTGCGGTTGCGGGTGAGCCGGTCGATGTAGTGGCCGATGGAAGCATTGAGCGCACGGAGCGACTTGTTCAGCGCTTCGAGGTCGGACGCGACCTCCCGCAGGACATTCTCGTAGGGGCTCTTCTCCTCCCCGATGCCCCGCAGCAGCTGCCAGGCCTTGTACAGCTTGCCGGTATAGGTCACGACACGCGGGTTCAGGATCTCTTCCAGCGCTTCCAGCAGAGGCGTCACCTCCGGCACAAAGGCCAGCGAAGGTTCCTCCTCGTAGCTGCCGAGCTGCTCTTCCAGCCAGCCGGTGCGCCGCAGCCGCAGCAGAAAGCCCAGCGCCAGCAGATGCGGGTCGCGGGTGGGCTGCTCGGCCTCGTCTCCGGCGTCGTCGGCGTCCAGCGCCAGCGGCTTTGCCAGCGCCGCAAAGTAATCCTCCGCGCGGGAGACGGCTTCGGCGCGGGAGATGCTGTAATCCGCCGTATGGCGGCACTCCTCCCACAGCAGCAGGAGCAGCTCGGCATAAAACGCCCGGTTCGGCCCCGCCAGCGGGCGGAACAGACGCGGGGAGACCAGTTCAAACAGCTGCATCAAAAGATCCTTTCTTTCGCAAATTTCCGCCTCTATTGTACCACAAAAAACAGGCCCTCTCAACCGGTGGCCGGGCGCATCTTCCGGAACGATCTGCACACGAGCCGCCGCAGGCTGTGAAAATTCGTCCCGAATTTACACAATTTCACCACGATTTTGTGTTATGCTTCTTATAAAGAAATGGAAAAGGCATCGCAGGCTGAACTCCCACTCAACACAATGCCCCCCGGAATGCAGGCTTCCGGGGGGCTTCGTGTTTGTTCGGGGGGTTACAGTTCCTGATATGCGCTCATCATAGCAGGGATGAACTGCTTTTTGCGGCTGACAACGCCGGGCAGGGTCCAGCTGCCGTCTTCGGCGGGCTGGGTCTCAAAACCGTCCGACAGCACCTCGGCGGCATAGCGGCCTTCGCAGATGACGACGCTCTCCTCCTTGGGCACATCGGTCAGCAGCATATAGATATCCTCCACATTCTGCTTGTTGCGAGCCTCTTCGAGGTAGGGTTTGAGCAATTTTTCGGCGGCCAGCAGGTTCTTGCGGGTCATGTAGCTGCCCTGCGCCACGCCGAAGCGGATATCGCCGCACATGAAGACCTTGAAGTCCTGCAAAAAGACCTCTTCGGGGGTCTTGCCGTCCAGTTTTTCACCGGCTTCGAACATTTCGGTGGAAAACTCGTCGATGTCCACACCGGCGATCTGGGCCAGACGCTTGGCCGCCGCCACATCCACCGGGGTGCAGGTGGGGCTGCGGAAGACCAGCGTATCCGACAGGATGGCCGCCAGCAGCAGACCGGCGGTCTGGGCCGGGATCTCTACGCCGTTCTCGTCGTACATCTGGGTGATGATGGTTGCAGTGCAGCCCACCGGCTGATTGCGGAAGTAGACCGGGCCGCTGGTCTCCAGACTGCCGATGCGGTGGTGGTCGATGATCTCCAGGATCTCCGCCTGGTCAAAGCCCTCCACGGCCTGGGTGGCCTCGTTGTGGTCCACCAGGATGATGCGGCGCTTGCGCAGGGCGATGATGTTGCGGCGGCTGACCATGCCGCAGTATTTGCCCTCTTCATCGAGGATGGGGAAATAGCGGTGGCGCACCTTGGCCATGACGCGCATGACATCCGCCACCGGCGTGACGAGGGTGAACTTCAGGATGTCTTCGCGGGTCATATAATAGGAGATGGGGGCGCACTGGCTGATGAGTTTGCCGGCCGCGTAGGTATCGTAGGGGGTCGTCATGATGGCGACGCCCATTTCGTCGGCAATGCGCTGGATGGTGTGGCCCACCTTGGAGCCGTTGCAGATGATGAGGAGGGAGGCCTCCTTCTCAATGGCGCACAGCTGGCTCTCATACCGGTTGGTCAGGATGACGATGTCGCCCTTTTCCACACTGCTTTCCAGCATTTCGGGGGTAGCGGTGCCGATCTTGATGTGGCCGGTGGTGCAGACGGCGTTCTCGTCGCCCACCACCATGGTGCCGCCCAGCGTTTCGAGGATGTTCCGGAAGCTGGTCCGGCTCTTGGCCAGAACGCCGGTGTCGAAGACGTCCATGTTGGCGGTCGCGATGTCCTTGACCGTGATGATGCCCTCCAGATCGTTTTCTGCGCTGGTGATGGGCAGAGTGTCGATCTTCTGGTCGCGCATGATCTCCCACGCACGGCGCAGACTGGTGGCACCGGGGATACCGGGCATCTCGCGGTAATCCACATCCCGGATCTTCGGGTTGACGTCAGTACACATGCGGGGCGGGGTCACGCCGAACTTTTTCAGGACGAACTCGGTCTCCTGGTTCATCCTGCCCGCGCGGCGTGCCTCGCAGACAAGGTCGCTGGTCTTGTTTTTCAGTTCCGCATACGCAATGGCGGAGCAAATGGAGTCGGTGTCCGGGTTGCGGTGCCCGATGACCACGACTTTATGGGCTGCCTTTGGCATAATCTTTCCTCTCTCTATGGAATCGTTCATTCATTTACCTTCTCCTTCTGTGCTGCACACAGAAGTCCGGTTTCATTTTATCACATCCCACCGCAGGGGTAAAGGGAACCGACGGCACTTTGTTTCTTAAAATTTTGCGAGGTTCTTGGATACAACATCTTGATTTTCCTGCGATTCCGCGTTATGCTTAGTTCTATGACATTCCGGTGTAAGAGGAGGAACTATGACAACCACAACAACCAAGCCGCTGTTTACCCGCAAACAGCTCATTGCCCTGCTGCTGCCGCTGATTGCCGAGCAGGCGCTCAGCGTGACCATCGGTCTGGCCGATACCCTGATGGTCTCTTCGGTCGGCGAAGCCGCCGTTTCGGGCGTCAGCCTGGTGGACTCGTTCAACGTGCTGATGATCCAGCTGCTCAGCGCGCTTGCCACCGGCGGTGCCGTCGTCGCCAGCCAGTACATCGGCCACCGGGAGCCGAAGAACGCCAAGGCCGCCGCCGCCCAGATCCTGTTCATCATGATCTCGCTCAGCGTCGTGGTCGCCGCCGTGGTGGCGGTGGGGCGGCACGGCATCCTGCGGGGCATCTTCGGCTCCATTGACGCCGACGTCATGCGCTACGCCGAGACGTATTTCCTGCTCTCGGCGCTGAGCTATCCCTTCATCGGTGTGTACAACGCCGGTGCGGCGCTCTTCCGCGCACAGGGCAACAGCAAGATCAGCATGTTGTCCAGTCTGGTGATGAACGTGGTGAACATCGGCGGCAACGCCGTGCTCATCTTCTACTTTAAGATGGGCGTCATGGGTGCCGCGCTGGCCAGCCTTGTCTCCCGGATGATCGCCTGCTTTGCGGTCATCTACCTGCTGGAAAAGCCCGGCTGCCTGCTCCGCATCGAGCACCTGACCGATCTGAAGCCCGACCTGCCCCTCATCCGCCGCATCCTGCGGGTGGGCATCCCGGCCGGCATCGAGAACGGCATGTTCCAGATCGGCAAGCTGTCGGTCTCCAGCCTGACGTCCACCCTCGGCACCTCGGCCATTGCGGCCAACGCTGTGGCGGGCAACATCACCACCTTCCTGAATGTTCCGGCCAACGCGGTCGGCATGGCGGTGCTCACCGTCATCGGCCAGTGCCTGGGTGCAGGCGAAAAAGAGCAGGCCAAACACTACGCCCGCCGCTTCCTGCTGGTGGCCTATGCCGGTGCCTGGATCATGAACCTGTCGGCCTTCTTCTTCCTGAACCGGATCACCCTGTCCTGGTTCAACCTCTCCCCGGAGTCCAACGCCATGGCGCTGCAGGTGATGGTCTGGTTCAACATCATCTCGCTGTTCATCTGGCCGTCCAGCTTCACCCTGCCCAACATCCTCCGCGCCGCCGGCGACGCCACCTTCACGATGACGGTCAGCGTCTTCTCCATGTGGGTGTTCCGGGTGGGCTTCTGCTACCTGATGGTCCTGGGCCTGCATCAGGGCAATCTGCTCAGCATCTGGGGCGGCATGTTCCTGGACTGGCTGTTCCGCTCCCTCTTCTTTGCCATCCGCTTCTTCAAGGGGAGCTGGCTGGAAAAGAAAGTCATCTGAGCCTGTGCTTCCGGATTGCTTTCCTGCCCGAAAACGTGTAGAATAGAAAGCAGGAAACGATCGGATGAAAAGGAGGCGCTCTGATGAAACATTTTCTGACCGCACTTTTGCTCACGCTGGCACTGTTCTGCTGCCTGCTGACCGGCTGCGGCCCGACGCCCGATGTTCCGGGCGGCAGCGAAGGCAGCAACGGCTCTTCTTCGGGCAGCACCAACTCCGGCACCGAACCCGATGACTCAAACAGCGGCGGAGTCTCCGCCCCGAAATTGCAGCCGTCCATTATGATGGAATCGTTCAGTGCCTATCACGATGCAGCCGGTGAGGACGTTGCGCGCTGTGTTTTCCGGGCGACCAACCCCAATACGGCATACAGCGTTTCCCGTGCACGTGTCGACCTCACCCTGAAGGATGCCGCCGGAAATGTGCAGGAGACCACGTATTTCATGCTTCAGACCATCGCACCGGGCGATACGGTCCGCTTTGCCTATACCTACAAATGCAAGAAGGGCGTTCCGGCCAGCGCGACATGCACACCGCCCAGCACGACCGCTTCCAGCTTCCAGCCTTCTGCGGAGGCTGTCCGTTCTTCCGACCTTCATGCTGTCGTAACGGGCCATTCCACGACTTCCGGGCTGAATTATACGGTCATTTCCGGCACGGTGCGCAATCTGAGCAAATACACCTGCAACCGCACCCGTGTATCGGTCATTCTGAAAAAGAACGGCAAAGTCGTTTCTTCTGACTTTGTCCTGCTTACGACTCCCATTCCATCCGGAAAGGAAAGCTCTTTCTTCATTTCTCACGCCAGCGATATCGGCTTCGACCCCGCTGAGACCGAAGTCGTTGCCATCCCCTGGTAATATCTGTTTTCCCGGCCAGCCGCGCAAGCGGCTGTTTTTTTGTACCCTTTTGCAGGAAAATCCGTTTCTGGATCGTATTCCTTTCAGAGAGGGCGGTTCCGGAGCCGTTCTCTCCCCCCCCCCGAATTTCCCATGTCGCACAAATTTTTCACAGATATTTTAGAGAAGTTGTCCTGTTTAGGGCTTGTTTTTGCGCGATGACCGGCGTATAATGATACGCTGCTAAGAACTTTAAGAAGGCTCTGCCTTCCAACTCCAAACAAAGGAAGTGTGTTCCATGCGAAACTGGTTTTCCCGCCATCCCATCTGGTTCATGGCGTTCTATCTTGTGTTTTATCTCTCGGTGTTCCACTGGCTCGAAGTCAACATCACCGTGCCGGAAGTCTGGGTCCACTGCCATCTGGATGACCTCATCCCCTTCTGCAAGTATGCCGTCATCCCCTATCTGGCGTGGTTCATCTGGATCCCGTTCACCCTGTTCTATCTGCTGTGGAAGGCCCCGCGCGCGGACTTCTGGCGGCTCTGCCTGCCGCTCTTTGCGGGTATGACCATCGCGCTGGCGGTCTATGTCATCCTCCCCAACGGGCTGGACCTCCGCCCCTACCGCGTCTACGGTTCGGACATCTTCGCCCGGATCGTCCGTCAGCTCTACTCCACCGACACTGCCACCAATGTCTGCCCGTCCATCCATGTCTTCAACTCGGTCACTCTGATGATGGCCTACTACCGCAGTCGCATCTTTGATGAGCCCCGCCGCCGCTGGATGCGCCCGGCGTCTGCGGTGCTGTGCCTGTCCATCATCGCCTCCACCGTGCTGCTCAAACAGCACAGCTGCATCGATGTGGTCATGGGCATCCTGCTGGCCATGGCAGTGGACAGCGCCGCCTCCTCGCTGGAGCGGAGCGAGTACCGCATTTTGCAGAATCCCTGAGCTTCATACAGCAAAAAAAGCACCTGCGCCGCAGGTGCTTTTTTGCTGCTTAAAACAATCCTTCCGGCAGGCAGATGTCGTGCCGGGGGACTTTTTCCCATGAAAAGTCTGCCACGAGGCTCTCCGGTGTGCGGGGGGCTGGTTCTTCCTGCAAGCCGTAGGCGTAGGCCAGTTTTCCCACGATCTCTTCGGCGGTGTATTTTGCCCGGAGGTTCTCCAGGCTCTGGTCGCCGTCCCGCTTGGACAGCCGCCGCCCATCCGGGGCCAGCAGCAGCGGGCAGTGGGCAAACCGCGGGGCCGTCAGGCCCAGCAGACGGTACAGATAGAGCTGCCGCGCCGTGGAGGAGAGCAGGTCTGCCCCGCGCACGACTTCGGTGACGCCCATCCGGGCATCGTCCACGACGACGGCCA
>OIZF01000634.1_pt1 | contig 23572 bp, 19 predicted proteins | sample 1588471 | NCBI WGS metagenome assembly OIZF01 (sample SAMN03283279) | human gut metagenome | biome: human-associated habitat; material: feces | host: Homo sapiens | place: Peru | collected 2012
AGGACTTCAATTTCTCGATGTGTTTGAGTATATTTAAACATATTTTGAGTGGCAGACCATTATATATATTATAAAAATGGAATTGCTGAAATTATTAATATTCAACCGGAAGGAAATAAAGCAAAAGCGTATCAAGTTAAGCAGGTGAGATGTATTATATTAAAATATAAAATGGAGGTCTGAAATTGAATAAATATAAGCAAGTTATTTATTGGTCAGAGGAAGAACACAAATTTATTGTAGAAGTTCCAGAATTACCGGGATGTATGGCAGATGGAATGACGGAGGCAGAGGCATTAAAAAATACAGAACAAAGTGTTTCTGAGTGGGTTGAAACTGCGAGAATTTTAGGAAGAAAGGTTCCGCAGCCGGAGGGAAAAGTTGTATATATGTGACAACATAGAATGGAAATCATTGAAAGTCTAAGGTGCGGGATGAGAATTTGAATTTTATAAGTTCTCATTCCGTACAGTTATCTATATTCATTTCAGAATATAACATGAGTTTTTTAAGAACTTGAGTTCAGTAACAAATCCAAAATACAAAAATCCGAACAAATATAAAAAACAAGAACAAGATTGTTAAAACGGAAGTAGAAAAAGTATCTTTTATAGAAAAATTAAATGTGATAAAATTAAGAAAATAGGATTTTCTATTTCTGTTTGACAGATGCTTGTCATGAGAAAAAGGAGACAATTCTATGAAAAAAACAAAAGAATTAAAGGAAAAAGAATATTCAGATCTTATGGAGATGCATATGCTAGAATTGGCAAAATTGCCTCCGGAGGCTCAGAATGAAGAAGGCATTATTCTTTGGATGCGTTTCCTCGGTGGAAGGTGTGAGGAGGATTTTAGACATATGGCAGAAAAAGATAAGTACATAGAAGAAGCATATGATACTTTGAAAAAAATAAGTGCAGATGAAGAGAAACGCCTTGAATATGAGGCTCGTCAGAAAGTGATTCGGGATCATAATTCATTTATGAAAAGTGCAGAGAAAAGAGGACTGCAGCAAGGAATAGAGAAAGGGATACAGCAAGGAATACAGTACATTTTAAAGGCATTGGAATTGAAGAAACAAAATTTGAGTGCGGAGCAGATTGCAGAAGAACTTCAAATTTCGTTAAATGATGTGAAAATGATTTTAGGAGAGAAGTAATACCATGCATGCGAGAGCAATTTTACAATGATTTTATCCAGATATAATGTAAATGAGATAGTACCATAACTACGAATATGCTACGATGAGTCTGCAAATAAGGATAATCATCAAAAAAGGAGTGTTCGTATATATGATAAAAACCTATGTAATAGACACCAATGTGCTGATTCAGGCACCATATGCATTAGAGTGTTTTGAAGATAATAATCTAGTTCTTCCGTTAGTAGTATTAGAAGAATTAGATGGTCTGAAAAAGGCAGAAGGCGAGAAAGGTGTAAATGCCAGAGCAGCTGTGCGAAAGTTGGAAGAATACAGACATAGAGGCGATCTATTGCAGGGAGTAAATCTTCCGGGTGGAGGATGTTTGCGGGTTGAAAAAAATTATGTGAAGGTAGAACTGTCACCAGATCTTCCGGATGACAAGCCGGATAATAGAATATTGAAAGTATGTAAAGGGTTATTAGACGATAAAAAAGCAGAACAGGTTGTTCTTGTTACGAAAGATATTGTTTTGCGTTTGAAAGCACAGATTTTAGGAATAAAGGCAGAAGATTTTGAAACAGAACAAATTTCTGTTGATGATGCACAGTATACCGGAAGGATAGAACTTTATATACCAGAAGATATGGTTAAAGAATTTAAAAAGAAAGGTATTTCTACAGAACTTGTGTATCAAAGTGATGCAGATGGAAATAAAAGTATTCCGACGCTTCATGAAAATGAGTTTGTGATATTAAAGCCAGATCAGTCTACCAAAAAGACGTTGCTTGGAAGGGTGTCCGGAAATAAAGTTGTTCCGTTAGTTTATAAAAAAAGTAAACCCTATGGTGTGTCTCCGAGAAATGTAGGTCAGTATTTTATGCAGGAAGCATTGATGACAGATGCAGATACAGCGCCGTTGATTATCATTAAGGGGATGGCTGGAACGGCAAAGACATTTTATTCTCTCGCAGTAGGAATGGAAAAAGTTTACAATAATCCAACAAAAGAATATCGGAGAGTGATTGTATGTAGACCGAATGCACAGTTTGATGATGATATCGGATTTTTGCCGGGAGATGAAAAAGAAAAAATAGCACCGCTTATGAGACCCATCGTAGATAATCTGGAACAGATTTTGGATTCGGATGAGAGTAAACGATATGAAGATGAGAATGAACTGACAGATAAAGTGGCAGAAGTATTTGAAAGAGGTGTTATTCGTACGGAAGCACTTAATTTTATTCGAGGACGTTCGATTGCGAAAACATATCTGATTATTGATGAAGCACAGAACATGACGCCAAATCAGGTGAAAGGGATTATTACAAGAGCAGGACATGGAACAAAAATTATTCTGATTGGAGATCCCCAGCAGATTGACAGACCATTTTTGGATGAAAGAACAAATGGATTAAGTTATGCAGCAAAACATATGATGGGGAGTCCACTTTGCTGGCAGGTAACTTTGTCTGCTGACGAATGTGAGAGATCTGTATTGGCAATGGATGCAGTCAAGCGACTTTAGAAAATGAAAGAGGCAATATAACATTTGAAATATAAGGAAATAATAAAAAACAAAGAAATTAATGCATACCTGGAAAAAGGAAATGCTAATCTTGGCCTTCTTGGGTTTACGGACCATTCTCAGGCACATTGTGTACAGGTCGCCCGCCAGGCAGGGAAAATTCTGGAAAGATTTGGGTATTCAGAACATGAAGTTGAGCTTGTCAAAATTGCAGGGTATATGCATGATATTGGAAATTCAATCAACAGAACGCACCATGCAGAATACGGGGCACTTCTGGCAAATGATTTGTTAAAAGATACGGATATGTCTCTGAAAGACCGGATTACTGTGATGTCGGCAATCGGAAATCATGATGAATCAACAGGTGATCCGGAAGATGTGATATCGGCGGCTCTTATCATAGCAGATAAAACGGATGTAAGAAGAAGCAGGGTACGACAGAAAGAACAATCAACTTTTGATATTCATGATCGTGTTAATTATGCAGTTACAGACTCAAAACTTAAGATAGCAAAAGATAAATCAGTTATTGCACTTAATCTTCAGATTGATGAAAATATTTGTTCTATGTATGATTATTTTGAGATTTTTCTTGAAAGAATGATGCTTTGCAGAAAATCAGCAGAAGTGCTGGGAACAACATTTAAATTAACGGTTAATGGACGAAAAGTTTTATGAAATATTTGAAAAAGAAGAGCGTGTATGTTATCGGAATATGAAGGAAGCCCATGGCTTGAGCCATGAGCTTCTTTTAATAAAAAATGTTATGCTTCGTCAGCTTCTTTCACCGGAATTTCAACCGGTTTGTTCAAAATTTCCATGAATTCCTCACCGGTAATTGTTTCATGTTCATACAGATACTGAGCCAGTTCATGTAATTTGCCAACATTATCTTCAAGTATTTTATAAGCTTTTGAATGTTGCAATTTTACAAGATCGCGGACTTTTTTGTCAATTTCGGTTTGAGTTTCGAGTGAACAAGTCATAGAACTGTCACCCCCGAGATATTGGTTGGTCACAGTTTCCATTGCAACCATATCGAATTCTTCATTCATACCATAACGGGTGATCATTGCTTTAGCAAGTTTCGTGGCCTGTTCAATATCGTTGGAAGCACCCGTTGTGATCTGATGGAAGATCAGTTCTTCTGCAGCTCGTCCGCCGGTAAATGTTGCAATTTTATTCTCCAGTTCTTCCTTTGTCATAAGGAAATGTTCTCCGTCTTCAACCTGCATCGTATATCCAAGGGCACCGGAAGTTCTTGGAATAATGGTGATTTTGTGCACCGGAGCAGATTCTGTCTGTTTCGCAGCGACAAGTGCGTGACCGACTTCATGATAAGATACAACGAGTTTTTCTTTATTGGAGAGAACCCGGTTTTTCTTTTGATATCCGGCAATAACAACTTCTACACTTTCTTCCATATCTGCCTGTGTGACGAACTTACGATTGTCACGGACAGCACGAAGTGCAGCTTCATTTACAATATTAGCAAGTTCAGCACCGGAGGCGCCTGCAGCGGCTTTGGCAACAGCAGCATAATCGACGTTATCTCCAACACGAATTTTCTTGGCATGTACTTTTAAAATATCAATACGTCCTTGCAAATCTGGGAGTTCGACCGGAATACGACGGTCAAAACGTCCTGGACGAAGGAGAGCAGGGTCGAGAGAATCTGGCTGGTTTGTTGCGGCAAGAATAACAACTCCCTTAGAGCCGTCGAATCCATCCATCTCAGTAAGTAACTGATTTAAAGTCTGTTCACGCTCATCGTTTCCGGACATTTGTCCGTTACGTTTCTTTCCAATCGCATCAATCTCATCTATAAATACAATACAAGGAGCTTTTTCATTTGCCTGTTTGAACAGATCACGCACCTTGGCAGCTCCCATACCAACGAACATTTCAACAAATTCAGAACCTGAAATAGAGAAGAACGGAACATTGGCTTCACCGGCAACTGCTTTGGCAAGTAATGTTTTACCGGTTCCAGGAGGGCCTACTAACAGCGCACCTTTTGGCATAGAGGCACCGATTTCACGATATTTTTCCGGGGTGTGTAAGTAATCTACTAATTCAGATAAAAGTTCTTTTGCTTCGTCTTCACCGGCAACATCAGAAAATTTAATACCACTGGAAGATTTGACATATACTTTTGCATTACTCTTTCCACCCATACCAAATTGCATGGAATTCATTCCGCCACCCATCTTAGACAGCATTTTTTTGGACAGCCATTGTCCAAGTGCAATCATGATCAACATTGGAAGAAGGCAGGCCATAAAAAAACTAATAATTGGAGATGTCGGCTCAATGATTTCGGATGAAAATTTAGCACCAGATTCGTGAAGCCGGGTTACGAGATCTGGATCTTCAATAATCCCGGTTTTATATACTGTATCTCCTGATTTATCTGTAAATATGATTTGGTTTGATTCGATGTTTACAGAATCGATTTGTTTTTCATCAATCATTGTCATAAATGTGCCGTAATCTACTTCCTTGACCTGACGCTGTTCCAGTGCAGGAAGGAGAAGAAAATTGATACAAAGGATTGCGACAAGTGCAATGATGTAATAGAAAATCATAGGTCGTTTTGGCGATTTTACTTCTTGCATAATAAGTCTCCTTACTGCAAATGCTTTTCGAGGTATTTTTCTGTTTAGCATTTGCGTACACCTTATCATCAAATGATGTATTTCAAATTGATATTCATTGGTGTTTCATCTTTCGTAATGGATAGTGTAGTACGAAATGTTAAGGAATTCAAGTAAAAAAGTCTGAAAAAAACAAGGGATTCATGAAATTTTTATAAAATAAAAAAGTATAGAAAATCTGCTATCTGCTTTATACTGCATTTTTTATAAGAGGGTTACGAAAACAAATAAGTATATTTTCGCATCTGTGCAAATATAACGGTTTCTACCCGGTTTCGTATCTCTTCTGGATATGCTCCCGCATTTACAAGTAATTCGTTTACATCTTTTTTAGTAAAGTGAAATTTTTACTTTTTACCCCATTATAAATTACAGAACCGTATTTTATTTTTTCAAGGTCATAACATACAAATTCATTTTCGGTCAATGTTGATTTTTTCAGAAGATGCGATATCATGTATTCAGCTAAGCCTTCATATCCTGTGTAATCAGCTTTGTACCATATTCCTTTATTCTCCCATTTTAGTTGGTTCCCTTTCGATGACTGACGATCATTTGTACGGATATTCTGCTCAAATAATTCTATCATTCCAGCTACCTCTCTATACGAATCCAAAAATCATCTTCCGCCATTCTACCTTCGGTTTTTTCTATAATCATAATCGGATCGTAAAATGGCAATCCTAAATCTTTGAGTATCAACTTCATCTTATCTCTGCTTTCGGGGAAGCATCTTGATTCCAGAAATTCTTGATATTGATTATAATTTGGAGTTTCTACAACACCGAAAGCACGGAACATAATCTTATCAGTATAATTTTTTATTTTTACTTTTTGTTCCTGTTCATTCACATCAATTAAAGTACATACATTCGAACTATACATATACCAAAGTCTGAGCGGCCATATTTTTTCGGGAACTCGGACTTCCTGTTCATATTCAGGATATCTTTGTAGCATTTTAAGAAATGGAACAATTGGTCCGTGAATAGCTTCCTTACTTCGCTCCCAGCGCTCTACAGTTGGCTTTGAACAATTGATAAATTCTGCAAACTCCTTCTGTGTCAAATGTAGTTCCTTACGAATTTGTTTGATTTCCGTTGCGGTTGTATATTCGGGGATTATAAATAATTTTTCTTTCATAGATTCACCTTCTGTTTTTAGGAATATCCACTTTTTGTTTATTAAATCATATAAATTTGTATTTGTAAATAAAAACCATTATTTTAATGGTTTATTTGAGCTAAAAACAATCAAATTAATGGTTTTGGTGAAGCTGTCAGAAGAACATAAAGGAAATATCCTTTATACTGCATTTTTTACAAGGGCATGTTATAATAAGGGAACAAGCGTAAATTGGTTGTCGCTTACAATATATTGTACCCGATAATCGAAAATCTGCAAAAGAGAAAGAAGGGCTGATGATGGCTGTTTACGATAGTTTAGGTAATATGCTTACAAGATTCGGGCGCTGGATTGTGCGACAGACAAAAGGAAGCTATAAATCTGCAAGATTATCCCATGTGATACGGGAAGAAGAACGAAAGCAAGATGATTTATTTCGCCAGATTGGGGAATATTATTATCAGATGTATGGCAAGGATGCAGATGGGCAGATGAAAATCTGGTGTGATGCAATTTGGAATAATAAGATGATGGTGATTCAGTACCAGAGCCAAAAAAGGCTGGTGAAAGGGGTTGCTTATTGTCCGAATTGCAGTCAGGAAGTGCCGATGCATTCAAAATACTGTAATCATTGCGGGGCAAGAATAATTACAACTCCAGAGATACAAACAAAAGAAACCGCACCATTTTCAGCAAAAATATGTCCCGGATGTGGCGCTGTGATTACAGATGGAGATGTTTTCTGTGCAAATTGCGGAGGAAGAATTCCGGAGAAGAAAAGTTTGAAGGATTTTGTGAAAACGAAAGTGGCAGAGCATAAGGAAAAAGCAGAATTAGAGCGACAGGAAGAAGAAAAAGAGTTTGAAAATGTTGATAAGGAAGTTGTTGCGGAGGTAGAGGCGAAAGAAGCTGTTTTGGAAGAGGAAACTGAAACAGGAAAAGATGTGGCTACAGAAGACAAGGCAGTAGAAGTCGTGGAAGAACAAGAAGTACAAGAGTCACAACCTGACCAGGCAGACGCAGCAGAACAAGCAAATGTGACAGATGATTCTCAAAATGAGAAGAATGAAGAAAATGAGTCTAAAAGAACTTGTCACGAATGTGGCAACCCCATCGAATACGGACAGAATTTCTGTCCGAAGTGTGGAGTGAAATTGTAGTTGCAGATTACAGTATTATGTGATTTGTAACTAATTATAGTAAGGGAGATATTTATTATGAAATTAATGATTGCATCAGATATACACGGTTCCGCATTATATTGTAGAGAATTAATGGAAGCATGGAAACGAGAAGCAGCAGATCGGATGTTGATTTTAGGAGATATTTTATATCATGGTCCGAGAAATGATCTGCCGGCAGAGTATGCCCCGAAAAAGGTCATCTCTATGTTAAACCCGCTGAAAGAAAATTTGTTATGTGTACGTGGAAATTGTGATACAGAAGTAGATCAGATGGTGTTGGATTTTCCGATATTGGCAGATTATTGTTTCTTAGATTTGGATGGGCAGACTATTTTTGCAACGCACGGGCATGTATACAATCCGCAGAATCCGCCAATGTTAAAAGACGGAGACATTTTGCTGAATGGACATACCCATATTCCGGCCTGTAAAAGGTTTACAACTGAAAGCGGAGCAAAATGCACATATATGAATCCGGGCTCAGTTTCTATACCAAAAGAAAAATCGCAGCACAGTTATATGATTGTAGAAAATGGCGTATTTGAATGGAAAAATATGGAAGGAAAGGTATACCATACATGGAAGAAAGATACGCATTGTTAATTGACGCGGAAAATGTTTCTGCAAAATATATTAAACCGATATTAGATGAACTGTCGAAATATGGAAATGTGACATATAAGCGTATTTACGGAGACTGGACAAAATCACAGAGTGCGAGCTGGAAAGAAGTCTTACTTCAAAATAGTATTACGCCAATTCAGCAGTTCAGTTATACATATGGAAAGAATGCTACAGATTCAGCAATGATCATAGATGCAATGGATATGTTGTATACAAATGATTTGGAAGGTTTTTGCCTTGTGTCGAGCGACAGTGATTTTACCAAATTAGCGAGTAGATTGCGTGAAAGTGGAAGAACTGTAATAGGAATGGGAGAAAGCAAAACACCAACACCATTTCGTAAGGCCTGCGACATTTTTACAGAATTAGAGTTGCTATTGGATGATATCAAAGATGGCAAGAAAAATGAAGTGACAAAAGGACAGATTGAAGAAGCGGTTATTAAGATTATTACAGAAAATCAAAATAACGATAAAGAGACCGGGCTTGGTGAAGTGGGAAGCCGGCTTGTAAAATTGTATCCGGACTTTGATGTAAGACGTTATGGGTACAGTTTGTTGTCTAAATTTTTAGAGACATTTCCAAAGCTAAAATTAAAACAGGATGGTACGCAGGTTACGGTGATGTTATACGAAGATAAAAGCCGTAAAGAAATGCTGGAGGAATTTATTGTCCAACAGATCAAAGAAGCGGGTGTGCAGGGAATCTTACTTGGAACACTTGGTAATCGTATCCATAATAAATTCAAAGATTTCAAAGTTCGTGATTACGGATATTCCCAGTTTAAGCAATACGTTCAGAGCCTTCGTAATGTAGAGGTGGAAGAGGAGGACGAGAGATACTGGGCTGTCTATAAAAAATAAAAATATCATAAGATAAGAAAGGCGGAAATTATGAACAAAGGGCGTGTTACAATTCCGACAGACCTGGATGTAATTCAGGAGACAATCGAACTTGCAGACAAATGGGGGGCTGATGCCGTACGTGACTGTGATGGTACGGATTTTCCGGTAGAGTTGAAGGATGTAGGATTAAAGGTATATTCTACGTACTATACAACGAGAAAGGATAATAAGTGGGCTAAGGCAAATCCGGATGAAATTCAGCAGATGTATTTGATGACACCATTTTATACTGCGGATGGGAATGTCCTGAGGGTGCATTTGATGAAGGGATTATACCCGGATATGTTAAAACCGAATTCTGTAGATGATATTACCAGATGGTGGGAAGTCGTTGATCGCAGTACGGGAGAAGTTGTCCCGGCAGGGCAGTGGGAATACGATGAAGAACAGGGTGATGTAATCATTCAGACAACGCCGTTTCATGATTATACCGTAAGTTTTCTGGCATATATCTTGTGGGATCCGGTACATATGTATAATGCGGTGGTAAATGACTGGAAGGATGTAGAACATCAGCTTACATTTGATGTGAGACAGCCAAAGACACATGCGTATACGATGAAACGTCTGGAGAAATTTATCGAAGAGCATCCGTATGTAAATGTTTTGCGATTTACGACATTTTTCCACCAGTTTACATTGGTGTTTGATGAACTGGCACGGGAAAAATATGTTGACTGGTACGGATATTCTGCATCGGTAAGTCCGTATATACTCAAACAGTTTGAGGAAGAAGTGGGATATAGATTCCGTCCGGAATTCATCATAGATCAGGGATATTACAATAATCAGTATCGAATTCCATCCAAAGAATACAAAGATTTTCAGGCGTTTCAGAGAAGAGAAGTCGCAAAAATCGCAAAAGAAATGGTAGATATTTGCCACGAACATGGAAAAGAAGCGATGATGTTTTTAGGGGATCATTGGATTGGAACGGAACCATTTATGGATGAATTTGCTTCAATAGGCCTGGATGCAGTTGTAGGAAGTGTTGGAAATGGTGCAACACTTCGTCTGATCAGTGACATTAAAGGCGTGAAGTATACAGAAGGCAGATTTCTTCCATATTTTTTCCCGGACACCTTTCATGAAGGTGGAGATCCTGTAAAAGAAGCGAAGGTGAACTGGGTAACAGCGAGACGTGCAATTCTTCGAAAACCAATCGATCGGATCGGATATGGAGGGTATTTGAAACTTGCATTGCAGTTCCCGGATTTTGTGGAGTATGTGGAATCGGTTTGTGATGAGTTCCGTGTATTATATGAGAACATCAAAGGAACAACTCCATATTGCATTAAGAATGTGGCTGTGTTGAACTGCTGGGGTAAGATGAGAGCATGGGGAAATCATATGGTTCATCATGGACTGTATTACAAACAGAATTATTCTTATTTCGGAATCATAGAAGCTCTCTCAGGGGCACCATTTAATGTGACATTTATCAGTTTTGAAGACATTTTGGAAAATCCGGATATTTTGAAGGATATTGATGTGATTATTAATGTCGGAGATGCCGACACGGCACATACAGGCGGAGAATACTGGTGCAATCCGATCATCTCTTCTGCTATTAAGAAATTTGTATATGAAGGCGGCGGAATTATTGGTGTAGGTGAGCCGGGAGCACATCAGGCGAATGGACGTTTCTTCCAATTGGCAAATGTATTCGGTGTAGAAGAAGAGACGGGATTTACATTAGGATATGACAAATATAATTGGGAAGTGCATAAACATTTCATTACGGAAGATGCCTCCGAGGAAATTGATTTTGGCGAGGGAAAAGCCAATATATATGCTCTGGAAGGAAGCAAGATTCTGGCATTGAGAGAGAGAGACGTTCAACTGGCTGTGAATGAATTCGGTCAGGGACGTGCTGTTTATATTGGAGGATTGCCTTACAGCTTTGAGAACAGTCGTTTATTGTATCGTGCAATTTTATGGAGCACGCATGAGGAAGAGAATTTGAAGAAATGGTTCTCAACAAATTACAACGTTGAAGTGCATGCTTATATTAAAAATGGAAAATACTGCGTTGTAAATAATACGTATGAGCCACAGAAAACGACGGTTTACAAAGGTGACGGAACTTCTTTTGAGTTACAAATGGAAGCAAATCAGATTATTTGGTACGAGATATAAGGAATAGTCCGGTATACAGTTGATTTTGCAGTGTGTACAAATCAATGTATATCGGATATACGGAGGATAGAACATGAATCAGTCAGATGCCTGTGCAAAGAAGCAGGAGGCAATCGATCATTTTCAGTTTCAGGGAACATTAATAAACGAAAAAACATATGGGAGTGGTCATATTAATGATACATTCCTGCTTGAGTTTGCAAATCCAGACCAGAAGGTGATTTTGCAGAGACTTAATCATCAGATTTTCACAAAACCGGTGGAAGTGATGGAGAATATAGAAGGGATCACATCGTATCTCAGAGAGCAGATCGGAAAAGAAGGCGGGAATCCGAAGCGGGAAACCTTGAATCTTATCAAAGCGATTGATGAGAAACCATATTATCAAGATTCCATCGGTTCTTTTTGGCGTGCATTTTATTTTATAGAAGATGCAGTATGTCTGGAACAGGTAGAAAAGCCATCAGACTTTTATGAGAGTGCTGTGGCATTTGGACATTTTCAATATATGCTAAAGAATTATCCGGCTGATACTTTGCATGAGACGATTCCGGGATTTCATGACACTACAATGCGATTCCGGGCATTTGAACAGTCCGTGAGGGAGGATGTATGCGGACGAGTCAAAGAAGTAAGTCCGGAGATTGAATTTGTATTACAGAGAGAAACGGAGACACATGTATTGGTAGATCTGTTAAGAGACGGAGAACTGCCGCTTCGAGTGACACATAATGATACAAAATTGAACAACATTATGTTGGATGCAAAGACGAGAAAAGGCATGTGCGTGATCGATCTTGATACGGTTATGCCGGGGCTTGCAATCTATGATTTTGGAGACTCGATCCGTTTTGGAGCAAGTACGGCTGCAGAAGATGAAAAGGATTTGTCAAAAGTGTCGTGCAGCATGGAGTTGTTTGAGTGCTATACAAGAGGCTATATTGAGGGATGTCAGGGAACACTTACAAAGAAAGAGCTGGAAATGTTGCCGATGGGGGCAAAGCTTATGACATTGGAATGTGGAATACGATTTCTGACAGATTATCTGCAGGGAGATGTGTACTATAAGATTCACAGGCCGGAGCAGAATCTGGATCGGTGCAGGACACAGTTTAAATTGGTTGCGGATATGGAATCGAAGTGGACTCAGATGAAACAGATTATAGAAAAATATTGTTAAATACCGATCTGATAAATTTATAAAATGAAAATATAATGATATCAAAGAATAGCAGAATCGTGAAAGGCAAGTAGAAAAGATGGCAAAAAAAAGAAAAAAACCGAAAATGGAATTCCGATATTATCAGATGCCGCCCGGAAGTCCGATCCTGGCTCTGTTAGGAGAGAAATGGGTGCAGAATTATGGCAGAGATATTGACTATCTTCATTTTCACAATTATCTGGAGATTGGATTTTGCTATTATGGCGAAGGGGCTGTAACACTGGGAGAGGAAGATTTTCGCTTTTCGGGCAGAGAATTTACTGTTATTCCTAAGAATTTTGCACATACCACCAATAGTGACCCGGACAATATGAGCAGTTGGGAATATCTGTTTATTGATGTGGATGGATTACTGCAAAGCATTTATTCGGATAATCCGATGAGAACAGAGAAGATTATTCGTCGAATCAACTCTAAGGCGCTCTTTCTAAAAGAGGAAGAATATCCTGGAATTGCGAAAAAAATTTTAAAGATTATTGAAATAATGCGTAAAGCGGAAGAGTTTTATTTAGAGGAAGCGAAGGGAGTTCTTGGATCGTTACTTGTTGAGGTGGCAAGAATGAATCGTATGAGTGATGAGGAAGAAATGGATGTGGACAGAGGAAAAATTACCAATATGCTCTCTAAAACGCTTGATTATATTGCAGATAATTATATGCAGGATATAAAAGTTGAAGAGCTGGCAAGGTATATCCATATCAGTGAGACGCATTTTAGACGTGTTTTTTCTACATACATGAAGATGAGTCCGTTAGAATATATCAACACAGTGCGGATTCAGGCGGCATGTGAGTTTTTGAAAACAACAGATGAGCCGATTGCAGATATTGCATATAAATGTGGATTTACAACAAACTCTACATTCAATCGAAATTTTAAACAAATCATGGGAATGCCTCCTGTTGAATGGAGGAAACGACCAGAAAATTTCGAGCATCAATTATTGAAATTTGAGATTCATTCAGAGGAAGGCTGGTAAAAAATTGTACAATTATAAAATGGTAGAACAAGTTAAAAGGAAAACAAAAAAAATGTCCGGAGTGCTGCGAAAACTCATGCTTATATTCGGTGTATTATTTGTGTTGATGGGAATTATGATTTCACAGGCATTTATGCTGGCTGGATTTCTTTTGGTATTATTGTATTTTGTGTATGATGCATTTAGCCAGAAAGAATATGAATATACATTAGAAAATCACATACTGACGATTGACGTGATTTATGGCAAAAGATATCGTAAAACAGCGCACATTCTGGACTTGCAGGAACTTGAAGTTGTTGCACCGAACTGGGCTGAGGCGGTTGCCAAATATCGAAAGAACGGAGGAAGCGTAAAACTTCCAAAGTATGACTATACATCTTATGAGGACGATATCCCATATTATACAATGATTATCATTGAAGATCATAAAAAAATCAAATTGTTGTTAGATTTGAATGATGAATTTTTGCAGACGTTGAAACGTATGTATCCATCAAAAGTCTTTTTTGCATAAAATAAAGAAAAAACTGTTGGAAAGACAAAAAATAAGGCACGTTTTGATTGAAAAAAGATGAGAAAACCCACTTTTTTTAGTATATTTTAAGCAAATATATTGAAGAAAGTGGGTTTTTTGTGAAAAAAATCTATAAGTGATAAAAAAATAACAAAAAATAAGATGGGAAAAGCATATGAAATAGGCAAAATACATAAAATGGTCGAAAATGCACATTATATGAACGCATATGCAAACTATACAAAAAAATCGGATGATATAATACACCCATAAACAAATCAGACAAAAAGTTGTAAGGCTTTTTAAAAGGAAAAAAGGAGGAAAAGGAATATGAAAAAGAAAGTGATTACAGTGTTACTTGCCGGCGCAATGGTAATGTCGCTTACAGCCTGCGGAGGAAGTTCCGATTCAACAAGTAAAAGTGACAGCAAAGGTTCAGGGGACAGTAATAAACTGACTGTTTGGGCATGGGATCAGAACTTCAATATCAAAGCTATGAACATAGCAGCAGAGGAGTACAAGAAAGATCATCCGGATTTTGAACTGGAAGTAATAGAAACATCTTCTGATGATTGCCAGACAAAACTGACAACAGCAGCTAATGCAGGTGATTATAGCACATTACCGGATATTGTATTGATGCAGGACAATAGTTATCAGAAATATCTCAAGAGTTATCCGGATGCATTTACAGATTTGGCAGACATAGATATAAACTGGGATGATTTTGGAAAATTAAAACAATCCTATTCTATGGTAGATGACAAACATTACGGAGTTCCATTTGATAATGGTGCAGTAATTGCAGCGTATCGTACAGATATTCTTGCAGATGCAGGATATACAGTTGATGATTTGACAGACATTACTTGGGAAGAGTTTGAAAAAATCGGAAAAGATGTACATGATAAGACTGGAAAATATCTTCTTACAAGTGAAGGAACCGGCGGAGATGTAATGATGTTTATGATTCAATCTTGTGGAGCGAATTATGTAAACGAAGATGGAGAAGCTTACATTGTTGGAAATGATGTGGCAGAAAAATGTGTAGATATTTATACAGAACTGGTTAAAAATGACGTTGTTAAGTTAGTAAATAACTGGGATGAATATATTTCAACAATTACAAGTGGTGAAGCAGCAGGCGTTGTCAATGGTAACTGGATTACAGCTACACTGATGACAACAGAGGATCAGAAAGGTCTGTGGGAGATTACAACAATGCCAAGCGTAGATGGTGTTGATTCAGCTACACACTATGCAAACAATGGTGGATCTTCATGGTACATAACAGCAAACTGCCAGAATGTTGATCTTGCAGAAGACTTCCTTGCAAGTACATTTGGTTCAAGTACAGATTTCTATGATGCAATTCTTCCTGAAACAGGAGCAATTTCCTGCTACCTGCCAGCCGGAGAATCGGAAGCTTACAATGAACCAAGCGAGTTCTTCAACAATCAGCCAATCTTCTCTACAATTGTTGAATACTCCTCACACATTCCAGAGTTCACAAAGACACCTTATCACTATGAGGCAAGAGAGTGTATCAATACAGCGGTTGTTAATATCGTAAATGGTACAAGCAAAGCGGATGCTTTGAAGGAAGCTCAGGAAACTCTCGAGTTCAAGATGGCAGAGTAATAAAATAAATAATGAAAGAAACTCTAACAGTGGGGGTACTGTTTTACAGTCCCCCCGCTCTGTGTTTCTTGACATAGGTAAAAGGTTCTAAACCTTGTAAAATGAGACAATAAAGATTAGTGATGAAAGGAGAATTTATTGTGAAATCCAAGAAAAAAGGAATGACGCTTCTTGCGAAACAGAGAGCGGCCGGATGGGCTTTTTTAACTCCTGCTACAATCCTGATTGCAGTTATGAGTTTTTATCCGATGGTCCGGGCATTTATTATTTCTTTAGAAACCGGAGCAGGTGCAAATATGCACTTTACAGGATTTAGTAATTATAAGCGAATTCTTGCGGATAAAGTATTCCAGCAGTCAATCGGAAATACATTTTTATATCTGATCATTCAGGTACCAATCATGTTGATTCTTGCTATTTTGCTGGCTCAAATGTTGAATAACAGAGATTTGAAATTAAGAGGACTTTTCCGTACTTGTGTATTCCTTCCGTGTGCAACATCACTGGTATCGTATTCATTGATTTTCCGTTCTATGTTTGCAACCGATGGATTGATTAACAGTATCCTTGTAAAGTTAGGAATTTTAAGTTCTGGATATAATTTTCTTGGACATTCAGCCAGTGCGAAAGCAGTTATCATTCTTGCACTAATCTGGAGATGGACAGGATATAACATGGTATTCTATTTATCAGGACTTCAGAATATTGAATATTCGGTATATGAAGCAGCTAAGATTGACGGAGCAAATGGATGGAAAACATTCTGGAAGATTACAGTTCCACTTCTGAAACCGACAATTATCATGACATTTATCATGTCAATTAATGGTACATTACAGCTGTTTGATGAGTCTGTAAACCTGACAAAGGGTGGTCCGGCCAATACGACCATTACAATGTCACATTACATTTATAACACATGCTTTATCAATGTACCGAACTTTGGATATGCGGCAGCAATGTCATTTATCATATTCATTATGGTAGCAGTATTAGCATTCATCAATTTGAAAGTAGGTGATACACGTGACTGAGAAGAAAAGTAAATCAATGATTCAGAGAAGACTGATCCCGACATATATTTTCCTGACGATCGTATCATTTATTTCTGTATTTCCGTTGTACTGGATGATTTCCGCGGCAACGAATACATCAACAGAAGTGTCGAGAGGAAAATTACTTCCTGGAACACATTTTATGGAGAACTTCAACAACCTTGTATCACAGCAGCCTTTGTGGCGTTCGCTTGGGAACTCTTTTCTTTATGCCATCCTGACAACTGTGATCTGTCTGTTAATCTGTTCTATCGCAGGATATGGATTTGAAGTTTACCATGACAAAGGAAAAGACAGACTGTTCTCAATTCTGCTTCTGGCAATGATGGTTCCACAGGTAGCAACCATGGTACCTTTGTTCCAGATGTTCACAAAAGCAAAATTGTTGAACACAGCAATCGGATTTATGCTTCCAATGATCTCGACTCCATTTATGATCATGATGTTCAGACAGAATGCAAGAGCATTCCCGGTTGATATTATTGAAGCGGCTCGAATTGATGGATTAAGTGAAGTAATGATTTTCTTCAGAATGTTTATTCCAACAATGAAATCAACTTATGCGGCAGCAGCAGTTATTACATTTATGAATGCATGGAATGCATACTTATGGCCAAAGGTAATCATGTCTGATAACAGAGCAATGACAATGCCGATGTTGATCGCAAACTTGATCACAGGATATGTAACAGATTACGGTATGTTAATGTGTGGTGTATTGTTCTGTTCTATTCCTACAATGATCGTATTTTTCGTATTACAGAAACAGTTTACAGAAGGTATTACCGGTGCTGTAAAATAACATGTTTAAGATGCCCTTCAGTTTTGGAGGGCATTTTTTAAAAGAGAGACAGGAGGTTAATTATGAATGTATTTGATTATGCTTTAGTAAAAGATCCATTGTATTTCCGTGATGCGAGAATGGACGCACATTCGGATCATATTTATTATAAAGACAAAAATGAAGTACAGGCGGGGGAATCATCGTATCGTTATAGCCTGAATGGAGTGTGGAAATTCCATTATGCAAGAAATTACGAAAGTACGATTAAAGGATTCGAGTCTGAAGAATATTCCTGCAGAGACTGGGATGAAATCTATGTACCTGCACATATTCAAATGGAAGGATATGATGTGCCTCAATATGCAAATGTACAGTATCCATGGGAAGGGCATGAAGATATTCATCCAGGAGAAATACCGGAACATTTTAATCCTGTTGCAAGCTATGTAAATTATTTTATGGTGCCGGAAGAAATGAAAAGAAAACGACTCTTTATTTCCTTTCAGGGAGCAGAAAGCGGACTTGCACTTTGGGTGAATGGAGTGTTTGCGGGTTATAGTGAGGATTCCTTTACACCTTCGGAATTTGAATTGACAGATTATATAAAAGAAGGGGAGAATAAACTGGCAGTTCAGGTGTTCAAATGGACGGCAAGCAGTTGGTGTGAAGATCAGGATTTCTTCCGGTTTTCTGGTATTTACCGTGATGTATATCTTTATACAGTTCCGGATGTTCATATATATGATTTAAAGACTCGTGCGATTCCTGACGAAACGTTAAAAACAGCAGTTTTTGAAATGGAGGCTACAGTTTGGGGAAGCGGAACGGCGAAAATTGTGCTGTCAAAAGAAAGCAGAGTAATCCTTGAGGAGTGTAAAAATCTGGAAGATATAAAAGATAATTCAAAAGATAAAAATCATTTTGAATGGAAAATAGATAATCCGGAGCTTTGGAGTGCAGAAGCCCCAACTTTATATGATTTAAGGATTGAAGTTTATAACGAAAAGGGAGTACTGCAAGAAGTAATTCCTCAAAAAATCGGATTCCGCCGTTTTGAAATGAAAGACGGAATTATGACATTAAACGGAAAACGAATTGTATTTAAAGGTGTAAACAGACACGAATTTAGTTCTGTCAGCGGAAGATATGTATCTGAAGAAGAACTTAGAAAAGACCTTAAGATTATGAAGCAGAACAATATCAATGCAATTCGTACCTGCCACTATCCAGATACATCAAAGATTTATGAACTTTGTGATGAATACGGAATTTATATGATTGATGAAGCCAATCTGGAATCTCATGGTTCCTGGGATGTGGCAGAGATGACCAAGGATTATACCTATATAGTTCCACATGACAAGCCGGAGTGGCTGGGGATGATGTTGGATCGTGCTAATTCAATGTACCAGAGAGACAAGAATCATGCAGCAATCCTAATCTGGTCTTGTGGAAACGAATCTTTTGGGGGAAAAGATATTTATGAGATGTCGCAGTTCTTCCGAAGAGAAGATCCAACCCGCTTGGTGCATTATGAAGGTTTGTTCCATGATCGAAGCTATAACGATACAAGCGATATGGAAAGCCAGATGTATCCGAGTGTGGAAGCAATCCGAGAATTTCTTGCAAAAGATGACAGTAAACCATTTATCTGCTGTGAATATACACATGCGATGGGAAATTCTTGCGGTGCAATGCACAAATATACAGATTTGACAGATACAGAACCAAAATATCAAGGAGGATTTATTTGGGATTACATTGATCAGTCAATTTATAAAAAAGATCGTTACGGAAAAGAATTCCAGGCATATGGTGGTGATTTTGGAGATCGTCCGACAGATTATAATTTTAGTGGAAATGGTATTGCGTATGGTGGAAATCGTGATGCATCGCCGAAGATGCAGGAGGTAAAATTTAATTATCAAAATATTACTGCAGAAGTGAGCGAAGAATCGGTACTTATTAAAAATAAAAATCTGTTCATAAATACAGACAAATTTGATTGTAAAGTGACTGTTGCAAAAAATGGAAAACTGATTCGTACAGCTACAATGGATACGGCTGTAGAACCATTGTGCGAGAAGAAATATGAACTTCCGTTTGAAAAAGAAAGCCGTCCTGGAGAGTATACAATAACAGTTTCATTTCATTTAAAGGAACAGACGATATGGGCAGAGGCCGGACATGAAATTGCATTCGGTCAGTATGTTTATAATGTTGATGGTGTAAAAGAGATATGTACAGATGAAATTCAGGTTATTCATAGTACGCATAATATCGGAGTTCGAGGAGCTCATTTTGAAGTGCTGTTTTCTGTGTTAAATGGTGGTCTCGTTTCATATAAATATGCGGGCCGAGAGATGATCGAGGCAATACCAAAACCGAATTTCTGGCGTGCACCGACAGACAATGACTGTGGAAATCAGATGCCGATGCGTTATGCACAGTGGAAGATTGCCAGTATGTATTTGGGACATAAAGAGTATCGGAAAGGTGAATATGGTCCGATGAACTTTCCTAAAGTAGAAGAAGGAAAAAATACAATAAAGATTTCTTATACTTATTTTATGCCGACAACTCCGGCAAGCGAATGCAGACTTTCTTATGAAGTATTTGCAGATGGAAGAATCAAAACAACGTTATCTTATGATCCGGTGGAAGGCCTTGGAGATATGCCTGAATTCGGAGTCCTTTTTAAACTGAATGCAGATTATGACAGGGTGGAATGGTACGGACTCGGAGAAGCAGAGACTTATGCAGACAGAAAGCATGGCGCAAAGCTTGGAATCTATCAGAATAAAGTGGTTGATAATATGGCACAGTATATGGTTCCGCAGGAATGTGGTGCAAAAGAAGAGGTGCGCTGGGCAAAAGTAGTTGACCGCAAAGGCAGAGGAATGCTTTTTGAAATGGATGAGGTAAACGGACCGATGATGTTTTCGGCACTTCCATATACACCGCATGAGATTGAAAATGCAATGCATCCGTATGAGCTTCCAGAAATCCATTATACTGTTGTGCGTGCAGCGAAAGGACAGATGGGAATTGGCGGAGATGACAGCTGGGGTTCCTATACTCATCCGGAATATTTGTTAAATAAAGAAGGAAAGATGGAATTCTCATTTACATTTAAAGGGATTTGAGTTATTATGCAGCTGCTAAGCGAGGAAATATCTTGCTAAGCGGCTGCAGTAAGGAGAAAAAATATGGGAAAACAAATTAAGTATGGAAGATTTTTGCATGGTGGAGATTATAATCCAGAGCAGTGGCTGGATCATCCGGAAATCTTAAAAACAGACATTGAATATTTTAAAAAAGCACACATTAACACCGTATCACTTGGAATTTTTTCCTGGGCAGTGTTAGAACCAAAAGAAGGGGAATATCATTTTGGATGGCTGGAAGAAATTATTCAAAATTTATATGAAGAAGGAATCTCGACAATTCTTGCAACACCATCTGGGGCACGTCCAAAGTGGCTGGCAGATAAATATCCGGAAGTATTGCGTGTAAATGAAAATAGAGAGCGAAATTTGTTTGGAGGCAGACATAATCATTGCTATACATCACCGGTTTACAGAGAGAAGATAACAAAGCTGGATAAGATGTTATCAGTACGTTTTGGAAAGCATCCGGGGGTAATCCTATGGCATATTTCCAATGAATTTGGAGGAGAATGTCATTGCCAACTCTGTCAGGAAAAATTCCGGGAATGGCTGGAAGCAAAATATGAGACAATTGAAAATCTGAATGACCGTTGGTGCACTACATTCTGGAGTCATAAGTATGGAAGTTTTTCTGAAATCGAGAGTCCTTCTCCACGTGGAGAAAATGCGCTGCATGCATTAACTCTGGACTGGAAACGGTTTGTGACAGACCGAACGATTGATTTTATCCGCACAGAAGAAAAAGCGATTCGTGAAGGTGGGTCAGACCTTCCGATTACAGCGAATCTGATGTACGACTATGAAGGTCTCGATTACAAAAAAATGAAAGACGTGCTGGATATTGTATCTTGGGACAATTATCCGAGTTGGCATAAAAAGGAAGAAATGATGACTGCTGTTGATGTGGGAATGCAGCATGATCTAATGAGAAGTATTAAGAAAACTCCATTTCTTCTGATGGAATCTTGTCCGTCAGCAACGAACTGGAAGCCAATCAATAAATTAAAGAAACCGGGAATGCTGTTGGCAAGTTCTTTACAGGCAGTTGCACATGGAGCGGACAGTGTATTGTATTTTCAGATGCGTCAGAGCCGAGGTGCTTCAGAAAAATTTCATGGTGCAGTAATCGATCACTACGGTGGAGATGATACAAGAGTTTTCCGTGAAGTAACAGAAGTAGGAGAAGCGCTGGAACAAATTGAAGAAATTGCCGGAAGTATAATGTGTGCACAGACGGCAGTATTATATGACCGAGAAAATGACTGGGCAATCAAAGATGCACAAGGGCCTAGAAATGAAGATATGCATTATAAGGAATGTGTACAGAAGCAGTACCATGCATTACGAGAACAAGGGTTAAATGTAGATGTTATAGCGATGGAACAGGAACTGGATGACTATAAGGTTCTTGCAGCTCCAATGACATATTTGATGAAGGATGGATATGAAGAAAAGTTAAGAAAATATGTTGAAATGGGGGGCACACTTGTTATGACATATTGGTCAGGACTTGTGGATGAAACGGACAGGTGCTTCCTCGGCGGTACTCCACATGCATTGATGGATGTGACAGGGATTAGAACAGAAGAAATCGATGCGTTGTATGATTGGGAGGAAAATTTTGCGATTCCGGATCCCGACAATCATTTGGGGATTGGAAAATGTTATAAATGCAAGAATTTATGCGAGCTTGTGAAGGTATCCGAGGCAGAGGTTCTGATGCGATATGGTCAGGATTTCTATCAAGGCTATCCGGTATTGACACATCATTCATATGGAAATGGACATGTATATTATGTGTGTGCGGATATGGAATTGGATTTTTACAGAGATTTCTACGCAAGGGTAGCAGAAGAAGCAGGATTAAAATCTGTTCTGGAATTTGTACCGGCAGGAGTGTCCGTAACAGTTCGCAAAAATGATAAAGCGGAATATGTTTTCATCCAGAATTATGCACGTGAGGTGAAAGCAGTGCCAATTCCGGACGAATATGAAGTACTGTATGGCTCACAAAGTGAAGTGTTACAACCATTGCAGACAAAGATAATAAAAAAGCCAGTATAATGAGTATAGGAATTAAAATTTAAGAGTATTCTGATATAATATTGGAACAACCTCGCGAAAAATATCTAACAATGTTTTGTTCAGATGTTAATGTGATAAAAGGAATATCCTGAAGAGCTGTCAAAGAAATACGTTTCAAGACAGAGGCTTCGGGATATTCTTTTTTTGTTGCAGGAGATTCATCAGAAAGATTCTGTAAATCGTGTTTTGCTATCAGATTATGCCTGGGATATAAAAAACATGTGAAATGTGTGAACAAAGAAAAAAATAGGCTGGATTGCGAGTCCAGCCAAAAAGGAAAAAGTTTATGAAAAAGAAAATATATATCAAAAGGTTGTTTGCTTTTGATAGATATAACTATAAAGAAAAAATGTGATAAATGTGTGATGAACTTTTTAACAATTTATGGAAAGTATCTAAAGGAAATGTGAAAAATAAATTTCAATAGATTATTATAGAAAGAACGTATAAAATTATTATGTATACAGAAGGAGAATGATAGCAGAATTGTCTGAATTGTGCGAATTAAATAAAAAACAAGAAAAACGTTGACAATTTGAAAGCGAGGTGATAAGATAATCTTCGTCGCTAAGACAGCCGATGCAAAATAGAAAACACTGGACAGCCCTGGCGGGATATGGAAAGTGCAAGATGAAAAATGCAAAGAAAAACTTGAAAAAAGTTCTTGACAAAAGGTTGTTGGATGTGATAAAGTAAACAAGCTGTCGCTTGAAAGTGATTGAGAAAATCACAAAAGCGAAACAGAAAAAATAAAAAAGTTGTTGACAAACGACAAAAGATGTGATAATCTATTAAAGCTGTCGCTTGAGACAA
>OIZF01000637.1_pt1 | contig 23529 bp, 20 predicted proteins | sample 1588471 | NCBI WGS metagenome assembly OIZF01 (sample SAMN03283279) | human gut metagenome | biome: human-associated habitat; material: feces | host: Homo sapiens | place: Peru | collected 2012
GTCCTGGCAGAGGCCGCTCAGTCGGATGTGGTGCCGCAGGGCTTGGGTGAGGTCATGAATACCCTGCTCGCGAACTTTGTCGCGAACCCGGTCAGCTCCATCATGAATGGTAACTACATCGGCATCCTGTTCTGGGCCTGCCTGTTCGGTCTGGCGATGAAGAAGATCGGCGCGGACAGCACCAAGGTCTTTCTGGCAAACACCGCCGACGCCGTGTCGCAGATCGTGCGCTGGATCATCAATCTGGCACCCTTCGGCATCATGGGTCTGGTCTACTCCAACGTGTCGAGCAACGGTCTGTCCATCTTCACCCAGTATGGCAAGCTGCTGGCACTGCTTGTCGGTACGATGCTGTTTATGGCACTTATCGTCTCGCCGTTCATCATCTTTATCTACCTGCATTGCAACCCCTATCCGCTGGTCTTCCGCTGCCTGAAGGAATCCGGCCTGACCGCCTTCTTCACGCGCAGCTCTGCCGCGAATATCCCGGTGAATATGACTCTCTGCGAGAAGCTGGGTCTGGATAAGGATATGTATTCTGTGTCCATCCCTCTGGGTGCGACCATCAATATGGACGGCGCAGCCATTACGATTACCATCATGACGTTGGCCGCAGCGAATACACTGGGCATCAAGGTTTCTCTGCCGGCCGCCATCGTTCTGTCGATCATGTCGGCTCTGGGTGCCTGCGGTGCGTCGGGCGTTGCAGGCGGTTCCCTGCTCCTCATCCCGATGGCCTGCTCCCTGTTCGGCATCTCGAATGATATCGCGATGCAGATGGTCGGTGTCGGCTTCATCATCGGCGTGGTTCAGGACTCGGTCGAGACCGCTTTGAACTCCGCAGGCGACGTCGAGTTTGCCGCGACCGCTGAGTATCATCAGTGGCTCAAAGAGGGCAAACCTCTGCCTGCTTTCCTGAAGTAATTATCTTCCTCCTTTCTTCGTGTGTGTTCATAACGCAGGGCGAAAGCCCTGAAAAAAGACCAGCATTGCTGATGCAACGCTGGCCTTTTTTGCGTGTAAGTATCAGAGGAAGAGCCCGACGAGTGCCACGATGCCGCCGATGATCGCCGACAGCGGAAGAATGGCGATAAGGCTCAGGAAGAACCATTTCCAGTGGAACGCGTAATCGTGGTAGGCGTCCGTCATGTCCTCGGTTCCGGGGATATACATTCCCCTTTCTGGCCCGTAAGACCTGAGTTAAGTATAACCTACTGCTTAGAGGAATTCCAGATTCTCCAAACAAAACCCCATGCCCAAATAGATAACGGGCATGGGGTTCTGTGCGTCAGAAAATCAGATGGAGCTTAGAACGGGAAAACGTCCTTGAGCTTGTTCCACGCCGCTTTCAGGCCGGAGCCGGAAGCGGAGGAAACGCCGTTGGTCGTCAGCTGGATGTCGCTGAAGGTGACATCTGCATTGCGTGCCACATAGAAGCCGACATAGATATAATCGGAATCAATGGCGGTCAGTGCGTAGTCGAAGCCGGCAGAAGCCGTCTCGTTGTCGCCGTAGGTCAGGGTGAAACCGTCTGCCGTACCGACGAGCTTCAGATCAACGGTGTCGCCTGCGCCGTACTTAACAGTCGCAGCCGGACCATCGTACAGCTCGCCGCTCTTGCGGCCGAAGCAGTTGATCGCGCCCTGATTCCGGGTGCCGACGGCGACATAATCGCCGATGGGGTCGGAGATGCTGGTGTCGACATACATCTCATCGCGTGCCATCAGGCCGAAGGAGACCTGATTATTCTTTGCCAGCGAATTGACGGTAGCCTTTGCGGTCAGGGTGAAGTTGGTGCCGGCAGGCAGCTTGACGTAATACATCATCAGGCCGTCCACGGTAGATGCGATCTTGCCGCGGTTGTTGGTGACGCCGAGGGTGATGTTCTGGCCGTCGATGGTGGAAGTGAAGTCGCCGCCAGAGATCTTGTCGTTGCCGCCGACATTGCCGAAGACGGAACCATTCCAGACGGTGCCATTGGCATCGGTGAAGGCCGGCCAGAGTTTGCTGTTCTCGATGGGAGAAACATAGCTGGAAGGAACGTAATCCGGGTTCGCGGCATCGCCGTAGAACTGCTTGTAGGTGGGCTTTTCCTTGTGCTTGCTGTACGCGCCCAGCGGCGTGTCGATGGTGAGCTGGTCGATGAGCCATGCGTTCAGCTTTGCGCCGTAGCTGTTGGTGTGGGTCAGGTCAAGGCCGGTGGGAATCAGATCGCCCTTCTTGTCCTCTTTTGCGCCGGTAAAGCTGTGGGCGTACTGTGCCTTTTTGCCCATCGCGATGTTCTCGTTGATGGTGGCATCGGTCAGCTCCACGCAGATGAGGTGCAGTTCGCTGCACATGTCACGGATGGACTGTGCATAGTCGCCGCCCTCATAGACAGTGTCGCCGATGGTGACGGTCTGGGTCTTGTGGCCGGAAGCACTGTCGTAGCTTGCCTTGGTGTTCTCGTTCGTCAGGCGCGCGATGGGCGTGCAGACGACCGGGATGACACCGCGTTCCAGAGCAGGCTGGATGTAGTTGACATACAGGCTGTTGGCAAAGGAGCCTTCGGTCTTATAATCGCCGTTGGGGTTGGTGTAACGGGCAGACTCGGTCTTCTCGTCGTTGTGGCCGAAACCGATGATGAGGAACTTGTCGCCGGAAGCGTCGCCCAGAGCCGGAACGGTATCGGAACCGTTCATCAGGGTGTTGTAGCTGGTCATGCCGGTAAAGTCCTTGCTGGACGCGCCGGAGACAGCCAGATTGTAGACGTCTGCGTTGAAGTAGTTCGCGATCTCTTCGCCGTAGCCCTCACGCGGCAGGTAGTAGCTGTCGTTGAAAGCGGAAACGGTGGAATCGCCGACGACCCAGATGGTCGCCTTAGTGGCCTCAGGCTGGCCCCATGCGGAACCGCGTGCGCCTGCATCGGTGGCGGCCAGACCCTCTGCGGTCAGCAGGAGCAGACCGTGCATGTTGATGCTGCCGTCCGCGTTCCGGGCCGGAGCAACAGAGGTGTCGAGGCTCTCAAACCAGCTCTCCTTCACCGTGACGGTGTTGGTGGATTTGTTGTGGCTGGTCTGGGTCTCGGAATCCCAGTAGAAGTTGCTCGGGCCGTAGACAGCGGTGCTGCTCTGGCTCTGGAGGGCCAGCTGCTCCTTGCCATCGGTACCCTTGCGGAAGGAGATCACGCCGTCGGCGGCATAGTCGGTCACAGCGGACTTGTTGCCGGTGTAGAGCGCGACGTTATAGCCTTCGTTGTTGTAGGAAGTGGAGTTGTAGACCTTGACGTCCGGGCAGGAGTTGGAGTCGATGCCCTTGGCGGCGTTGTCGTAAGAGATAGAGTTGATGAGCTTGTGGTTGCCGGGCAGATTGGTGCCGCCCATCTTGAAGCCGTTGCCGTTGCCTGCCGCGATGGTGACAGCGACATTGCTGAAGCTCAGGTTGCCGTCGTCGTCACAGGTGACAGTCGGGAACTGGAACGGCTGCTTCTTGACCGGCTCCGCGGCCAGCATCAAATAACCGTTCTTGTAGGCGACGCAGTTCTGGATGGTGACAGCACCGATGGAACCGGTCGCGGCCTTTGCGAAGAGGTCCCAGCCGTCATCGGCATTGTAGGCGGAGATGCAGCCATCGAAAACGTTGCCCTCGCCGGTGGTCAGCTTGGCGGCAAAGCCGTCGGCGTCTTCCATCGCGCGGTCTGCGTTGTTCATCGAGGTGCAGTTCTTGATGGTATTGTGGCTGGGCCACAGAGCCTTGTTATCGGTGGACAGGCCGGAGACCTGCAGGCCGGTGTTGCCGTTGTTGTAGAAGTTCATCCGTTCGAGGACGCAGTAGCTGCCGGCCAGCTGCATACCCTTCGCGCCGTCTGCGGTGTTGGTGATGTTGACTTTGCTGATGTTCCAGTAGTTGCCCCAGACACTGAAACCGGTGCCGACGCCGCCGAAGTCCAGCGTTGCGTACTTGCCGTCCGCCGTCGTCATGGTGATGGGAGCTTCTGCGGTGCCGTCGCGGCCGCGCTCGACTTTCAGCTCACCAGTCAGGTTGTAGGTGCCGCTTGCCAGCTGGATGGTCTGGCCTGCTGCGGCATAGTTCACCGCGGTTTGAATGTCAACTGCGTCTTCCGCACTGGTGCCGCTGTTGGCTGCGCTGCCGTCGGGGGTGACGACGATGACGCCGTTCGCGCCCAGAGTACGAAGAGAAACCTTCTTCTCGATGGTAGCGGAATCGTAGCTGCTCAGCTTCTCATACGCACTGATGGCGTAGTTCTTGTCCGGGGTGAACTTGACCTTGAAGGTGGTATCGCCGGCCACAGCGTAGCTCTTGGAGAAGGTCTCGCCTGCCTTGATGTCCACATCCGCGTCTACGACAACGCCGTTTGCGGAGATGGTCGCCTTGCCGTCGGCGTTGGCCTTGAACACCAGTTCATAGCTGTCACCGGTGCAGGTGGCCGGGCTGGTGATCTGGTAAACGGGGTCAACGTAGCTGGTGGGCTGGAGCGTCCACTCGGAAGCGTTCCACGCGCTTGTGGTGTAAGTGATGTTGGAGAAGGTCACGTTCATGCCGCGTACCGCCGCAAAGCCCAGATAGGCTTTGTTGGCTTCCTGCACGGTCATGGGGTCGTCCAGCTCTGCGTACTTGGAGACGCTGGAAGCGGTGGTGTCCTTCGCCGGGATGTACAGGGTCGAAGAGCCGATGACGTCGCCGGTCGTGCCGTCGGCATTGATGGCGTACTGGGTGGCGACGTAGCTGTTGCTGGTCTTGGCGAGGCTCACACGGTAGGTGTCGCCCTGCTTGATGGCCTGCGAGCTGAACGCCGCGCGGTTGGACTTGACGTCGTTGGAAGCGGCCGTCTCGTTGGAGATGATGCCGGTGTAGCTGCGGACGCCCACAGCGTCCTTGATCTCAACACCGTCCAGAGGAAGCTTGGTGCCGGTGACAGAGATCTGGTTGGAGAAATAGCTGCCGGAGCCGCTGATGCTGTCACGAACCATGAGGGCGAAGCCCTCCTGACCGTCCGGAGCCGGGTTCACGTAGTCGATGGTGACATCGGCCTGCAGATAGAAGTTCTGGGTGGTCGGGTCGATGGTGGTGTAGTAGAAGGACAGGCCGTCTGCCGGGGAGTCCGCGACGAACTTGCCGCCCTTCTTGTCGATGGTGCCATCATCCTTGATGGTGCAGGAGTTGAGGGTGACCTTGCCGTTGATGTCCGCACCATCTGCGATGGTGTTGACTTCTGCTGCGGTGGAGGTGCCGAAGGCTTTGAACTGCCAGTCGCCTGATGCGGAGGAAGACCCTTCCGCAAACGCGGCCAGCGGTGTCATGCCCAGAAGCATCGCGCCTGCCAGCAGTCCGGCTACGGTGCGCCGGATACTTTGCTTTGCGTTTCTCATAGAAACTCTCCTTTTCCTGCTGCCCTGCCAGAGAGCGCAATCTCCCTACACAGGTGCAACACATTGTTGTATCTCAGTTTACATGTTTCTCGGAATTTTACAAGATTCAATTGAATGTCCACAGTAATTTCGGCGTTCCAAATAAACTTTTTGGGATATTTTTGGAAGAAATGCCGAAATTCATCTGGGTAAAAGGAGAAAAAGAAAAAAGGCTGCCGCACAACTCCTTCCGTCATCGCTGACGCGATGCCACCGCCCTCCCTGAGGGAGGCTTTTCAGCTTACCATTACGCCAAGGCCCCATCCTAGAGGGGGCTGGCACAGCGAAGCTGTGACTGGGGGAGTATTGTGCAACAACCTCTTAAATTTAAAAAAGCGAAAAACCCCGTTAATCCATCGCCTTAGCCTTCTGGAGGGCGGTGATGATGAGCGGAATGATGATGAGCTGGGCGATGATACCGGGCAGAGCAGTCAGCAGCGCGCCGGACAGGAAAGCCGAGAACGGGAAGCTGCTGCCGGACAGGCCAGCCAGAACGAACCGGACAGCACCCCAGACCAGACGACCTGCGACCATTGCGGTCAGCAGAGTTGCGTAGGTCATGGGCAGAGTGTGCTTGACCCGGCGGTACATCAGGCCGGAGACAAGGCCGTAGGTGCCAAGCTCAAAGGCCATCGAGATGGCGACGGGGAACATCGGGGGCATCCCGAATAGCACCGAGCGGAGCAGCGGAGCGATGAAACCGACCGCCAGGCCCCACGGGCCGCCGAGAACGAAGCCGCAGAGCAGGACTGGGAAGTGCATCGGGCAGAGCATACTGCCGATCTGGGGGATGTGGCCGGTGAACATCGGCAGGATGAAGGCCAGCGCAAGGAAGAGCGCGGCCAGAACGATATTGCGTGCCGGGGAAGTGGTTTTGGTGTGCATGAAAATTCCTCCTGAAAGCGAACAGAAAAAGGAGCCTGCCGTCGGCGTGTATGCCAACAGCAGACCCCTTCATGGCGTCTGTTCAAAATACAAGTAAAAATGTTGTGGGAACGCGAGCCGGACTTCGGTCCGGATCTCCGGCTTCCTGCCGGAATTTGTGAAAATTATAGCAGGTCGTTTTGGGCTTGTCAACAGGGGGCGGAGAGCTGCAATTTCCACAAAAAGAACGGCGTTTGCAGTCGAAATTCCCCAGTGATGTACATTTTGCCGGAAGATGCTTGACCTTTTTGCACAGAATAGATAATATTAGTTTGACGAATCGCGCAAAAGGACAAAAATCGCCCTGTGCGCATACACTTGCAAATTTCTGAGGTTCATACGGGAGGACCATCATGACAAATGCAGAAAAACTTACTCTGGCCAAGCACGCCTGCCACATCCGCATGGGCGTGATCGAGGGCACGCACAGCGCAAAGTGCGGTCATCCGGGCGGCAGTCTGGATATCGCCGAGGTGCTGAGCTACCTCTATTTTGTGGATATGAATGTTGACCCCAAAGATCCGCACAATGCCGACCGTGACCGTCTGGTCCTGTCCAAGGGCCACGCAGCACCGGCTCTGTACGCTGCTCTGGCCGAGCGCGGATTCTTCCCGGTCGAAGACCTGAAGACGCTGCGCAAGATCGGCAGCTACCTGCAGGGCCATCCCAATATGAACAGCACGCCGGGCGTGGACATGTCCACCGGCAGTCTGGGTCAGGGCGTTTCCGCTGCCTGCGGCATGGCTCTGGGTGCAAAGCTGTCCAATAAGCCGCTGAGCGTCTACACCATCGTCGGCGACGGCGAGGTGGAAGAGGGCGAGTGCTGGGAAGCTTTCATGTTCGCCTCCCACTACAAGCTGTCCAACCTCTGCGTCATGCTCGACCGCAACCATCTGCAGATCGACGGCAACACCGAGACGGTCATGAACAGCGCACCGCTGGATGAGAAGATGAAGGCTTTCAACTTCAACGTCATCACCATCGACGGCCACGACTTCGACGCCATCGAGAACGCCATCAAGGCGTTCCATGCAGAGACCGAGAAGCCGACCTGCATCATTCTGGACACCACCAAGGGCAAGGGTGTCTCCTATATGACCAACTCTGTGGATTGGCACGGCAAAGGCCCCAACGACGACGAGTACGCTGTCGCGATGCAGGAGCTGAACGCCGCCTACGCTGCGCTGGAAGAGGAGGACAAGTAAGATGGCAGATGTGAAAATGATCGCGACCCGTGAAAGCTACGGCAACACCCTGAAAGAGCTGGCCGCTGAGGGTCATGACAACCTCGTGGTTCTGGACGCAGACCTTGCTGCTGCGACCAAGACCGGCATGTTCCGTAAGGCATACCCGAACCGCCACTTTGACTGCGGCATCGCCGAGGCCAACATGATGGGCGTCGCTGCCGGTCTGTCCACGATGGGCTATGTTCCCTTCGTCTCCAGCTTCGCAATGTTCGCCGCTGGCCGTGCTTTTGAGCAGATTCGCAACTCGGTCGCCTATCCCCGTCTGAACGTCAAGATCGGCGCGACCCACGGCGGCATCTCCGTCGGCGAGGACGGCGCATCTCACCAGTGCTGTGAGGACTTCGCCCTCATGCGCAGCTTGCCCGGCATGACCATCATTTGCCCGGCGGATGATATCGAGGCGCGCGCCGCTGTCCGTGCCGCTTACGAGATGCAGGGGCCGGTCTACCTCCGCTTTGGCCGTTTGGCAGTTCCCACCTTCCATGACCCGGCCAACTACCACTTTGAGATCGGCAAGGGCGAACAGGTCACTGAGGGTGACGATATCGCCATCATCGCCACCGGTCTGATGGTAAACGAGGCACGCAAGGCCGCCGAGGAGCTGGCCGCAGAGGGCATCCATGCCCGTGTCATCAACATCCACACCATCAAGCCGCTGGATGAGGAGATCGTCCTCAAGGCTGCCAAGGAGTGCGGCAAGGTCGTCACCGCCGAGGAGCACAGCGTCATCGGTGGTCTGGGCGAAGCTGTCTGCTCCCTGCTGAGCGAGAAGCTGCCCATTCCCGTCCGCCGTGTGGGCGTTCAGGATAAGTTCGGCTGCTCCGGCCCGGCTTGGGATCTGCTCAAGCTCTATGGTCTGGATGCCGCAACCATCATCAAGACCGCAAAAGAGATGCTGGATAAGTAAGCTCTGGTTCTGATATAGAAATTCAATAAAAAAGATAAGAGGTCTCTTCTCTCTGCCGCCACGACAGAGCGAGGAGACCTCTTTTTGGTTGAAAAAATAAGATATATGATACCTTAAATGCCTTTAAAATAGCTTTTTGGGATGAAAAAGTGACAAATCTTTGACTGAAAATTTGTAATAAACGCCAATTGACCGACTTAAAAATATCATTTAGACTTGTGGTAAAGAAGTTTGATTCTTTTGGGTGTATTTTGTGAATTCAGGGAGGTCGATTTTTATGTCTATGGTATCTCGTCGCGTCTTTTTGAAGTGCGTAGGCGTCGGTTCGGCGGCAGTTGCATCGGCTGCATTGCTGGGAGGCTGCTCCGGTGGCGGCTCCTCTTCTTCGGGCAGTAATAACAATGGCGGCAGCGGCAACGGCGGAAATAACAGCGGCAGCAATGGAAACAACTCTGGAAACGGCAGTTCTTCCGGCACAAACAATGGCAATAACGCTTCCAGTGGCTCTTCCGGCACGACTGTAACCAGCGGCGACCTTGGCAAAGGTCATCAGTATCGCCCGATGGCGACGATTCCTCTGAAAGATTACGAGAAAAATATGATAAAAGACCAGGGCGTAACGCTGTATCTGTACATGTTCGTCGATGGTACAACGGAGTTCGATGATGGCTCGACGACTGCATTGATGTATTTCGTACTTGAAAATGGGTCGGATGATATCAAGATTCCACTGGAAAATCCGTATGGAGACTTTACTCAGAAAGAGCTGGTAACATTTACAGAAAACGCGTTCTCGGGAAAATATGAGTCAAAATATATGGAAGTCAAGTGTGGCTCGAAACGAATCCCGACGGCAGTGCTGAGCGGCGATACCAGTACAATGAGTTCGATACTGGTTCCGGGTCAGTCGGCAACTGTTATGCTGCTTTGCAAGATGCCGAAAGACTGGACATCGGTAACCGTCAAGTATGTGATGCCGTATGATACGAAGAAGTATGCAAACTTTATCGTTTATCCGAGCGATTCGATGAATGATTGATCGTTAAAAAGGAGCTGTGGCGCAAGCGCGTCACAGCTCCTTTTGTCTGTCCGATTTTAAATGATATCCTTGAAAAACTCCCGATAGACCTGCTGAAAGATCTGTTTCAGGTGCGTTATCTCGGGTCGGGGGTCATCCCGGAGGGTGAGCAGAACAGTATCGGGCATGGGGGAACTCATCTGCACGGGGTGATACCAGTCGTCGGGATAAGTCGGGTACTTCATCGGGCTGATAAGCAGGCACTTTCCGGCCAGAAGATTGGCATAGACCGTCTCGTAAGTTTCCACCATCCGGAAACGTGGGGGGGAATACGGCATCTCGGGCAGGCTGCGGAGATGTTCCGCCACCACACCGAAGATGGGCTCGCAGTAAATGAGCATGTTGGAAAGGTCGGCCGGAAACAACTCCCGGCGGCCTGCCAGCGGATGCTGAGGCGCGGCGACAAGATAGCAATGATTTGCGACCAGCGGCGTTTCATCGACCTCAGATTGAAGCTTTGACAGCGGCAGATAAACGGCGGCGTCGGCCTCGGTCGTCAGAAAGCGGTGGAGACTTCCCTGCACCGGGTCGGTGCGGATCTCAAATTCGTAGCCCGGGAATTCGGTGTGGAGCCGCTCCATCAGGACGGGATAAATGGGGTCACGCTGCAATAAGACCAGTGGAAGGTTCAGGATGAGATGCTTCTGCCGGGCGTAGGGGCGCACCTCGTTCCGGGCGTTGAGAATGTGCCGGTAGACGTTCTGCGCGTGCGGCAGAAAGGACCGGCCTGCCTCGGTCAGCGCGACGCTGGTCGTGCTGCGGTGGAACAGTTCAACGTCAAGTTCCTTCTCGAGACTGCGGATCTGATAGCTCAGCGCAGGCTGGGTGCAGTACAGCTCCCGTGCCGCGCTGGAAAAATTCAGCGTCCGGCTCACGGTCAAAAAACAGAGCAGCTGGTGGTCGTTCATGGCAAAGTTCCCCTTTCCTATCTAATATATCACATTTAAGGGCCTTTATAAACATCTTTTATAAGACTGCTTAAGATTTTTTAATTCCTTTTTACTTCGTTATATTTTATACTAAGTACGGCGCAGGTGATTTTTGGCCTGCAAACGTAGAAAGAAGATCGCAAAAGAAGAAAGAGAACACGAAGGAGAACGCAGATGAAAAAGATTTCCCGTAAGGGCTTCCTGAAAGTCGCTGCCGCAGCCGCAATGAGCGGTGTCACCGCCGGCGCACTGGCTGCCTGCAATGCTGGTACCAGCAGCTCTACCGCTGCATCCACTGGCGAGGCTCTGTACACCCCCGGCACCTACACCGGCACCGCTACCGGTATCGGTGAGGTCAAGGTCACGATGACCTTCAGCGAGACCGCGATCACCGAGGTCGTCGTGGACACCTCAAACGAGACCGAGAGCATCGGCGGCGTGGCTGCTCCCACCCTGCAGGAAGCTCTGATGGCCGCTCAGAGCGCGGAAGTGGACAACATTTCCGGCGCAACGGTCACCACCAACGCTGTCAAGGAAGCTGCTGCAGACTGTATCGCACAGGCAATGGGCGTCAAGACCGATGCTCCGGCTGAGGATACCAACAGCGCGGACGACGGCGACGACTGGCTGGGCGAAGAGCCGCAGGTCGAGGCAAGCGAGACGAAGGACTTCGATGTTGTCGTCATCGGTGCAGGTCTGTCCGGCATCTGCGCAGCCCGTGCTGCCGCCGAAGAGGGCGCAAAGGTCGCTATCGTCGAGAAGAGTTCTTCCTTCAACTGCCGCAGCGGTGAGTACGCTCTGCTGAACGGCAGCCTGAACAAGCGTTGGGGCCGTGAGAACATCGTCGATGAGGATGTCGTCGTCAACCGCCTGATGCGTGAATGTACCTACCGCAACAAGCGTTCCATCCTCAAGAAGTGGGCTTCCCACGCACACGAGGTCATGGACTGGTTCATCGAGGCGTATCCCGAGCTGACCATCTGCGACACCACCCGTCAGGTCGTCACCCAGGAGCAGTTCGATAAGGGCATCCTGGTTCCTCTGGCATGGCCTCAGCCCGAGCATTACGATTACCGCAACGAAGAGTTCCCCACCTTCCCCTCCAGCATGGAGTTCCGCTCCTCCCGTAAGGATCAGCAGGGCTTCATCGTCGAGGCCAACCTGAACAAGGCTCTGGATGCAGGCGCACAGACCTTCTTCGGCTGCTTCGGCACCAAGCTGCTCAAGGACAGCGACGGCCGTGTGACTGGCGTCATCATCCGCGACGCACAGAACGGCAACAAGTACATCCAGCTGAACGCTTCCAAGGGCGTCATTCTGGCGACCGGCGATAACTCCGGTGACGAGAAGATCCTGAAGCACTTCGCTCCGGAAGTCGTCGAGAAGCAGATCGCCAATATGGGCGCAATGGGTATGCTGGGCGTTGATGTCGAGGGCAAGACCGTTGAGACCGGCGACGGCCTGCGCATGGGCGCATGGATCGGCGCAAAGGTTCAGGACCATCACGCTCCGATGACCCACCACATGGGCAGCGGCATGGGCGTTACCCCCTTCCTGCAGATCAACAAGCGCGGCGACCGCTTCATGAACGAGTGTATCCCCGGCCAGCAGCTGGAAAATCAGATCGAGCTGCAGCCCGAGTGTACTTCGTTCCAGATCTATGACTCCAAGTGGGGCGATGAGGTTCCCTACATGCCGGCAAACCACGGTGGCCTGTGCTACATCATCCCCGAGGATGAGGACGAGTCCAACCCGAACTACTCCGACCGTCAGTACACCAAGATCAGCGCAAAGGCCGAGGCATATCAGTTCAAGGCTGACACGCTGGAAGACCTGCTGACCCAGTGCGGCTTCGAGGGCGAGGCTCTGGACAACGCTCTGGCATCCATCGAGCGTTACAACGAGCTGTGCAAGGCTGGCTCTGACGACGACTTCGGCAAGCCGGCAAGCCGCATGTTCGCTCTGGAGAATCCCCCGTACTACGCATGCCAGTGGGGCACTACCGCAATGCTGGTCTGCGTCGGTGGTCTGGAGAGCGACGAGAACTGCCACACCTTCACCGAGGAGAACCCTGCAAGCCCGAAGCGCGACATCATCAAGGGTCTGTATGTCTGCGGCAACGTGCAGGGCAGCCGCTACGCGGTCGAGTACCCGATCTGCATGCGCGGCATCAGCCACAGCCTCTGCGTCTACTATGGCTACATCGCAGGCAAGAACTGCGTCGCTGGCCTGTAAGCAGTAAAACTTAACAAGCGATTTCCAGCCCGGAACGGTCCTTTCTTCCCGTTCCGGGCATTTTTGCACCTTTTTGATGGGATATGTGACACAGTTACAGAAAAACCGCCCGTTTCGGGGTATACTAATGCCATCACAAGATAAACACTTCTGAACGGAGGATTTTGATATGGCAGTCGTAACCATCACGAAAGATAACTTTAATGCAGAGGTCCTGCACAGCGAAAAGCCCGTCCTGCTGGATTTCTGGGCGACCTGGTGCGGCCCTTGCCGGATGCTTTCGCCCATCGTGGACGAGGTCGCCGAGGAGCGCAGCGACATCAAGGTCGGCAAGGTCAACGTGGACGAACAGCCCGAGCTGGCCGCCGAGTTTGGCGTCATGAGCATCCCCACCCTGCTGGTCTTCAAGGACGGCAAGCTCGTCAATCAGTCCGTCGGCGCACGCCCCAAGAGCGGTGTTCTGGCTCTGCTGGGGTAAATAGGATCACAACAAAATACCCCCTGTCTTTTGCGGACTAAACCGCCCTCTGCGCAGCAAACGCAGAGGGCGGCCTGTTTCATATATTCGTTTTATTTCTTTTTGGGGAACACAAACGGGTCATGGAGATAAACGGCGACCAGATACGCTGCCATGAAGCACCAGATGATGGGCTCACAGAGGATGACGGCGTTATACTCGAACTTCGGGATAAAGAAGATGACGAACAAAATCTTGCCCACGAACTCAATGACGCTGGAGAAGAGGGGCAGGACTTTCTGGCCGAGGCTCTGGAGGGCGTAACGGGTCGAGATGAGGACGCCGAGGACCGCATAGAAGGGAGCGTTCCAGAGCAGATACCGCGCGCCATTTTCAAGGACGACCGGCTCGCTGGAGCCGGAGACGATGCGCACCATCCACTCGGCACCAAAGTGCATCAGCAGGACGGCACAGACGGCCACGACCACCGAGTAGATGTAGATGTCGCGCATCCCCTTGCGGACACGGTCGGGGTGGTTCGCACCGCGGTTCTGGGAAACGAAGGTCGAACCGGCGGACGCCATCGCCATAACGGGCATATCGGTGACGCTGAACAGTTTCCGGGCGGCGGTATGACCGGCGATGACGAGGGTACCCAGACTGTTGATACCGTACTGTAAAATGACGGAACCGGCCGAGACGATGCTGCTCATCAGGCCCATGGAGATGCTCTGGCTGAACAGCTCCCAGTACAGGTTTTTGCCAACGTTGAAATGCTTCTTTTCCGGCAGAAGGATGCGCGTCTTTTTGCAGACGTAGATGATGCAGAGGACGACCGAGACGCCCTGTGCAAGAACGGTCGCAGCAGCGGCACCGGCGACGCCCATTCCCATTCCGGCGATGAAGAGCATATCCAGCACCACGTTCAGCAGGGACGAGATGATGAGGAAGACCAGCGGCATCACGCTGTTGCCGATGGCGCGGAGCAGACCGGCGCAGAGGTTATAGGCAAACATGACGATAACGCCGAGGTCGATGATGAAGATATAGCTGTATGCATCTTCCAGAATCTCCGCCGGGGTGTCCAGCAGGACAAGGAGCGGATGCAAGCCAAAATATCCGGCCAGCGTGATGACAAGAGAGGATATCAGGCCGATGACAAGGGAGCCTGCAACGGTCTTCTTTAACAGCTCCTCGTCCTGCGCACCGTAGGAGCGCGCTGCGACGATGGCGAGGCCGTTGCCGATACCGAGGCCGAAACCGACCAGAAGCTCGTAGATCGAGCCGCAGGAGCCAATGGCGGCAAGGGCGGTGTCGCCCAGTACGTTGCCGACGATCATGGTATCGACGGTGTTGTAGAGCTGCTGGAAAAGGTTCGAGACGAAGATCGGCAGCATGAAGATCAGCAGGCTCTTCACGATGGGGCCGTTCATCAGGTCGACGTTCTGATTGAAAAAGGATCTTTTTGCGGTTTGGGTCATAATTCCTCCGGGAAAAATTTTCACAAAAAAAGGCTTCCCCTTGAGGGGAAGCTGTCTGCAGAGCAGACTGATGAGGTGTTAAAAATTACAGTTCCTGCGTCTCGAAGCCGTTACCGGTCAGGACTTCGACGCTGGTAAAGCCTGCCGCCTTGATGGCAGCAGCGGCTTCGTCAAAGCCGTAGGTCAGGCTGGCGACATCGTGGGAGTCCGAGGTGATGATGACCTTTCCGCCCATCTTCTGCCACTCGCCCAGCAGCCATGCACCGGGATAGAAATCCTTGCGGTAGCCACGGTAGACGCCGCCGGTGTTGACTTCCAGCAGGCAGTTGTTGTCTTTTGCAGCCTGCAGTGCTTTCAGAGCAGCGGCCTTGTAACGGGGAGATTCCTCGTCGAAGAACTCGCCATCAGCGTTCAGCTTCTTGATGAGGTCGATGTGTGCCAGAATGTCGGGTTTGAGGGCCGCGACCTTCTCGACCTCGGCAAAATATGCCTCGACTGCGGCCAGAGCATCGCCGTCGAAGTCGTCGTTGATGCAGTCCCACAGGTCTTTCGGGCGGAAGTCGATCTCATAATACTTGCCGGTCTTCTTGCCGTAGAGGTGGTGCGCACTGCCGATCCAGTAATCGTAAGACTCGTACTTGTCCTCGCTCAGCAGATCCCACTCGATGCCGCAGAGGATGTCCACCTTGCCCTTGTACTCGGCCTTGAGCTTGGCGATGGTGGCCTTGTACTGGGCGGTGCGGCTGGGGCTCATGCAGTATTCCCGGTCACGCTGGGTGTAGCTATGGCCCGAGAAGCCCAGTGTTGTCAGACCCTGCGCACAGGCAGCAGAGGCCATATCCTGTAAGGTGTTTTTGCCGTCACACATTGTCGAGTGACAATGAACGCTGGACTTCTTGTAATCTGCCATAGTTAAACTCACTGCATCCTTTCCTGTTTCACCTTGTGGTCGATGACGTGGCGTTTTTCCAGCTCACGGGTGATGTCCTCCACCGTGATGCCGGCATGGACCATCAGCACCAGCACATGGTACGCCAAGTCACTGATCTCGTAAATCGTTTCTTCTTTGTCTTCTTTTTCGCCTGCGATGATGACTTCGGTACATTCCTCGCCGACTTTCTTGAGAATTTTCTCCTTGCCCTTCTCGAAGAGGTAGGTGGTGTAGCTGCCCTCTTTCGGGTCGGTCTTGCGGCCCTTGATGAGGTCATACAGACCCTGCCAGCTGAACTGCTTCAGCTCCGGTGAGACATACACCTCGTTGAAGAAGCAGCTCTCGGCTCCGGTGTGGCAGGCCGGGCCGCTCTTGACGACCTCAACCACCAGAGCGTCCTTGTCGCAGTCGGCGGTGATGGACACGACCTTCTGCACATTGCCGCTCGTCTCGCCCTTGCGCCAGATCTCCTGACGGCTCCGGCTCCAGAAGACCGTGCGGCCCTCGGCGATGGTCAGTGCCAGCGTCTCGGCGTTCATGTAGGCGAGGGTCAGGACTTCTTTGGTGTAGTGGTCCTGCACGATGGCAGGGATGAGGCCTTTTTCGTCAAATTTCAGTTCCATAAAAATTCTCCTCCCCCTCAAAAGGGGATACATACAGTTTATCCTAAACTCGGCGGAAACGCAAGAGGTTCACAGCCGCATTTCGACTCCGTTTTGGTTCAAATATTCTTTCAGCTCCCGGATGGTGAGCAGCTTCTGGTGGAAGATGCCTGCCGCAAGGCCAGCGTCGATGCCCTTGTGGTGGAATAGCTCGAGGAAATCTTCCTTTTTGCCGGCTCCGCCGCTGGCGATGATCGGCACATTGACCCGTGCCGCCACCGCGTCCAGCATCTCGAGGTCGAAGCCGTTCCGGACGCCGTCGGTGTCGATGCTGTTCAGGCAAATTTCACCGGCACCGTGGTCGACCGCCCACGAGATCCAATCCAGCGCGTCGCGGCCGGTGTTTTCCCGTCCGCCCTTGGCGAAGACTATGAACTTCCCATCGACCCGTTTGACGTCGGCGGAGAGAACAACGCACTGGTTGCCGTACCGCTGCGCCGCCGCCGGGATGAGGTCGGGATTCTTGAGTGCGCCCGAGTTGACGCTGACTTTGTCCGCGCCGCATTTCAGCACCCGGTCAAAGTCTTCCAGCGTGTTGATGCCGCCGCCGACCGTCAGCGGAATAAAGATCTCGCTGGCTACTTTTGTCAGAATCTCCGTAAAAAGGGCGCGGCCCTCAAAGCTGGCCGTGATATCGTAGAACACCAGTTCGTCCGCACCGGCGGCGTTGTACATCTGCGCCATCTCCACCGGGTCGGCGACGTCCTTGATGCCCTCAAAATTGGTTCCCTTGACGACCCGGCCATTCCGGACATCAAGACAGGGAATGATGCGTTTTGTGATCATCGTTCGTTTCCCCTCTGTTCAGTTCTGTACCAGTTCGACGCAGTGTTTCAGGTCGAGCGCGCCGGTGTAAAGGCTCTTGCCCAGAATCGCGGCGGCGACGCCCATCTGCTCGAGTTCCAGCAGTTCGGACTCGTAGGAGATGCCGCCGCTGGCCGTGAACGCCATCCCCGGAACCTCGCTCACCAGCTGGCGGTAAAGTGCAAGGTTGGTTCCCTGCATCGCGCCGTCGCAGGCAATGTCGGTGTAGATGACTGCCGAACAGCCGACATCCGCCAGCCGCTTGCAGAAGTCCACGCTCTTTTCCCGGCTGACTTCTTTCCAGCCATGGATGGCAACATAGCCGTCCTTTGCGTCCACGCCGACGGCGATTTTGTCGCCGTACTTTTTCAGCATCCGGGCGGTGAAGTCAAAATCCGTCACGGCGACACTGCCGAGGATGCAGCGGCCTACACCTAGAGACAGATATTTTTCAATGCGCTCTTCGGTGCGGATGCCGCCGCCGACTTCAATGTACAAGCCGCCCTGTTTTGCGAGAGCGGCAATGGTATCGTAGTTGGACAGGGTGCCGTCCTTCGCGCCGTCCAGATCGACGACGTGCAGGTTCTTCGCGCCTGCGTCCAGAAATGCCCGAGCCTGTGCGCAGGGGGCTTCGCCGTAGAAGGTCATCCGGTCATAGTCGCCCTGGGTCAGGCGGACAACCTGACCGTCTCGCAGGTCGATCGCAGGAAATAACTGCATGGTTTATACCTCCGCAAATGCTTTCAGGATACGCAGGCCGGTGTCGCCGCTCTTCTCCGGGTGGAACTGGGTGCCGTACACCAGCCCTTGCCGCACCGCGCCCGTGACGGGGATGCTGTAGTCGCTCGTCGCCAGTGTCGATGCAGCGCAGTTTTTGGCGTAATAGCTGTGTACGTAATAGACGTACTCGCCGTTTTTGACGTACTTGAACAGCGGGTCGGCCTCGCGCCCGGGCACAATGTCCATGGCGTTCCAGCCGATGTGCGGCACCTTGAGCGCCGGGTCGGTCAGGTCGTCCGCCAGCGGGCAGACCTCGCCGGGGATCAGGCCGAGGCCGCGGTGCTCGCCGTACTCGTAGCTTTTTTCGAACAGCAGCTGCATGCCCAAGCAGATGCCCAGCAGCGGCTTTTTCTGCGTTTCCTCGCGCAGAACCGGCACAAGGCCCGTGGCCTCGAGCTTGGCCATTGCGTCGGCGAACGCCCCGACGCCCGGCAGCAGGATGTGATCCGCCGCCCGCAGGTCCGCGGCGTCGCGGGTCACCCGCACCTCTGCGCCCAGGCTTCTGACGCTGGACGACAGGCTGAACAGGTTGCCCACGCCGTAGTCAACGATTGCGATCATGTATGGTTCTCCCCCTCTGTATAAAACTTATCCATGGCCCAGCGGGCCGGGTTGGTGAGAATGTAATCGTAAATTTCCCGGTATTCTGCCTCACTGCGCACAATATGGTCGTAGAAGGAACGCTGAAAGACGGCGGCTCCGGCCTCGTGCGCCACGTGCCCCTTGAAAGTACGAATCCTCTGGGAGACTGTAGGGGCCGATGCTTGCATCGGCCCGCTGCCGTCTGCCTCGGGTATAACAATCAGGCAATGCAGATGGTTCGGCATAACGACATAGGCCGTTACGCCGGGGATGGACGGTAAATGTTTTTGGACGATTTGGCCTAAAGGTGTGAGGCAAACGGGAACATCTGCCCGCGGGTCGATGCGAGCATCGACCCCTACAAATGAAGGCGGAATACTGCCAAACAGGCATTCACGATTCTTAGCACAAATTGTGATAAAGTACGCACCGGGCGAGGTGTAGTCATAGCCCTTCAGGCGCGGTGCCTTGCGCTGCGGGAGCGGCATTTATTCACCCAGAATCTCATCCAGCGCCGCGAAGAACCGCTGCATCTGTTCGGGTGTGCCAATCGTGATGCGCAGATAGTCCGAGATGCGCGGTGCGTTGAAGTGGCGGATCAAAATGCCGCGGGCGCGCAGCTTTTCAAAGATCTCCACACAGGGCATACGGTCCGTGGTCGCGAACAAAAAGTTCGTGGCCGAGTCAAATACGGTGAACCCCCGGCGGCGCAGCTCGTCGGTGGTGTGGGTGCGCTCGGCAATGACCTTTGCCGTTACATCGGCAAAATAGGCCTCGTCGGAGATGGCCGCCACGCCCGCGGCCTGGGTCATGGCGTTGACGTTGTAGGGGCTGTAGCTGAACTTGACGCGGTTCATGTCGGCAATCAGCGCGGGGCGCGCAATGCAGAAGCCCAGCCGTGCACCCGCCAGATTGTGCGTTTTGGAGAAGGTGTGGGTGATAACGAGATTGTCATATTTTTCCAGGAGCGGCAAACAGGACGACCCGGCGGGCGCGAACTCGACGTAGGTCTCGTCCACGATCACGATATTGTCGGGGTTCGTTTGCAGCACCTCCTCGATGGCGTCCACCGGGGCCAGCAGGCTGGTGGGCGCGTTCGGGTTGGCAATGACAATCGTCTCGTGCAGGCCGCAGTATTTTTTAAGGTCGATGGTCAGGTCATCCTCCAGCGGGATAACGTGCTGCGGGATGTGCAGTAAATCACACAGCACCGTGTAAAAGCTGTAGGTCACATCGGCGAAGGCCAGCGGCGTGCTTTCGTCGCAGAACGCGCGCAGGGCCAGCAGCAGGTTCTCGTCGCTGCCGTTGCCGCAGAGGATATTCTCCGGGCGCACGCCCCAGTGGCGGGCGATGGCGGCGTTGAGGCCGCCGTTGGTCAGATCCGAGTACAGCCGCAGCCCCGGCACCGCCGCGGCCACCGCCGCCGCCACGCCGGGCGCGGGCGGGTACGGGTTTTCGTTGGCGTTGAGTTTGACAACGTCAGCGATTTTAAGCTGTTCGCCGGGGGTGTACGGCTCCAGCGAAGCGAGGGTTTTGGTAAAATAACGGCTCATGGGTGTTCCTCCCCGTCCGAGATGTAGAATTGGTCGTGGGGCCATTTGGCGGGATTTTCGTCGATATATTGCCAGATGGTGTCATAGTCGAGCTGGTCGCGGATGATGTGGTCGTAGTAGCCGCGCTGCCATAATTGCACGCCTGCGGTGCGGTTTGTCATGCGCTTGAGAGTGGAAACGAATGCCGGAATGGTTTGGTTGGCACGCACCTCTGTAGGGGGCGGCGTCCTCGACGCCCCGGACGGGCCTTGCGTGACCACAACAATGAAATGAATGTGATTCGGCATAACGACGTACTTTTCGATTTGCAAATCCGGGTAAAAATTTGTCATGGCCTCCAACTGCGCAATGACGATTTTCCCGTGCGGCGACGGTGACACGCGCGGGGCGTCGAGGACGCCGCCCCCTACAACGCGGCCAAAAACTTTCTTCTTTTCCCGGGCACAAATCGTGATGAAATACGCACCAACCGTTCCGTAATCAAACCGCGGCAAACGATTGGGCTTTCGCTTTGGCAAACTCATTCCTCAAACCGGATCGTCACACTCCTGGCATGGGCATGTAACCCCTCATGCTCGGCAAAATTGGCGATGCGTCCCTGTACCTCGCCGAGGGCCTCGCGGGTGTAATAGATAAAGCTCGACTTCTTCACAAAATCATCGACGCCCAGCGGGCTCGAGAACCGCGCCGTGCCGCTGGTGGGCAGCGTGTGGTTCGGGCCGGCAAAATAATCGCCCAGTGCCTCGGGCACGTTTTTGCCCAGGAAGATGCTGCCCGCGTTCTGCACCGAGTTCAGCACCGCGAACGGGTCATCGACGCAGATTTCCAAGTGCTCCGGCGCAATGATGTTCACGGCCTCGATGGCCTTGTTCATGTCGTCGGTGACAATAATTTTGCCGTTCGTGTCCACGCTGGCGCGGGCGATGGCGGCGCGGGGCAGCTGCGGGATCTGCACCTCCAGCTCGGCCTGCACGGCTTTGGCCAAATCCCAGCTGTCGGTGACGAGCACCGGGCTGGCCAGCTTGTCGTGCTCGGCCTGGCTGAGCAGGTCGGCGGCGACCCACGCGGGGTTGCAGCTGCCGTCGGCCAGCACGAGGATTTCCGACGGGCCTGCGATCATATCGATGCCGACCTTGCCGAACACCTTCCGCTTTGCCGTAGCTACGTAGATGTTGCCGGGGCCGACGATCTTATCCACGGCGGGGACGCTCTCGGTGCCGTAGGCAAGGGCTGCCACGGCCTGTGCGCCGCCGGTTTTGAAAATCAGGTCGATGCCCGCAATGACGGCGGCGGCCAGAATCGCGGGGTTCACCTTGCCGTCCCGGCCCGCGGGGGTCGTCATGACGATCTGCCTGACGCCTGCGACCTTGGCGGGAATGACGTCCATCAAAACGGTGGACGGGTAGGCCGCCGTGCCGCCCGGCACGTAGACGCCCGCGCGCTGGATGGGGGTGTACTTCTGCCCCAGCACGATGCCGGGCTTGTCGTTGACTACAAAGTTTTTGTGCAGCTGCTGCTCGTGGAAGTGGCGGATGTTCTCGGCGGCCATCTTCAGCGTCGTGATGAACTCGGGGTCTGTCTTTTCCAGCTCGGCGAAGGCTTCCTCAATTTCGGCCTGGCTGACCCGCACATCGGTCAGCTCGGCGTGGTCGAATTTGGCGGCGTACTCGATCAGCGCCGCGTCGCCGCGGGCGCGGACGTCCGCAATAATCGCATCGACGGTGGCCTCCACGTCGGCCTCGGCGCGGATGTCACGGTTCAGAATTTCCTCGGGGCGTACCTCATCAAAGTCATACAGGCGGATCATTTTGCAAGGGCCTCCTTCATCTTATTCAGCAGCTCGGTCAGCTGGGCGTATTTGAACTTGTAGCTTGCCTTGTTGGCAATGAACCGCGCCGAGATCGGCATAAACTCCTCGATCACGGTCAGGTCGTTTTCTTTTAAGGTCGTGCCGGTCTCGACAATATCGACGATGACGTCGGACAGGCCCAGGATCGGGGCCAGCTCAATGGAGCCGTTCAGCTTGACAATGTCAATGTCGCGTCCGCGGCGCTCGTAGTGGTCGCGGGCAATGTTGACAAATTTCGTAGCTACGCGCAAGGCGCGGCTCTCGTCGTCGGTGAAGCCCGCAGGCCCGGCCACGCACATCCGGCACTTGCCCATGCCGGTATCCAGCAGCTCGTAGACGTCCGCACCGGACTCGGTCAGAATATCCTTGCCGACGATGCCGATGTCCGCCGCGCCGTGCTCGACGTAGATCGCAACGTCGCTGGGCTTGACGAGGAAGTACCGCACACAGGCGTCGGGGTTTTCGACCACGAGCTTGCGGGTGTCGTTGTAGTCCTCGGTGGCGCTGTAGCCCGCGCCCGCCAGCAGCTTGTACGCCTTGTCGCCCAGGCGGCCCTTCGGCAGGGCAATGTTCAGCCAGGTCTTTTCGCGGCCCTGCTGCTGCACGGGGGGCAGCGGCGCGGCCAGGCGTTCCAGCTCATCTAAGTAGATGGCGAAGCCGATGGCGTTCGCCCCCGGCGTGAACCGCTGCATCAGGTAGTCATACCGTCCGCCCTTGAGCACCGCGCACGGGATGCCCGCGACGTAACCGGTGAACACAAGACCGTTGTAATACTCCATTTCGTCGGCCATGCTCAGATCCAGCTGAGTGCCGCGGCCCGCCTCGCCCAGCGCGTTCTGCAAAGCCTGCAGCTCATCCAGCGCCGCGCGCTGGGCGTCGCACCGGCAGGCGGCGCGGGCGGCGGTCAGCGTTGCGCCCAGCGGGCCGTGCAGGTCGAGCAGGCCGGTCAGCGCGGCAGCGGCGGATTCGTCGAGACCCGCGGCCAGCGCGGCGGTGCGCAGCTCATGGGCGTTCTTGGCGCGCAGGAAATCGAGCAGCTTCGCACGTGCCTCGGCGGGGACGTGCAGCGCGTCCAGCAGGCCGGTCAGGTAGCCCATGTGGCTGATCTCCAGCACGGTGGGCACATCCAGCGCGGCCAGGCTTTGCAGGGCCAGCCGCACCACGGCGGCCTGCTCGTCGGCGTCCACCGCGCCCATGCTCTCCAACCCCATCTGGTGGATGGTCTGGAAGGTGTGGCTCTCGCGGCTGGGGCGGCAGACCTCCTCATTATAATAAAAGCGCTTGCACTCCCCTGCCGCGGGCTGGGCGGTCTTGGCGATGGACAGCGTCACATCGGGCTTGATGGCCCGCAGCTTGCCGTCCAGGTCGGTGAAGGTGATGACCTGTGCGTCCGGCAGAAAGCGCTGATACTCCTGATACAGGGCGTATTCCTCAAAGCGGGACGCACGGTATTTGCGGTAGCCGGCCTGCTCATACAGGGCACGCAGGCGGAAGGTCGCCTGCTCGGCGGGGGTAAAGCGGTTGAGTTCGATCTCCATAACATTCCTACCTCTCTGATCCGATACAAATTCTATTATACTTTAGCGCAGTAAAGTTGTAAAGTGGGTTTGTAGTAATTTCACGGACATTTGTGCGCGGAAAGCCGTAGGGGCGGTGTAGGGGCCGGGCATGCCCGGCCCGGAGGTTTCCCATAAAAGGGCGT
>OIZF01000641.1_pt1 | contig 23461 bp, 11 predicted proteins | sample 1588471 | NCBI WGS metagenome assembly OIZF01 (sample SAMN03283279) | human gut metagenome | biome: human-associated habitat; material: feces | host: Homo sapiens | place: Peru | collected 2012
TGAAGTAAATTAGTAAAACAACAAGAAAAGTGTAAAGTAAAATCAGTTAAAGTCATAGAGCCACTATTACACTCTAAAAGAGCCTCTCTTGCGTTATAAAAGAGCCTCTTTTAGAGTGTAATAGTGGCTCTTTTAGAATGTAAGAGAGGCTCTATAAGATTGCTAAAGTGGCTCTTTAAGAAAACACAAGTAAAAGTGAACGTTTTTTACACCCTTTTCTTACCTTTTCATTATCCACCTCTTAATTTAACTTGTCCACCCACATGATTTATATCAAAAATACTGTGTAGGAACACAGAGGGTGGAGAAAACCACAAATAAGGTAAAAACAGCATATTTACAGCGTTTGTCCACCTTTTTTATAGCGTTTGTCCACCCATGCAATAGCGAATAAGTGTAATTTTGCCACTGAAAATTTCACGGGTGCACAAATCATTCATGTTACCAATACATGTAAGGCAGTCGTTCGTTATCACCTTTAACCTAAAGCTAAAAGCTAATGGCGATCTCAAACCTAAGAGAAATAAAAAAATTATAACTAAATAATAATTAAAAACCTAAAATCAGAAACAATGAGGAAAGAAGTATTCTCAATGATGCTATGCCTCGGCGCAGTTGGCGGTGCAACAGTTGTTGCCCCAGTCACAGCCAATGCAGCCATAGCACAAGCCCCCACCATCAAGGTGCAGGGTCAGGTTGTCGACGAGACTGGCGCTCCGCTTATGGGTGCTTCCATCAAGGCTAAGAATTCGAAGACTGGCGCAGTCACCGACATAGACGGAAAATTCTCGTTGGATGTCGAATCAAACGCTACGCTTATTGTCAGCTATCTGGGCTATAAGACCAGCGAGGTGGCAGTTCGTGGCCGCGCTATTATAGAGAAGATACAGCTCACACCTGACAACAACGTCCTCAATCAGGTCGTAGTAGTAGGTTATGGTACACAGAAGAAGGCTGACCTCACTGGTTCTGTTGCCATCGTTAACGCTGAGGAGATGAAGAAAGTCTCTAACTCCAACATCTCTACAATGCTTGAGGGTAAGGTTGCGGGCGTTCAGATCACATCGGACGGTCAGCCTGGTGCCGACCCATCAGTACGCATCCGCGGTATCGGTTCGTTCGGTAGCACAGCTCCTCTTTATGTAGTCGACGGTGTGCCTATGGGTACCACCATCCGCGACTTCTCGCCTAACGACATCGAGACCATCCAGATTCTTAAGGATGCTTCGGCAGGTGCCATCTACGGTTCGCGTGCTGCCAACGGTGTGGTTATCATCACAACGAAGAACGGCAAGAAGGACCAGCCTCTGAAGGTCAACTATTCTGGCTACTTCGGAGCTGACGTCATCCCTGGCGACGTTTACGACGTTATGAACGCCGACCAGTACAGCAATTACATAGGTCAGGCTTGCGCCAACTCTGGCACAACGCTCCCCGGCGGTTATAAGATGGGCGAAGACGGACGTTATCACTTCCAGGACAACACCAATACAGACTGGTTCAGCGAGGTGTTCAAGACTGGTATCCGTCAGAACCACAACGTAGCTCTCAGCGGCGGTAGCGCAAAGAGTACATATAATGTATCGCTCGACTACTTCAATCAGAAGGGTACGCTCGAGGGTGCAGGTCCTAACTACGAGCGCTACACAGCCCGCGTGAACAACACGATGGAAACAAAGTTCATCAAGTTCCGCACAAGCATGGTTTACTCTCACTCCAATCAGGACAACATGGGCCTCTCCAACGCCAGCGAGTATGTGCAGGGTCTTTACGGCGACGTAACCAACGTGCTCCGCGGCACTCTGCTCATGCAGCCTACCATCAAGGCTTATGACCCGTCAACATGGGTGCTCGACGACAAGGTTGGCGCTGCCAACAACTATCGCTACGACGCTTACGGCTACGGCGTTTACTATGATAATGTACACGGCGACATCTCGGCTTCCAACCCGTTGCTCGTCAACAACATGCTGCAGCGCAACACCATCGTTGACCGCTTCGTAGGCACAGCTTCTGCTGACGTCGATCTGTTCAAGATGGTGGGTCTGAAGCTCAAGAACCACGGCCTTCACTACAACATCAACCTCTCTTACAGCAAGACAGAGGCTAAGGACAAGACATGGATTCCGGCATGGATTCAGTCTAACCGTGTTTACCTTGACAAGGCCAACGAACGTCTCACAAAGGGCTCGCGCAACTATTCTGACGCCCTCATCGAGAACACTCTCGTGTATGACGGTCACTTCGGCAAGCACAACATCAATCTCCTCGGCGGTCTGACATACGAGGAAGAGAACACTAACCTGCTCACCGGCTGGGGCATCAAGTTCACAGAACCTTACTACCTCCAGCTCCAGAACGCAGCCAACACTTACTCTGAGTCATACGAATATCGCCACGCGCTCGCCTCTTACATCGGCCGCTTGACATACAACTATGACGAGAAGTACTTGCTCTCAGCAGTTATCCGTCGCGATGGTAGCTCACGTCTTACCAAAGACATCCGTTGGGGCACATTCCCTTCAGTGTCAGTAGGTTGGCGTTTGGACAAGGAGAAATTCTTCCCCATCAGCAAGAAGATTGTCAACATGGCTAAGATTCGCGCCAGCTATGGTGTGCTCGGTAATGAGAACATCGGCGAGTATATGTATATGGCGACCATGAAGCGTAACAACATGACCTACAGCTTCGGCAATAACGTCGTTACGGGTTCTGCCGTTTCTGAGTTCGTCAACAAGAACATCGCTTGGGAGAAGAAGAAGTCAACCAACATCGGTATCGACCTCGCCATGTTCAACAACCGCTTCGAGTTTACAGCAGAGTGGTATAAGAACCGTTCTGAGGACCTTCTCTACGGAGTTCCGGTTCCTACACAGACTGGTGTGGCAAACGCTACCGTTACGATGAACGCTGCCTCTATGGACAACAGCGGCTTCGAGTTCTCTGCCACATACCGCAACCACGACCATCCGTTCAAGTATGACGTTTCTGCCAACCTCAGCACACTGAAGAACAAGGTCACTTCACTCGGCTTCGGCACCAAATCATACATCACCGGCGCTTACGCCACATACGTAGGTCAGGAGATCGGTCAGTTCTACGGTTGGGTTTACGAAGGCCTCGCACGCACACAGAGCGACCTCGACAATCACGCCACACAGCAGGGTGCCAACCTCGGCGACTGCCTCTACAAGGACATCTCTGGTCCTAACGGCGAGCCTGACGGCGTTATCGACGCTTACGACCAGACAGTTCTCGGCAGCGGTCTGCCAAAGGTGAACTTCGGACTGAGCGCTCACATGGAGTATAAGAACTTCGATCTGAGCATCTCTACATACGGCGTGCTCAACTATCATGTAAGCGACGACATCTATAACAGCCTCAACTCTTGCTATGGCTGGGGCAACAAGGACGTGGCTATGGCTGACGCCAACCGCTTCTCTGCTGACGGATCGACCTACCTCTCAAGCGTACCACGCACATACGCAGCCAACAAGGCCACTCTCGCATGGAACGACCTCTTCAGCTCACGCAAGATTCAGAACGCAGCATACTGGAAGATTGCCAACGTGGAACTGGGATACAACTTCCCTGACCAGTGGTTCAGAGGCTTGGTAAGCGGCGTACGCGTATATGTTTCGGCTCAGAATCTCTACACCTTCACAGGCTACAAGGGATATAACGTCGACTACGCTGGCGGCACATTCACACCGGGCTACAACTTCTGCTCGTTCCCAAGCGCACGCAGCTTCATGGCAGGTCTGCACTTCACATTCTAACAAAAAACCAATAACCGATTAAACGTAAATCCAATTATGAAACTATATAATTATGCACTTGCAGCATTCCTCGGTCTGAGCGCCATGTCGCTGACTTCTTGTGAGGACAAGTTGGAGCTTACCAACCCCAACCAGCAGACCACGGACAAGTTCACCTCCGACGACCTCGAGGAGTGTGTCATCGCTGCTTACAACCACATACTTATCGAAGGCTCTACGGGTCGTGTGGGATACACCATCGACATGACTCGCGGCGACGAGGTATGGAATGCTTCTCAGGTATGGTACCTCGAATTCGACAACTTCAACGCTCCCATCACCAACGAGATAACAGAGTGGCCCTGGCGTGAGGCTTACTACACTATCAATGTCTGCAACTTCATCCTCTCACGCACCGGCAACGACGACGCTGCCCTCTCAGAGAACATGAAGCGCATCAAGGGTCAGGCTCTGTTCCTCCGCGCCTTCTCTTACTATAACCTCGCCGGCTATTACCAGAACGTACCGCTCATCACCGACTACAATACATACTCAACACTGGACGGTCTGTACGGCAAGAACAACTCATACGATGAGGTGCTCGACCAGGTGGAGGCAGACCTGAAGGAAGCCATCACGCTGCTCCCCTCACGCGAAGAGGGCGGCGAATGGGCAAAGGGCCGCGCCACATGCGGTGCCGCTGCCGGCTATTACGCCCGTGCTCTCATGCAGCGCCACAAGTATAGCGACGCTCTCGCTGTGCTGAAGGACATCATCAACAAGAAGTATGGCAAGTACTCGCTCATGGCTAACTATGGCGACAACTTCCGCGAGGGTTCGGCATACGAGAACAACGCTGAGAGCCTCTTCGAGGTGCAGTATCTCGACTACGGCACACAGGGCACCGACGACGAATGGACACCGGTGAACACTTCTCCGAACGCCACTCAAGGTCACGCCATAGAGTCGAACCTCTGCCCGGGACGCTTCGGCGGTTGGGCTGACCTCTCAGCTTCGCCTTGGCTCTATCAGCTCTTCAAGGGCGAACGCACAACAGCCGGCAAGCTCGATCCGCGTCTTTACTGGACTCTCTGCACATACGAGAAGGATTGGGAAGGCTTCGAGAACGGCAACGTGGCTTACACACAGAAGCTTACTCCGCAAGACACTCTCGTCACCAACAACATCAACGGAGGCATTCCTATCGCAAAGTGGACCAACATCCGCACCAACTTATATAGCACTGTTACCACCGGTCTGCACTGCGGCATCAACCTCCGCATGATGCGTTATTCTGACGTTCTGCTCCGCGCTGCCGAGTGCGAGAACGAGGTGAACGGACCTACACAGCAGGCCATCGACTGGATTAACGAGGTGCGCCAGCGTGCTAACCTCGCCAAGCTCAAGCTTGCCGACTTCGACACAAAGGACAAGCTCTTCGAGCAGATTGCCAACGTGGAGCGTCCGAAGGAGTTCGGTTGTGAGTTCGGTCGCGGTTTCGACCTTCTCCGTTGGGGATTCTTCTATGACGCTGACCGTCTGCAGCAGTTGAAGGAGCACAGCGTAGTGCGTCTCGGCATCAACTTCCTGCCCACTGACCCGGTTTCATACTCTGAGTATGGTAGCGACGATAAGGTAATCAGCCCGGTTGACTACTTCGTTCCCGGTCATGAGTTCCTGCCCATCTCGCAGAACCTTATAAACAATAACCCGAATCTCGTTGGCAACTCAGCCAACAACTCGTCAGACAACACCACCTACTTCAAGGAGAAGGGTTGGACGGTTCACCCGGTTACAAGACTCAGCAAGTAAAAACAACATTATTAAATATTAGCAAATACTATTATGAAACATATAAGCAAATTGGCATCCGTATTCTGCGCCGCCGCTTTGGCGATGACAGCACTGACAGGATGCGAGGGCAGCGACATATTCAACGTTAACGGTCCCGACTGGCTTACAGAACGCGCCGACTCCATCGCCAATGCCAACAAGGGTCAGGCTGCGAAGATTTCGCCGACCACACTCGGAAATACCGACTGCTCATCAGCATGGTGGGAGGCTCACCTCGATCAGGACATCAAGATTGAGAGCAACAAGGTCTACTCCACCACCTTCACCAACTACTCTTCACTTGCAAGCAACTGGAACAACTACGTAGTGGTGCTCCGCAAGGCTGACAAGACAGAGTATTGCTGCCTCCGCTCGGACGACTATGGATGGGGCGACAGCTACGCATCCTGCACTCACAGCAACACAGCTTCAGGCGACTGGGCAAGCTGGCTCGCTCAGATGAACGGCGCAAAGGTTACGGTCACAGTAACCAACTATGGCGACAACACCTGCGACGTTGTGGCTGACGTAGTAGGAATAGAAGGCCTGGTTTCGCAGCAGAAGTATACAGGCATCCCCGTTGAGTCGGCTGACCTTTATCTCGACTTCACAGTTGACGGATGTTACTACGTCTTCGACAAGGATGAGATGGACGTGACAGACGCCGTTGACCAGCAGCCTGTCTCAATGGAGCTTACTGATGTTCCGGCAGAGGTTAACCTCGGTACTGAGCTTTCTGATTTCACATCACAGATCAAGGCTAAGGTTACATACGACGGCGGAACAGTCAAGGAGATTTCAGCAAGCGACCTTACGTTCATGGTAGTGCCCGACTTCAATACTCTCGGCGACAAGTATATCGTTGCTACGCTCAACAAGACTCTCCTCAACAAGCAGGCTGACAAGACCATCAACGCAAGCGCAGCCTTCAAGGTGGTGGACACTCCTGTGAAGATTGAGGTGGCAAGCAAGCCGAAGCACACCAACTATTACTTCTTCAACTCAAGCGCCATCCTCGGTGTGGAGCGCACACTGGCATTCGACGCTACTGGTTTGGAGGTGAAGGGAACTTATCAGGACGGACGCACAGAGGTGCTCGACAACTCGAAGCTCACCTTCTCCACTGTTCCTGCAAAGGCTGGCGAGCACAAGGTGGTAATCACTGCCAACGGCGGCAAGACTGCTGAGGTGACAGTTAAGGTGAACGAGTCGAAGGTTACTGCCGCCACTCCGGAGCCAACCTCTCTCGGTGCAGCCAACTGCTCTGACGCGTTCTGGTCAGTATTCACAGACGACATCAAGGTTCCGGCTGGTGCAACACGCGAGTTCAACTTCACCAACTACACTTCTGGTGCAGGCAACTGGAACAACTACGTGGTAATCCTCCGCGATGCAGCCAAGACAGCTCCCGAATATGGAGTTGTACGTGCCGACAACTACGGCTGGGGCAACGGCTACGCAGCTTGCACCCCGATAGGCACTCAGCTCGAATCGTACGCAGACTGGGCTGGATGGCTCGCTGCAATGAACGGTGCCAAGGTTAAGCTTTACGTCACAAACTGCAACAACGGCACCGCTGACATCCAGGCCATTGTTACCGGCAATGACGGCACAGAGACCTACCAGTCTTACCTCGGCATCAACACCATCAACCCGAACGACCTCTACGTTTCGTTCACAGTGGACGGCAGCCACCTCGTATTCGGCTCAGCTGCCAAGGCAAGAAGACATAAGTAAAATCAGTTGACAGTTGAGAGTTGGAAGTTGAAAGTTATGATTACCATTGATAAAAATATTAATACGTTACATATCATAACTCTCAACTCCCAACTCTCAATTTTCAAATTTAAAATATTCCTATGAAGAATCTATTAATTCCCATATTCGCATTCTCCGCTCTCTCTTCCGCAGCGCAGACCACTGTCACCGACGCTGACTTGCAGGGAGCTTACAGCACTCGCCAATATAACAAGCGCGTGGTTTGTCATGACCCTTCCATCGTCATTGACAACATCACAAATCCCGCATCCCCTACATATTATATATATGGCTCTCATCTTGGCAAGGGCAAGACCACTGCCGCTGAGAACTATCAGGAGTGGACAGTATTTAAGGCAGACGAGAGCAACGCCACTGCCACCAACAGCCTCTTCTGTAATCTGAGTGGCACGCTCGTCAACTACTCTGACGCTTACACAACACACGCCGTGACATCCGTCAAGGACCATGCGGGCAAGACCGTTACGTTCGGCAACTTCGACGCTCACGGATGGCAGAAGAAAGGCAATACAGTGAAGGGCATGCAGTGGGCACCCGACGTCATATACAACAAGACTATGAAGAAGTGGTGTATGTATATGAGCCTCAACGGTGACAAATGGGCTTCGAGCATCGTCTGCTTCACAAGCGACAACGTAGAAGGACCGTGGAAATATCAGGGTCCAGTGGTATTCTCCGGCTTCTTGGGTAAGTATGCACACAATGGATATGCGGCTGCCGACGACTGGAAGAACACCGACTTCACCATTGCCACAGGCGAAACCTCCCTGCCCGAGCGATATAATGTAGGCGATAAGTGGGGATCGTTCTGGCCTAACTGCATCGACCCGTGCGTATTCTACGACGATCAGGACAATCTGTGGATGAGCTACGGATCATGGTCAGGCGGCATCTTCCTGCTGCGTCTCGACAAGAACAACGGTCTGCGCGACTACACTTACACATATCCTTACGAGGTTAATGGCAAAGCAGCTACATCCGCTGCTGCCAGCGCCAACACCACAAGCGACCCCTACTTCGGCAAGAAGATAGCCGGCGGCTATTATGTTTCGGGCGAGGCAAGCTACGTAGAGAAGATTGGTTCACATTATTTCCTCTTCATGAGCTACGGCGGACTCGTCAGCACCGGCGGCTATCAGATGCGCGTGTTCCGTTCGGACAATCCCGAAGGACCTTACGTTGACTGCAACGGCACATCAGCCGTCTTCAACCGTTACCTTATGAACTACAGCGCCACTGCTGTCGACAACCGCGGCGTGCTGCTCTTCGGCGGCTATAAGTGGGATCCGATGTCGGGCGCTGAGATTGCGCAGGGTCACAATTCTGCTTTCACAGACAAGGAAGGACGCTCGTTCGTGGTCTATCACTCACGCTTCACCAACAAGGGCGAAGGTCATGAGGTTCGCGTTCATCAGCTCTTCCTCAACGATGAGGGTTGGATAATGGCTGCTCCGTTCGAGTTTGACGGCGAGACAATCACCAACAACGACATCGCCACTAAGGCTTCCATCGCAGACACCGAGATAGCCGGCGACTATCAGTTCCTCCGCCATGAGTATGGTCAGAACACGGAAGCCAAGGCTTATGAGACTCCCGTCAACATCCGCCTCAATGACGACGGCACCATCAGCGGCGCCGAGAACGGCACATGGGAGCGCACAGCAGGTACTGACTATATCGCTCTTACCATTGACGACGTGGTTTATCGTGGCGTACTGGTTCGCCAGACCATCGACTATACCAATATCCCTGCCATCGCCATCGCAGCTCTCTCTTCTTCAAGCGGTTCCACTACATTGGGTCAGAAGAGCTATACAAAGCAGCAGGAGGTTTGGGCTGTGAAGGCTGACGCTAAGGCTGCCATCAAGTACACAGCCAACAAGATTAACCTTCCGTTCGACGACGGCACTGTTTTGGAAGAGACTCCGGTTCTGCCCACAGAGGGTAAGCTCGGCACTAACATCTCATGGAAGTCGAGCGACGAGAGCATCCTCACAAGCGATGGAAAGGTAAAGGGCCAGGGTGAAGTGACGATGACAATGATAGTCTCAAAGGATGATTACGTCTACACTAAGGACTACACCATAGTTGTGGAGGCAGAAGCAGAGAAGGACGCTGACGTTTACTTCCCCGAGTCGATGGAGAAGAACACATCAGCAGGCTGGTGGACCAACTTCTCGAAAGACTATTACACTCTCAAGAAGGGCAGCAAGGCAGAGCTTAAGTTCTATAACTACAGCAACAAGCAGGCAAACTGGAACAACTGGTGTCTCGTGGCTGCCAACGCTGAGCGCGGCGCTGAGGGATATGGCGAACATTTCGTTCTCCGTAACGACAACTACGGATGGTTTACTGTTGCGGGTGGCAATACTAATGACAACTCATCCAACGTTGAGTTTACACTCCAGAGCGACTACAACTGGGACACATTCCTTGAAGATATGGACGGTTCGTTAGTGGATATGAATGTAGAGTTCAACGGCAATGTGGTGAAGATGACATCCACCATCACCACTACCACAAAGAAGGTCTACAACTATTCGTTCAGCATGAAGCTTACACAGCCTGAGGACAAAGTGGTATTGTTCTTCGTTAACGAAGGTTCGTACATCGACGGATCAAGCTTAGCCACTGGCATCAACTCTCCGTACGTCATCACCAAAAAGGCTGAGGGCAACGGCAAGTGGTATAATCTGAACGGTCAGCAGGTGGACAGCTCATACAAGGGCATCGTTATTGTGAACGGACGCAAGTTCGTTAATAAGTAAAAACATTCATAAGAGATACTCTATTAAATATGAATCTCAAGAAATACATCTATGGAGCAGTGGTTCTTGCCACTGCCCCATTCTTTAATACGGCTCAGGCAAGCGCCCAGACGACTCCTCTCGTTGTCGATACGCCAATGGTGCACGACCCCGTGATGGCTTTCGAGGACGGTCAGTATTATCTCTACTGCACCGGACACGGCATCACGCAGATGACATCCTCGGACCGCCGCCACTGGACCATCAAACCTGAAGGCTTACTGCCCGAAGGCAAGATACCGGCGTGGACCCGCGACAGCGTTCCGGGATTTGAGACTCACATTTGGGCTCCCGATGTCATAAAGTATCGCGGAAAGTGGTATATGGCTTACTCTTGCTCCACATTCGGCAAGAATACGTCGGCTATAGGATTGCTTAGCAATACGTCGCTCGCCAATGCAGACGGATGGAAGGACGAGGGATGCATCGTGGCTTCTAAGGGAGACCGCGACAACTGGAACGCCATCGACCCTAACTTCATCGTTGACAAGAAGGGCAACGCTTGGATGACGTGGGGATCGTTCTGGGACGGCATCCAGCTCGTACAGCTCGACCGCTCCTTGCACGTAAAGCGGGGCGCCAAGCCCGTTACCATAGCAAGACGACATGCCGTGGGCGACACCACAGCCGAACCTAATCCTACATCGGAGTTTGCCGGTACCAACGCCATCGAGGCCCCCTTCATAATGCAGCATGACGGATATTATTATCTGTTCGTAAGCTGGGACTACTGCTGCCGCGGCGCAAAGAGCAACTACCGTGTGGCAGTGGGAAGAAGCAAGAAAGTGGCTGGTCCTTACCTCGACCGCAACGGCAAGGATATGCGTGAGGGTGGCGGCAACATCTTCCTTGAAGGCGACAAGCGTGAGTTTGAGGCTGCAGGACACTGCGCAGCTTACTCGTTTGCAGACGGCGACTGGTTTGTCTGCCACGGCTACAGCATGCAGAAGAACGGCGCCCCGCTGCTCATACAGAAGAAAATCAGTTGGACTGCCGACGGTTGGCCAACTCTTTAACACTCAACTATTCCATAAACAACAAAAGATAAAAGAAAAAAAATGAAACCAAATAATATTCTCCTCTCGGCGTTGCTTGCCTCTGCTTTGACAGCAAACGCCCAAGTGAAGATAAACGTTGATGTCGCTAATCCCGGCGTTAAGGTGTCGCCTAATCTCTACGGCATCTTCTTCGAGGACATCAATCATGCTGCGGACGGCGGTCTCTACGCTGAACTTATCAGCAACCGTTCGTTCGAGGACAGCGACAACACCACTCCCACATGGCGCACAAAGGCTGCTGACGGAGCAACCATCTCTACGCAACTCGTCAGCAAGGCCCTGCTCAACAATGCCCAGGGAAAGGCTCTTCAGATAAACGTCGCTGCACGTCAGAACGCCACTGCCTCTCTCGTCAACGAGGGTTTCTGGGGCATCAATGCCGTGCAGGGCAGAACTTACAAGTTGTCTCTTTGGGCTAAAGGAAGCTACAAGGGCGGCGTTAAGGCTCGCCTCATCAGCGCTGATGGAAAGAGCGTGTATGCCGAGACAGCCGTGGACGCTAAGATGGGAAAGAAGTGGAGCAAGTTCACTGCCTCTCTTACCGCCAACGCCAACGACCCTAAAGCTCAGTTCGAGCTGGTCTTCGACGGCAAGGGCACCATTACATTGGACGTTGTCAGCCTCTTCCCGCCTACATTCATGAACCGCGAAAACGGTCTGCGCCCCGACCTTGCACAGCTTCTCTATAACATCCGTCCCAAGTTCGTACGCTTCCCCGGCGGTTGCTACGTGGAAGGACAGGAGTCGCCTGAGAACGCTTTCCATTGGGAGAAGACCATCGGTCCCATCGAAGAACGTCCGGGACACAAGAACGTCAACTGGCGTTATCGCACAAGCGACGGCATGGGATTTGACGAATACCTGCAGCTTGCAGAAGACCTCAACGCCAAACCGCTCTACGTGGTGAACGTTGGACTGTGGCACGGTGGCATGACTCCCGTGGACAGCATCCAGCCTTGGATTGACGAATGTATGAACGCTTTGGAGTATGCCAATGGTCCTGTCACAAGCAAGTACGGTGCGCTGCGTGCAAAGAACGGTCATCCAGAGCCTTACAACATCGAGTATCTCGAGATTGGCAATGAGAACAACCAGCCCGACCCTGCCCTTCAGAGCGACCATTACTATGAGCGCTTCAAGAAGTTTAAGGATGCTGTCCTCGCCAAGTATCCCAACATGCACCTCATCGGCAACGTAGTGGCATGGGGTGATGACAATCCCACATGGGACAGCAACGAAAGCGTGGAGCTGCTCGATGAGCATTACTATCGCAATCCGGCTTGGTTTGCCGAGAACTTCCGCAAGTACGACGGTTACGACCGTAAGGGATCTGAGATTTACGTCGGCGAGTATGCCGTTACACAGGGCTTCGGCAATATGGGATCTCTTGATGCCGCTCTCGGCGAGGCTGTCTATATGATGGGCATCGAGAACAACAGCGACATCGTTACGATGGCATCATACGCTCCTATCTTCGCCAACCTCAACGACCGTATGTGGGCACCTGACATGATTCAGTTTACGTCTGACCGTGTGTTAGGCACACCGTCTTACTACGTTCAGAACCTCATGGCTAACAACGTGGGCACTCGCGTACTCAACGTAAAGCAGGACAATCCTTATTCTTACGGCGAGGTGCAGGTCAAGCCGGCTGTATGCCGCGTGGGTATGGGCACATGGGCTACGCAGGCTTCATTCGAAGACAAGGGCTACACAGATGCTGAGGGCAAGGCTCTGCCTATGACTCTGCAGCAACTTCCCACTGACATTAACGGCGACTGGAAGGTTGACGGTGGCATCATCAAGCAGACGTCCAATGGCGAGAGCTGCATACGTCTCAACCCCGGTGAGATTACTGCTGACGGCTATATATATAAGGTAAGAGCACGCAAGGACTCAGGCAACGAGGGCTTCATGCTTATCTTTAATTACGTGGACGACAAGAACTACTGCTGGCTCAACCTTGGCGGATGGAACAACACGCAGCACGGCATCGAGCAGATTGTCGGCGGCGCAAAGGGTCAGGCTGCCACTGTCTCAGGAACCATTGAGACGGGTCGCTGGTACGACATCGAGCTGAAAGTCGTAGGCGACAGCGTCTACGCAAGTCTTGACGGCAAGCAGATATTCGCTACAAAGCTCCGCGCCAATACGCTGCCTGGCGTATTCTCCACAGCCACTCTTGACGAAAATACCGGCGAGGTGATTCTGAAGGTTGCCAACACCAGCAGCGAGAGCACCACAGCCGAAATCTGTCTCCAGGGCAAGACCATCAAGGGCGCCAAGCTAATCCGCCTCACAGCCAAGAACGGTCAGGAAGAAAACACCATCGACAACCCCACAAACGTCCACCCCACCGAGACGTTTGTCACCACTTCTTCCGATGGCGGCGTAGTGGAGATTCCGGCTAACTCGCTGAATATCTTCCGCCTTAAATAAGAATGTAACACGCTATTCTTATAATAAGAAAAAAACAAACAAGTTACTCCTTGAAAGGCAAAAGCATTAAAACTGTTAATGTTTTTGTCCTTTTAAGGAGTTTTTTTTATGATATATCACACTTAAGCCATTAACATAATATAACAATATTACTTTTAAAAAACTTCATGCAATAGCATTGTAATTATTGCATTTTTTATAATTTTGCAGTCAGAATATGTTGGGATTAAGCATTATCCTTCAACGAATTAACATAAATCAAGTCAGTATTACAAACGATTTTACGGTTAGTGAAATATCTTATAGTGATAATTACAATGATTTCATGCTTCGCTATGGACACGGTAGCTCAGGTTAAGACCACTGACAGCACCTTTGTCCGAAATTCGCGTCCCATCCAATTTATTGTAAACAGAATGAACATCAGCGATCAAGACAGGAAGTGGATTACAGAAGTCCTTATTCCTCAACTTGAAGCGTTGGGCGATAGAGGCATTGTGCTTGGACGTGCCACGGCATCACCTGAAGGTCCATACGACAACAACTGTCGTCTGGCGAAGGGACGTCGTGCCTCTGTGGACAGACTGCTCGGCAGTTACGGCATCAGCAAAGACCGCATACGCTATGATGTCGTGCCTGAGGACTACGCTCTCCTTCATACACTGATGCGCATCGGCAAGGATAAGAGATTTCATGTGGTTGACTCGCTCATGAACCGTTATGGCGACAACACAGCTCGCCTTAAAGAGGCAATGAAGCGGTATGACGGCGGCAAGCTATGGCGTTACGTGCTCAAGGAGTATTATCCCGTGCTGCGTGCCGTGCGAATAATGGCGATAGACAAGCGACAGCTTCTTGGTCTGGACGACAACAGTCTGACCTCGCAGTCATTGGCAGTGATGCCGACAACAGTCCCGAACAACGTAACACTTAACATTCCCGCTTTTACATACAGCGACTACACGGTTCTGCCACGCCGCGAGCTATTGAGCGTTAAGACCAATCTGCTCCTCGACTTCGCTTACATGCCCGGCTACGACCGCTTCTGCCCCATTCCTAACGTGGCTATTGAGTATTATCCGCTTCACGGTCACTTCACGTACGGAGCCAGTTTTGACGGTCCGTGGTGGCAGCATTACGATGAGCACAAGTATTTCCAGTTGCGCAATTATCAGCTCCACACCCGCTATTATCTGCGAAGCGGCGACATCCGTGAGCGTCCGTTGGGACAAGGGGCAGCTTTCAAGGGACTCTACTTCAGCCTTTACGCGCACGCCTACCTATATAATATATGCTTCGGAGAGAAACGAGGATGGGAAGGCGAAGGTTGGGGCGCCGGCATGGGCATAGGATATGTGATGCCGTTGAGACGCTCTGAGCATTGGCGACTGGAGTTCGGCTTGCAGGCTGGATATCTCCACACGCTTTACGATCCCTATCAATGGAAGTGCCCTGTCGACCCAGACACGGACAAGGAACAGTATTACTATAAATGGTACGGCGATGCCAAGGACTTCCGCAAGAGACAACATCGTTATTCTTGGTTGGGTCCCACCCGACTGGAGATAACGCTTAGTTACGACTTGCTCTACAGACGGAACATTAAGAAGAAATAAGGTAATGATGATTAATAGGATAATGGCTATATGCCTCGTCGTTTCGTGTCTCGCAACAACAAGTTGCGAGCGCGAACCGATGCTACACCTACACCAAGGAGGTACTGATATAAATATGGACTTGCCGGAGGTGACTCTCGAACTGCATGTACTATGGGACTACCTATTCTCATACGACCATGAATACGACTGGGAGGCAGAATGGCTATACGGATGGGATGAGAAAGACGTAGAACTCTTTGGTACGCTGGAATATACATTACCCACCGACTTTAACGTCCGCAGATACTATACCAAGGATGTGCAATATGGACAACACACAGCTCCATACCGAAACTATGTTGTGGGCACAACGCTATCGGCAAAATACAACTTCGGATATTGGGACATCTTGGCATGGAGCGAGATTCATACTTCGGATGGTATACAGAGTATTCGTATTGACGAAACGTCTACCTACGACTATGTGACAGCACACACAGGACAGACCATGACGCCATCACGATATAATGCGCCACGCTTTACTCGAGCCTTCTATCAGCCAGAGGCGCTATTCTCGGGCTACACACCAGGCATAGAGATAAACAAAAATCTTGATGGCTTCGTATTTGATGAGGAGAGAAACGTGTGGGTGAAGCACCTGGACATGACGTTGCAACCTGTCACCTATATATATCTGCCACAGATAATTCTGCACCACAACAACCGCAACCAGCGCATCGTCACTTCTATAGATGGTAATGCCAACCTTAGCGGTATGTCGCGCTCGGTGAATCTGAATACTGGTATTACTGGTCCTGATGCCATTACTGTAAACTATAACATGCGCATGAAGTTCGACCGACCGGGCAGAAACAACGAAACGATAGACATCATTGGTGGAAAAGTGATGACCTTCGGCATCACAAACCTGAACCCTCATAAGCTCAGCACTCGTGCCTATGCCGAATCGCTCGACAAGGTGAAGGCTGCAGACAAAAACCACCACCACTATCTGGATGTTACGATGCAATTCTATAATGGTAAAGACTCCACCTTCGTCTTCGATGTGACAGACCAAGTAAGACGACTGTTCCGCGGAGGTGTGATAACGGTAGAACTAGACATGGACACCGTGCCAGTACCAAAAAGATCAGGAGGCTCCGGATTTGATGCTGTAGTCAAAGACTTTGAAAACAAGCAATGGGAATTTGACATGTAACAACAAGACTGCACCTAAGAGAAACATTTAGTAAAACTAAATATAAAAAACTCAATTATTAATTATAAATATTTTACTTATGAAAAAGTATTTAATTTTTGCAGCTTCAGCATTGGCTCTCGCCAGCTGCTCAAGCGACGACTTCCTCGGAGAGAATCCAGGAAACGTACAGAATGCTACAACTGCTATCAACTTTGGTGGTGAGGCAGGAAAGATTACACGTGGTACAAAGAACGAGGGAACCCCAGCAGAAATGCTCGCTGGACAGTTTAAGGTGTATGGTGTGAAGATAACTAACGGCACAATATCTCATAATGTATTCCCTGATTATTATGTTTGGGATGTTGCAGATAAGAACACTACCTCAAACACAAGTGGTTGGGAGTATGTAGGTGCAAACGGTGCTTCAAACCTTGGTACTGGTAAAATCACATTAACTAAAGATCAGACTATTAAGTATTGGGACTACTCAGCTACAGAGTATCGCTTCGTTGCTGGTTCACCTATTGAAGCCTTTGATTACAAAACATCTACGGATAAGACTACAGGTACACATATTACAGAAGTTAAAGTAACAGGTCTCGCAGGTCATATCGAAGCCAACAACACAACAACAGCACTCAAAACAGATCCTGTATATATAGCAGATCCTGTAAAGGTTGTAAAGGACAATTACCAAAAGCCTGTCGAATTTTCTTTCAAGCGTCATCAGTCAATGGTTCGTGTAGGTCTTTATGAGACTATCCCTGGATATTCTATTACTGACATAAAATTCTATGCTTACGATACAGAAGGCACCACTCTCAAAGCTTCTGATGACAATAACGTCATCCTTACTTCTGCTACACCAGGCTACTTTGTAGGTGGAAGCAATCTCACAGGTACTGTAACTTATACTGGTTGGGATACAACTCCTTCATACACCTTCAAATATGACGATACTAATCTTACAAAGAGCAAAAACTGGTATGCTGGTAAATTTACTCCAAATCCCAAATTGGCTACAACATCATCAGAAACCGATGTTGCTACACTCTATGGTACCGACAAAGATATGTCTACAACTGGCTACTTCACTGTATTGCCAACACCTACGGCAACAGAACCTTCGCCTATCTTGATTAAGTGTGACTACACTCTTACAGATTTTAACACTGGCGAAACAATCAATGTAAAAGGTGCAACAGCAGCTATCCCTGCAGCATTCAGCAAGTGGGAGGCTAATACTCGCTACACCTATCTCTTTAAGATTTCTGACAATACTAATGGTACAACAGGTAATCCTTCAAATCCTAAGGATCCAGCAGGTCTCTTCCCTATTACATTCGCTGCAATAGTTAAAGGTTCTACAAATGCACAGTATGGTACAACAACAACCGTTGCAACTCCTTCTATCACAACTTATCAGGTTGGTTCTGTAACAGATAAAGGTATTGAATATAAGTCAGGTACAGCAATTGACGTAACTGTAACAAATGATAAGGGTGAAGTACAGAATCTGACTGCAGGCGGAACTACTGTAGGTAGCGTAGCTGTTTATAAGTTTACAGATGCTATTACCGAAGCAGAAATACAAGTTAAGGGCACAAATGGTGCAACATCTGTAACAGGTTCCGTTGATGGCAACAAGTTTACATTCACTCCAGACGGAGAAGGCTACTATGCAATCCAATACTTGACAAAGGAAGCTATTGCAGATCCAGCAACTCCTGCAGCCTACACCTACAAGGTTGTATATGTAAAATAAGTAACCCCAACCCCTTAATCATCCCCTAATTCATATAAACCGGATGGAGCATTTTTTGTTCCATCCGGTTATCCGCAAATATCAATCACCTATATATAATAATGTATATCCGCATTCTTACCATAGTGGCATTAGCAATATGCTTATGGTCTTGCTCATCAGAGCAAGACGAACCTTTTGTGCCCGAATCTAAAGGCATAGCCTTTGGTGGCAACAACGGTACATGGCAGGATGCACCCACAACGCGTGCCACAAACACCGGCCTCGAAACACTTTTCACTTCGTTCCGCGTCTGGGGATATAAGACCACTTCAGACGTTTCCGCCTTATCGTCATCACAGATTGTGATGGACGGCTATAAGGTTGTTTTCACTCATGGCAGCGCGGGCAACACCGCCTCCAACACTGCCGACTGGGAATACGTGGGCATCGAAAACCCATTGCTCACCACTCCGCAAACCATAAAATACTGGGATCATTCAGCCACAAGCTATCGCTTCTTCGCTTACAGTCCCTTCCGTTCCGACGTCACCGTCACCGCCCCATCCACCACTGACCCCAACGTCAGCCTCTCCTTTCCCTTTGAATATTCCGATGCTGCCAACGCCACATCGTCCCCATATGCCAGCCGTCTCTGGCTTGCAACCCCATCCTCCAACGGAACATCAGCCTCATCGCCCGCTTACGGATCGTGCGTGACGCTCACCTTTGCCCCCATTATCGCCAAGGTGCGCTTCCGCTTTACTTATCCCAACGGCACGAAGAGCGTCACAATGAGGAACATACAGTTCAGCGACAGCCGCTTCCTTGACGACGCATCCAAGGCAGACACCCCTCTCCGTGGCACCATCCACGCCACCTATCCCCTCACCGGCATCCCCTCAAGCCAGCAGCCTGTCATCACGATGGCGCGCGCATCAACCGATGCCACTGGTAAGATTCTCCTCACCGTCCCCTATGAGGAGCCGTCGGACGCTGTACATATCCTCAAGGACCCCACCCTCTACCAGAAATGGTATTACGTGCCGCCCCTCGCCAACATCCCCTACGAGCAGGGCGCTTACACCATAACCGCCAACATCAGCGGCAAGAAAGTGTCTGCCACAGTTCCAGCGCAGTATATGCAGTGGAAGGCAGGCTACCAATACACATACATCTTCAAGTTGTCTGACGTTGGCGACAACATCACCTTCGCCGACCTGCAAGTAGAGCAATGGCTCCCCGGTGCCGAAATCAAGAACGACGGCAACGGCACGCAGGAATGGTAAAAACATATATATAATACAAGCATGAAGCATCTAAGTTCCATAGCAGCTATTATCTCCCTCGCAAGTCTCAGTGCTTGCGATTCTTCCGACATGCCCATTCAGCATGCCGACAGCTACGGCTACATCACCTTCTCCGCACAGTCGCAGAAGATTCTCACCCGCACCAATCCCTACGAAGCATACAATCCGCAACGCCATCCTGCAACGATGGGCGTCTTCGGCTATCAGGACAACGACGCCGCCGAACCCATCTTCCGCAACGAGACTGCCACGTACAATGCTTCCACGCAGAGTTGGCCTACGACGCCACCGAAGCGATGGGCTGATTATCCCAACGCTTCCTCGTTCAACTTCTTTGCATACATGCCTCATACAGAAGGGGCAACGCTGAAAAGGACTCTCAACGGCACCGGCATTCTCTCCTTCCCTTTCTCCATGGAGAACGCCACTTCGCCCGTAATCTTCGACACGAAGGCAGCACCCATCATCTGCGCTCTCCCCATCAGCAAGGGAGCGATAACCACAGAGAATGAAGACCGCGTCATCAACCTGAGGTTCGACCAGACCCTTACCGGCTACAGCCTTTCCTTCATGCTCGACGCCAAGATGAACGCCATCCGACATTTCCGCATCCATAGCGTAACGCTCTCTGGCAATCTCGCCACCTCGTGCACCATCACACGATCTTACACGTGGAACAACGCCTCTAACAGCTGGAACGCTTCAGACATAGGATGGTCTGAAGTGCATCGCGCAGAGTTCGTCGACACGCCCATACCCTACAAGGGCTATGGCAGCGAGGCATACGACGATGCCACGCAGACTGCCATCGTCACCTCTGCCGGCTATACGCAATGGGGATCAGACTTCTTCACCATCCCCGACGCTGACTTCACTCCCAAAATAAAAGTGACGTACGACGTGGAGCTGATAGCCGAGGACAGCACGACGGTGGTGACACGAAAGAACGTCACCTCAGTGATAACCCTTAACAAGGACAACTTCGGCAACCTCACAACGGGCAAGACAGCAATGATAAACCCCATCCGCATTCTCATACAGCCGCGCTATCTGTATGTGCTGGCAGACCAGGATGCCTATACGGGACATCTGCTGATAGATTGATTTAGGACATAGCAAACAGTTAAACTTCAATTTAAAGACTTGAATATGAGCGTATATCCCTCAAACTGCATATATCGTAAACTACTCTTCTTAATCACCCTCCTGCTTGTCAGCGCCCAGATGGTGTTGGCGCAGCAGGACACCACATCCGATGCCGAACCTAAAGTGTATGGCAACGTGTATGACGGCACGCCATACTATGCCGACAGCTATGAGTCAGGCGACGGCTCTAAGGACAAGCCGTACCTTATCAGCAACGACATGCAGCTGGCTAAGCTTGCACACGACGTAAACAACGGCGTGTCTTTCTCCGGCAAATACTTCAAGCTTACTAAGGACATCGACCTTAGCAAGGCGTTGTGGACTCCTATCGGCTCATGGAATCCAAAGACACCTAATTTCTTTGCCGGTAAGTTTGACGGCGACGGCCATAAGATAAGCAACATGCACATCTGCTGGACCAATGCAGACGGTCAGGAGGCATCATGGGGTCTCTTCTCGCGTCTTGCAGGATCAGCTGCCAACGAAGCTGGCTTCGCCTGCGTCACCAACCTGGTAATCGAGAAAGCTTGCGTGGAGAAGACAAAGGATTATCGCCCCGTGGGCAACGGTACCATAAAGCTTGGCGTCGTAGCCGCCGACCTTACCAAGAACGCCGAGATAAGCAACATCATCATACGCAACTCAAAGGTTACGGACAATGAGGAAGCGTATGACGCTAACAGCGTATACCGTATAGGCGGTATCGTGGGCTACATCAACGGCGGTTATCACCGCATCTTCAACATCTCTGCCGACGTAAGCATGAATATGCACAAGAACGCCACATGCAAGAAAGCGGTAACCATATCTGGCGGTATCGGTTGTGCCACCAGCTTCTCGACCAACTCTTACACCATTCTCCCCACCAACATCTATGTGCATGGTCCGGGCATCATAACAAACGGCAGCAACATCAAGGGAAGCGTCATTGCTTTCTATAGCAGCTTGTACCAGAGGAGTTTTCCAGCATCCAATAAGGCTACATTATATTACTCTCATGCCAATGCCGTATCAGGCTCTACCAACTACAGCGACGGAACGGAGCACGAACCAACCGACACCGACCCCACAACGGGCAAGACGTTCTTCAAGACCTTCACCGAAATAGCCAACACTTACATCAACGACAATAAGCTCGACCGCAAGCCTTGGGCTTACTCTGCTACGTCCAACAGCTTCGCTTTCAGCTCCATAGCTCTGAAGATGGAGCGTGGAAAGGAGGACGTGCTTACCGTCGTTGACGAAGAAGGCAAAACTATGACTGACGTTTACGACTGGTATGTGTCGCACGGCAATGCCAATCCGGTTAAGGTAAATACCGACAAGCTAAATCCCTTCACCCTACAACGTCAGACATACGCACAGTCTGTGTATGCCACCGACGGCAACTCCACCACCAATACTGTCATCGTAAACCCCATCACGCTTTCGGCAAGTCTTACGACAAGCAAGCGCGAGTTCACCGTCAACGTCACCAACGACTCCGAGGAACATCTCTCCAACGACGAGCTCGGTCTCGACATAACCTACGAATGGTACAACGGTACGGAACGCCTGACCTCTATCCCCACTTCGCAGAACATCGTAACGCGCCCTACGGACACCTCCGCCGGACGCAAGTATTACTGTAAGGTTACGGTTAAGAGCGGCTCATCAGTATTGCTTGAGAAATATGTGAGTGCCTCGGTTGTGGTTTATCTATGCCCTGCCGATTTCACCACAACCGACGGCAAGACCTACAAGAAAGGCGAAGACAATCTTACGGACGACTCATGGGGCTACACTCCCGACAAGCCTATGCTTACATGGAAGGGAGCCTACAGCAAGCTGTCAGCCAAAGGTTCGTGGGATGAGAACACCATCGTCCTTATGGGTACCAGTTCGCCGGACGTAACTTTTGCCGGATTCTGCCTCACCCCCAACTATCAGGGCGAGAACCTTCTTAAGTACGATGACTGGGCAAAGGCAAAGCGCGACAATCCCCAGCTCTTCCGCAACACCACCATAACAGGCAAGTGGGACAAGGATTACAAAGGCAGTATAGAGATAAAGGGAGCGTCAAGAGGTCTGCCCATCTGGGGAGACACCCGCTTCGAGAACCTTACCTTCGCCATGAACGGCGGCGACAACTATAAAATCATCTACTGCCAGTATAACAACATCCTCATGGATGAGGGCATCCGCATGACGGGATTCAGCCATAACTCACCCGACTACGGCACCATCGACGGCGCCGTGACCAACGCCCTGCACATCTTCGGCGGCATCAACAACGACGGTCGCTTCTATCCGCTCAACAATCCGGACAGCATCGCAGCCTATAATGCTTCCATGCCTCATGGCAAGGAGGGATTCAGCATCAGCGTCAAGTCCGGCTTCTATTCTTGTATCAGTGCCGGAGGTCGTCAGTCTGTCACCAAAGTAGACGGTGCGCCTGCCAAGCAGAACGGCATTATGGGCACACCCCAACAACCCATAAAGTGTACCATCGACATCGACATTGACCGTACATGGAACGATCACCACAACGAGCAACGTATGGTGACGATGAACGACAGCACAAAGAGGCTGAGCACCAACGACTATGACGCCGGCGTCATCCTTGCCGGCAACCACGAGGGCGCCATGTATGCCGACGTCAATATCATCATCAGAAGCGGCAAGGTGGCTCGTGTTGTCAACGGCACATTAGGTGCTCAGACCGAACTGACTCTGCCTTACGATGACAAGACATACAACGTGCCCTGCAATACGTTTATGGGAAGAGCCAACATCACGCTCGACCCGG
>OIZF01000647.1_pt1 | contig 23347 bp, 14 predicted proteins | sample 1588471 | NCBI WGS metagenome assembly OIZF01 (sample SAMN03283279) | human gut metagenome | biome: human-associated habitat; material: feces | host: Homo sapiens | place: Peru | collected 2012
GTCAGGGCTTTGTGATTTTTTTAGAATAAGGGAGTTTTGACACACCCTCCTCCTATAATACACAAAAAAACTAAAAAACTTTTGTACATTATTATATTTACAGTAACTTTGCATAAATTGGATAAATAACAGAAAAAGAGTAGGATAATTAACATAATACAGACAAAAAGAACTATGCAAGAAACAAGACAAAACCGTATAGCACGTCTCCTGCAGAAGGAGCTAAGCCTCATATTCCAGAGCCAGACCCGCGCCATGCACGGCGTAATGGTCAGCGTTACACGCTGTCGTGTGTCGCCCGACCTCAGCATCTGCACCGCCTATCTCAGCATCTTCCCATCGGAGAAGTCGGACGAACTGCTGAAGAACGTGGCTGCCAACGAGAAGTCTATCCGCTACGAGTTGGGCACACGCGTGCGCAACCAGCTACGTATCATTCCCGAGCTGCGCTTCTTCGTAGACGACTCGCTCGACTACATCGAACGTATTGATGAGTTGTTGAAAAAATAAGGTTGGTGTGGTGAGATGTTGAGGTGGTGAGATGATGATGTGGTGAGATGTTGATGTGGTGATGTGGTGAGATTTGTCATTTAGCTATAAACTAATGTCAACATCTCAACATCTCAACATCTCAACACCTCATCATCTCAACACCTCAACACTTCACCATAACAACACATAAAATCATGAAACGAAACTTTTCATTCTATGTAGCACGCCGCTACATGTTCTCGAAGAAAAGCGTGGGTGCCATCAATGTCATCAGCTTCATATCTGTGGCAGGCGTAGCGGTAGGCACGATGGCACTGGTGATTGTGCTGAGCGTGTTCAACGGATTCCACGACCTCGTGGCGTCGCTCTTCACCAACTTCGACCCGCAGATAGAGGTGGTGCCGGTGAAAGGCAAGACCATCAATGCCGACGCGCCGGAGCTCGACCGAATACGTCATCTCAACTTCGTGGACGTGGCTACCGACGTGGTGGAGGATCAGGCGATAGCCGTCTACGGCGACCGCCAACGTATGGTGACCGTGATGGGCGTGGACGAGAACTTCGACCAGCTCACCAATATCAGCGATATTCTCTATGGCGACGGCGACTTCACGCTGCGTGTTGCCAACCTCTACTTCGGTGTGCCAGGCATACGCCTCGCGCAGGACTTGGGGCTCGGCGCTCGTTGGACAGACTATCTGAAGATTTACGCCCCCGTGCGTCGCGGACAGCTCACCGACCTCGACACGCCGACCGATGGCTTCGTGGTCGATTCGCTGCTCTCGCCCGGCGTTGTCTACGCTGTGAACCAGAACAAGTACGACCGCGACCGCATCATCACGTCAATCTACTTCGCTCGTCAGCTGTTCGACCAGGACGGTATGCTCTCATCGCTGCAGCTGCGGTTGAAGCCAGGCACCGACCTCAGCACGGCGAAGCGCGAGATAAAGGCAGCGGCAGGTGAGAAGTTCCGCGTGCTCGACCGTTTCGAGCAGCAGGCGGACACGTTCCGCATCATGCAGATAGAGAAGGTACTCGCCTACGTGTTCCTCACGTTCATACTCATCGTGGCGTGCTTCAACATCATCTCCTCGCTCTCGATGCTCATCATCGACAAGAAGAACGACATCAACACGCTGCACAACCTCGGAGCCAACGACCGTCAGATACAGAGCATCTTCCTCTACGAGGGTCGCATCATATCGGCTGTCGGCGCACTTATCGGCATCGGCTTAGGGCTGGCGTTATGCGGATTGCAGCAGGCGTTCGGCTTCGTGAAGATGGGCGAGAGCTCGGGCACATTCATCGTCAACGCCTACCCCGTAAGCGTTCACTATTGGGATGTGCTTGTTGTCTTCGTCACCGTGATACTGATAGGCTGGGCAGCATCGTGGATACCAGCACGACGCTTGCGCAAGCAGATACTGAACAGAATAACAACTCCATAAATAAATAGAACATGAACAAAACTCATTGCTTGACAGCAGCTCTTGCTGTCCTGCTCGCCGCTCCGACGGCAGTAGCAACGCAGACCGCCAATGCGCAGACCGTGCAGGAAGCGGCAAAGGCAAATGCCCAACAGATGATCATCCTCAGCGAGGACTTCTCGAAGATGACTTCAGGCTCGGAGAGCAACCCCGACCTCTCTTTCAACATCAACACATGCACTGGTATGCCGTCTAACGACATCTTCTACTCATGTGTGAATCCCGACTATACGCAGACACCAGGATGGGGATCGTACCAGGTCTACCCTGCTGGTGGCATGATCTACTTCAACAACACACGAGCAGACGACTACTACGCTGCGCACTTCAACACTCCGGTGTTCGACGCATCTGCTGACAACGGCATCTACTTCGTGTCGTTCCGCGCACGTCTCGCCAACAACACGCCGGGTTATGTAGGCTTGGGCTACACCACACAGGACGTTACCGACCCGAAGAACCCTGTCTATACGGGGTTCGGCAACGTGAAGGAAATGACAAGCGAGTGGAAGGAGTTCACGCTGCGCTTTGAGCAGGGTAAGCAGAAAACACGCGTTATCTTCCGCGAGGAGGACGGCGTGAAGGTGCTGCTCGACGACTTTAAGGTCTACTACGAGAAGACAGCCGTTGGCTCGCCTAACGTGCTGCGCCACCTCTTCTATACAGGTACAAGTTTCCGCCCACGCTGGAACAAGGTTGAAGGCGCAACAAAGTATTATGTCAATGTGTATAAATCGGACGAAGAGGGTAATATTGGTGAGCAGGTTGTTACCGACCTCGAGACCACCGATACTATTTGCACCGTGCGCAATATCGTACCAGGCGTAATCTATCGTTACAACGTGACGGCTTCTGACGGCACAAGCAAGTCGCAGCCTTCACGCAACGTAGTGCTCAATGAGCTGCAGTCGCCCACACCAGACGACGTAGAGATAGCTGCTGACGGTAGCTACACCGCTACATGGGAAAAGATTCCAAACGCACTCTTCTACAATTATTATGTGTACGAGGACCGCATCGCTGAGAACGACGGCGAGTTCACACTCATCGACGAGGACTTCAACAGCGTAACCGACGCAGGCGGTTCAAAGATGGACTGGACTCCGGGCAACGAACCTAAGGATATTCAGACTCAAGCCAAAGGCTATCCTAAGGGTACAAACCTTAGTGGCTACTTTGCTACCTATTGGGCACCGCTCACAGGAGGATATGCAATGGTCGACGGATGGAACTACTTCTATGACGTTGTAAAAAATGTTCAGGATGCTGAGACTGGTGAGGACCTGAAGCGCTATGCAAAGATTGAGACTCCTGTGCTCAACTTCTCTGCTGACAGCAGTGTGAAGCTCAAGGTGTCGCTTTGGGGTGACTACGCTTCTGACGACCTCGACAAGGAGCACAACTATCCGGAGTATCAGGTGAACGCCATCGCAGCCATCGTTGCGTTCAACCCCGAAACGGGTCTGTACGAGGAGGTGGAGCGTAAGCACTTCGACCTCGACAAGAAGACTTGGAAGAACGTAGAGTGCGAGTTTAGCAAGGGTTACGAGGACGCGAAGATTGTTATCTACGCAACCGACGGACCGAGCGTGCTTTACATCGACAACCTCAAGGTGACACAGCAGCTGAAGAAGGGTGATGCCTTCGCTACTTGCATCGAGTGTCAGCCTGGTTTGGTGGATGCTAAGGCAAGTGTCACATTGCCAGCCGACTATGCTAAGAAGAACATCTATCAGCGTGTAGTGGCAGTGAACAACCACAAGTCGCTCTTCCTCAACCTCGAGTACAACTGGTACAGCGGTCCGTCTGAGCTCCAGCTCATCCACGAGGCTTCAGAGACTGCTATCAACGATGCCGCTGCTGATGCCGCTGCCGTAGAGGTAGCTCGCTACGCGGTGGACGGCACACAGCTCGCTGCTCCGCAGAAGGGTGTGAACATCGTTCGCATGTCTGACGGCACAGCACGCAAGGTTGTCGTGAAGTAATATAGGAGGGTATGGCATCCTGCCATACCCACGCTGCCACTGGTTGGCGTTATGTATCACGCTGCCTCTGGTTAGCGTTATGTATCACGCTGCCTTTGGTTAGCGTTACTCTTTAAACATACTAATTGCGTGGGTATGGCAGGATGCCATACCCTCCTACGAAAAAGCCACGCTTCTCAATGGGAAGCGTGGCTTTTTTATGTGTGTTTGTGCTATGTGTGTCATCCGCACCGACCGACGCAGACATCCGCACCGACCGACGCAGACATCCGCACCGACCGACGCAGACATCCGCATCGACCGACGCAGACATCCGTATCGACCGACGCGGATGGCTTTTCTTTTGCTTTACATGCGCTCCGGCACCTCGATGCCGAGCAGCGCCATGCCGTTCTTCAGCGTCTTGCCAACGTTCTGAGCAAGAACGAGGCGCACCACCTTCTCCTCTTCGGTATCGGCACCGAGGATAGAGTAGTCGTGGTAGAACTGGTTGAACGCCTTTGTCAGCTCGTAGCAGTAGTTGGCGATGCCGCTCGGAGAGTAGTCCTTGCCAGCCTGCTCCACAGCCGCACCGAACTCGTTGAGCTTCTGTATAAGCTCAATCTCCTTCTCGTTGAGCGGCATTGTGTCGGCGAGAGTAGCCGGGATGCTGATGCCCTCAGCCTGAGCCTTGCGCAGGATAGAGCGGATACGTGCGTATGTGTACTGTATGAACGGACCGGTGTTGCCGTTGAAGTCGATCGACTCCTCCGGGTTGAAGAGCATGTTCTTGCGAGCGTCAACCTTGAGGATGAAGTACTTCAGTGCACCGAGACCCACGATGCGAGCAATCTCGTTGCGCTCCTCCTCGCTCATGTCCTTGAACTTGCCCAGCTCCTCGCTTGTCTGCTTGGCATCAGCCACCATAGCTGTAATCAAGTCGTCGGCATCTACGACCGTACCCTCGCGGCTCTTCATCTTGCCGTTAGGCAGCTCCACCATACCGTAAGAGAAGTGTACGAGCTCCTTGCCCCACTTGAAGCCGAGGCGGTCGAGCAGGATAGAGAGCACCTGGAAGTGGTAGTTCTGCTCGTTGCCCACGACGTAAATCATCTTGTCGATTGGGAAGTCGTTGAAGCGCATCTCGGCTGTGCCGATGTCCTGAGTCATGTACACGCTGGTGCCATCGCTGCGTAGCAGCAACTTCTGGTCGAGACCCTCGTTGGTGAGGTCAGCCCATACGGAGTTGTCGTCCTTGCGGAAGAACAAGCCCTTAGCCAATCCCTCCTCCACCTTCTTCTTGCCCACGAGGTAGGTGTTCGACTCGTAGTAGATCTTGTCGAAGCCCACGCCGAGTGCCTTATATGTCTCGTCGAATCCAGCATATACCCAGTCGTTCATCTTCTTCCAGAGCGCGCGCACCTCGGGGTCGTTCTGCTCCCACTTCACGAGCATCTCGTGAGCCTCCTTGATGAGCGGCGACTCTTCCTTCGCCTTCTTCTCAGCCTGTTCCTCGTCCATACCCTCAGCCACGTATTTAGCCTTCAGTTCAGCCACCTCAGCACGGTAGTGCTTGTCGAACGCCACGTAGTAGTCGCCGATGAGGTGGTCGCCTTTCTTGCCCGAAGTCTCAGGTGTTTCACCGTTGCCGAACTTCAGCCAAGCCAGCATCGATTTGCAGATGTGGATACCGCGGTCGTTCACGATGTTGGTCTTCACCACGCGGTTGCCGTTAGCCTCCATGATCTGCGCCAGCGACCAGCCGAGCAGGTTGTTGCGCACGTGTCCGAGGTGGAGTGGTTTGTTGGTGTTGGGCGACGAGTACTCGATCATCACCAGTGGCGAAGCCTCAGTGACGGGTTTCTCGCCGAACTTCTCGTTCAGGTTCATCTCGTTGAGCAGCGCGAGCCACGCTTTCTTGTCGATGACGAGGTTGAGGAAACCGCCCACAGCGTTGAAGTCGGCGATAGCCTCGCAGTTCTGCTTGATGTACTCGCCAATCTCGCGCGCCGTCTCGTCGGGCTTCTTGCGCGAAATCTTAAGGAACGGGAACACTACGAGCGTGAGGTTGCCCTCAAACTCCTTCTTGGTCTTCTGAAGCTGCACCATCTTCTCTGCCACTTCCTGACCGTAAAGCTCTTTCACTGCCGCCTGGGCAGCGTTGATAATCTGCTGTTCTATTGTCATTGTTTCGTTGTATTTTTATTCGCTGTCATATCACATTATACACAACCTGTTGCTTGTAGATTATATATAATGTAGGAAGTTGAGTGCAAAGTTACGAATATTATCTCATAGAACGCCTTCGATACAGGGCTTAATTGCAAACTGCGTATTGCAATACGCCACGCGTACGCCGCAATTTCTGATTATTTAACAAAAATAAGATAATGCGATGCAAATTTTGTACGTGTGAAACGTGGGTTTATTGAAGATTTTTAATACCTTTGCGGTGGAAATTAAAGGATAATTCAATTCACATCTAAATAATTATTTTTTAAAAATGGCAAAGTTAGATTTGACACAGTACGGCATTACTGGTTCTACAGTAATCGCTCACAATCCTTCTTACGAGCAGTTGTTCGAAGAGGAGACAAAGGCAGGTCTTGAGGGCTTCGAGGTAGGCCAGCAGACAGAGCTTGGTGCAGTAAACGTAATGACAGGTATCTACACCGGTCGTTCTCCTAAGGACAAGTACATCGTAATGGACGAGAACTCTAAGGACACTGTATGGTGGACTTCAGAGGAGTACAAGAACGATAACCACCCGATGTCTGAGGAAGTTTGGCACAAGGTTAAGGCTATCGCTAAGGAAGAGCTCTGCAACAAGAACCTCTATGTAGTAGACGGTTTCTGCGGTGCTAACAAGGATACACGTATGGCTGTTCGTTTCATCGTTGAGGTTGCTTGGCAGGCTCACTTTGTAACAAACATGTTCATCCGTCCGACAGCAGAGGAACTCGAGCAGTTCGAGCCTGACTTTGTTGTATACAACGCTTCTAAGGCAAAGGTTGCTGACTACAAGGAGCTCGGCCTCCACTCTGAGACTTGTGTAGCATTCAACACAACAAGCCGCGAGCAGGTTATCATCAACACATGGTACGGCGGTGAGATGAAGAAGGGTATGTTCTCTATGATGAACTACTACCTCCCGTTGAAGGGCATCGCTTCTATGCACTGCTCTGCTAACTGCGACAAGAACGGTCAGAACACAGCAATCTTCTTCGGTCTCTCTGGTACAGGTAAGACAACTCTGTCTACCGACCCGAAGCGTCTCCTCATCGGTGACGACGAGCACGGATGGGACGACAACGGCGTGTTCAACTTCGAGGGTGGCTGCTACGCTAAGGTTATCAACCTCGACAAGGAGTCAGAGCCGGACATCTACAACGCTATCCGCCGCGACGCTCTCCTCGAGAACGTAACTGTAGCTGCTGACGGCAAGATCGACTTCGCTGACAAGAGCGTTACTGAGAACACACGTGTTTCTTACCCAATCGATCACATCGAGAACATCCAGCCGGGTTCTTCTGCACCAGCTGCTAAGCAGGTTATCTTCCTCTCAGCTGACGCATTCGGCGTACTGCCTCCAGTATCTATCCTGACACCGGCACAGACTCAGTACTACTTCCTCTCTGGCTTCACAGCTAAGTTGGCAGGTACAGAGCGCGGCATCACAGAGCCGACTCCGACATTCTCAGCTTGCTTCGGTCAGGCATTCCTCGAGCTGCACCCAACTAAGTACGCTCAGGAGCTCGTTAAGAAGATGGAGAAGAACAACGCTAAGGCTTACCTCGTAAACACTGGTTGGAACGGCACAGGCAAGCGTATCTCTATCCGCGACACACGCGGTATCATCGACGCTATCCTCAACGGCGACATCGACAAGGCTCCTACAAAGCAGATCCCGATGTTCGACTTCAAGGTTCCGACAGAGCTTCCTGGTGTAGCTACTGAGATTCTTGATCCGCGCGACACTTACGCTGAGGCTTCTCAGTGGGAGGAGAAGGCTAAGGACCTCGCTGCTCGCTTCATCAAGAACTTCGCTAAGTACACAAACAACGAGGCTGGTAAGGCTCTCGTTGCTGCTGGTCCTCAGCTCTAATCCATACGCAAGTATGGGTCTCACGGCGTAAGCTCTTCACGCTTCAGCGCGAGAGCTTACGACATTCGTAGACATTACGATAAAGACCAAATAAAGAAAAGGTCTGCTTCCCTTGCGGGAGGCAGACCTTTTTGTGTTATGATTGTTCTCCCACGGATTGCACCGACCCAGTAGCGTGTTCTCCCACAGATTGCACTGATTTACACAGATGTTTAGGGTGCGCAGTATTCTCCCACAGAACACGCGGAATACACAGAAGTTCTTGCAGGGGGTGCAGCAGTCTCTGCTGCACCGACCTAAATATCTGTGTTGATCCGTGCCATCTGTGGGAGGTTATTTCAAGAATGTGGGTGCGTGGGTATGGCAGGATGCCATACCCTCCTACAAAACTTCTGTGCGTTCCGTGCATCTGTGGGAGGTTCTTAGGGCACGGCACGCACTTAATTCAGTCCGTAGTTCTCGTAGCGTTCGAACTGCTGCTTGATGGTTTGTCGTGCGCGGAAGATGTTCACCCTCACTTGCTCCTCTGTGATGCCGAGCACCGCTGCAATCTCCTTGTGCGTCTTGCCCTCCATGTCGCGCAGCTGCATACATGCGCGCTGCTTCTCGGGCAGGGCATCAATGAGCTGCCGCACAATCTGCACTTTCTCGCGCTGCACGGTGCGCTCGTAGGGGTTAGCCGTCGCCGTGGGGGTGCTCTCCACAGGCGTGTCGTCGAGCGACGCATTCTGGTTCTCGTGCAGCCGCAGTCGGTCGAGTGCCATGTTGCGGCATACGGTGAGTGCGAACGCCTCGATGTTCTCGATGGTATCCCACGAGTCGCGACGGTTCCAGACACGTATGAGCGTGTCCTGCACGATGTCCTCTGCCTCCTCGCGGCTCAGCGTGATGCGTAGCGCGAGGCGGTAGAGGATATCCTTCATTGGTAATATGTCGCTTGTGAAACTAATCTTTTTCATTCGAGAACTTTTGTTTGTTTTTTAGGAGGGTATGGCATCCTTGCCATACCCACGCTGCCATCTTTTAGGGGGTGCACTTGTCTCCGCTCGGCTTTGCCGCTTGCCAGAGCAAGAAGTGCACCATCATAGTATAAGTGCACCATCCTTGTTAATAGCACTATTTTGTTTATTGGTGCAGCTGAGACAGCTGCACCCCCTGAAGCTGTCTTCGTGAAAATCCGTGCGTTTTGTGGGATGCTCTTTCCAGCAAGAAAGTTTCTGTGTGTTCTGTGCATTCTGTGGGAATATTGATGTTCTCCCACAGATCTCACGGATTGACACAGATGTTGGTTGCGCATGTTCTCCCACGGAATCCACAGAAGTCACAGAAGTTAGGTTGCGTTAGTGGTTGCGTGGGTATGGCAGGATGCCATACCCTCCTAATCCGTGAAAATCCGTGCGTTCTGTGGGAGACCCTCCTCTTCAAGAAGTGTCTGTGCATTCTGTGGGAATATTGATGTTCTCCCATATGTATCCCCTTCACTACAGCGTCACAACGAACGTGGTGTGGTATCCTGCTTGTGCGTGGTCGGCGAGAGCGAGGTCGCCGCCCTGCGCCATCATCATCTGTCGCGAGAGCGATAGCCCGATGCCCGACCCCGTGCGCTTCGTGGTGAAGAACGGCACGAACACCTCGCGCGCCACCTCCGCTGCTATCGGCGTGCCGTCGTTGCTGATGCGCAGCTGCGTGCACTGGTCGGTGCGGCGTGCGCAGATGTCAATGTTGTGAGCGCCAGCCTCCGCCGCATTCTTCACGATGTTGGTCAGCACTTGGTGCATCATGCTTGCGTCGGCGCGCAGCGTCTGTACGTCGTCGAGGTCTACGTGCCATGTGAGGTTGGGGTAGAGCGCTTGCAGATTGGTAACGAGTCGTTGCAGGTCAATCTCCTCGAAGCTCACTGTCTGCAGCTGCGTCATCTTGCGGTAGCTCTCCACGAACGCCGACAGACTGCGACTCGTGTCGTATATCGCCTGGATGCCCTCTTCGAGCGGCGTTCCCTTCACCATCTTGCTGCCTATGTACGCCTGCGTGATGCTCTGTATCGGTGTCACGGCGTTCATTATCTCGTGCGTCAACACGCGTGTCAGCCGCTGCCACGATTCCACCTCGCTGCGCGCCATCAGTTGGTTTATCTCTCCGCCCATCTCGTTGAGCATCTTCTGCAGTTCGCGCTCGCCGGGCATGATGCTGTCCGTAGGCAGGCGGAACATGAAGTCGCGGTTGCGCAGTGCCTCGCGCATGAGGCGCACGCGAGTGGAGAGGCGACGCTGGTGGCGCCACTCAAGTACGAAGAGCACTACGAGGAGTGCGGTGAGAAAGGCGATGATATATGGTGCCATGTTGTGATGTTGAGATGTTGTGATGGTGAGGTGGTGAGGTGTTGTGGTGGTGAGATGTTGTGATGTTGAGATTTCTCACTATTGTCACCATCTCACCATTACAACATCAACTCTCAACCTCACCTCAACTTCCTATACAGCGTCTGTCTTGTTATTCCTAACAGTTCCGCTGCCTTGCTCATATTGCCGTGGCACTGTTCTACCACGCGATGCACATGCTGCTGTTCGAGCTTGTCGAGCGTCACCACTTCGCGACTCTTCTCCACCGCGTCGCGCAGCGTGCGCACCAGTTCGTCGTTGTCCCACGGCTTCGTCACGAAGTCGGCAGCCCCGTTCTTCAGTCCCTTTACTGCCAACTGCACGTCGGCATACGCCGTCATCAGTACCACCGGCGTGTCGGGATGCAACTTCTTCAGCGTGCGCAGCCAGAACAGTCCGTCCTGCCCCGTGTTTACGCCTAATGAGAAGTTCATGTCGAGCAGCACCACGTCCACATGCTCTTCGCTCATAGTGGCTACGAGCCGGTCCGTACTGCTGAGTATCACGATGCGCGTGAACACCCCTGCAAGGCAAATCTTCAAAGCGGTGAGTATCGCCGGGTTGTCGTCGACGATGAGTATCGTGTTGTAATAGTTGCTCATATTAAGCACTTTATGTTTCTAATGCAAAAGTACAAAAAAAAGTGCAAGCCACTGACACATGTGTATCATTTTCATACACTCTGCTGTATGATTATCATACAACCGCCGTTTTTCCGCACCAAACACTTCCCGTTGCCTGCTTAATGGTGTAATTTTGTCGTAGAAATAAAGCAAACAGATACAATGAACCGACCATTCATAACCCTATTCGCCCTGCTTGCCGCCCTGTCGGCTCAGGCTGCCGAACCGTGGAGCGTGGAGCGTTGCATGGAGTACGCTGCCGAGCACAGTCACACGGTGCGCCTGCAGCAGTACGACCTCGACGCAAGTCGCACCGAACGCACACGTGCCATCGGTGCCTTCCTGCCCGAAGTGTACGGCTCGGTGGGCGCACAGATGAACTTCGGACGTGCCATCGACCCCGAGACCAACACCTACACCGATGTCAACACCTTCTATAACGGCTACGGCTTGCAGGCATCGCTCGTCGTCTTCGATGGACTTCAGCGATACAACGAACTGCGCATGGCTCGCGCCAATGTGGCTATGGGTCGGTCGGCGTTGCAGGCGGAGAAAGATGCCGTGCGTCTGAGGGTGTACAAGGCGTGCATGGATTTGCTCTACTGCGAGGGTGCCGTGGAGCATACGCAGCGCAAGCGCGACGAGAGTCGTGAGCTGCTCCACCAGACCGAGGTGATGGCTGAGGTGGGGCAGAAGAGCGAAGCCGATGTGGCGCAGATGCGAGCCACACTTGCTGCCGACGACTACGAACTGACGCATATGCAGAGTCAGACCACGAAGGCACTGCTCGCACTGAAGCAGCAGATGAACTTCCCCATTGCCGACACGCTCGTTGTGGAGAAGCCTGCGGTAGATGCCTCGCTTCTGCCTACCGACAATGCCTATAATATATATAATGTGGCGCTCACAACCAATCCGCGCATAGCGCAGGCTGTGTGCAACGTGGCTGCAGCCCGCTACGCCCTGCGAGCTGCTCGTGGTGCATTCCTACCAAAGCTCTCTCTCTCCGGCGGTGTCTCCACCTCGTTCTATCGTAATATGGACGTGGGTGGACACGCACCGTTCGGTCAGCAGTTCAAGAATAATGCCGGCGAATACGTGATTCTCTCGCTGAGCATCCCTATCTTCAACCGACTCGGCTCTGTCTCCTCCGTTCGCTCGCGCCGCATAGCTCTTGATAGAGCATGCGAATCGCTCAACTACGAGCGCTCCGAACTGCAGCGCATCATAGCAGAAGCCGTCGCCGATGTTGAGAACAGCACCAAGGAGGTGCAGAAGATGCAGAATCAGGTTGAGGCTGACAGCTTAGCCGCCTACCTCACCACACGCAAGTTCGAGGAGGGCATGGCGTCGTCTATCGACGTGCGCACGGCGGCTGTCACGCTCCTGCAGTCGAGGGTCAGACTGCTGCAGAGCCAGCTCACAATGATGTACAATCGCCAAGTACTGGCATACTATGAAAAGTAAAAAGCCCCTCCCAACCCTCCCCGTCGGGGAGGGCTTAGTTACCCAAGGCTTAGAAAGGCTTAGTTTCCCAAGACTTAGAGAGGCTTAAAGAGGCTTAGTTCGGCTTAAACGCCGCCTTAAAAAGGCTTAAGCGCCGCCTTAAAAAAACAAACCATCATGGACCGACAAATAGAAAAGAAATCATTCCTCCGCCGCTACGCATGGTATATCGCTGCGGCTGCCGCACTCGCTGCGCTCCTCGTGTGGATAGTGCTCGGCACAACTGCCAATACGATGACCGTAGACGCCTCTGACATCACCATCAGCGATGTCACGCGCGGTAAGTTCGACGACTATGTGCGTCTCAACGGACAAGTGCTGCCTATCCAGGTGGTGCAGATCTCGCCCGAGGAGGGCGGCATAGTGCGCGAGAAGGTTGTGGAGGAGGGTACACGCGTCAGAAAGGGCGACGTGATACTCCGACTCAGCAACAGCAACCTCGACCTGCAGATTCTGAATGCTGAGGCTGAACTCGCCGAGAAGCAGAACCTGCTGCGCAATACGCAGGTGGCTATGCAGCAGGACCGACTCAACAACCGTACCGAGCAGGCTACGCTCGACACCGACTGCGACCGCAAGCGCCGCGCCTACGAACAGAACGCACGCCTCTACAAGGAGCGCCTCATCAGTAAGGAGGTGTATCTGCAGAGTCGTGAGGACTATAACCTCGCCCTGCGCAAGCAGAGTCTTATCTCGCAGCGACTGAAGCAGGACAGCATCTACCGCCACGTGCAGATGGCGCAGATGGAAGACAACCTCGACAACATGCGCAAGAATGTGCTCTTAGTGCGCGACCGCAAGAACAAGCTCGAGGTGCGCTCGGCTATCGATGGCGAACTCGGACTGCTCGACGTTGAGTTGGGGCAGAACATCGCTGCCGGACAGAACATCGGACAGATAAACGACCTCTCCGACTTCAAGGTGCAGGCGCAGATTGACGAGCACTACATCGACCGCGTACGTCCCGGCCTCTCGGCTTCGTTCAGTCGCGACGGCAAGACCTACCTCCTGCGTGTGCGCAAGGTATATCCCGAAGTGCGCAACGGAACGTTCCGCACCGACTTCGTCTTCGTCGGCGAACGCCCGGCGCAGATGCGCAGCGGACAGACCTTCTACGTGGAGCTGGCTCTCGGCAAGTCGCAGCAGGCTACGCTCATACCGCGCGGCACGTTCTTCCAGACCACCGGTGGCAACTGGATATTCGTGCTCGACAAGTCGGGACGCAAGGCTTACCGCCGCAACATCAGCATCGCCCGCCAGAACCCGCAATACTACGAGGTGACCGACGGACTGGAGCCTGGCGAGTGCGTCATCACCAGCGGATATGAAGCGTTTAAGGATAATGAGGTGCTGGTGATAAAGTAAAAAGCCCCTCCCAACCCTCCCCGTCGGGGAGGGCTTGGTTACCATTGATTTCTCAAGGCTTAGAAAGGCTTAAAGAAGCTTAGTTTGCCAAGGCTTAGAAAGGCCTAAAGAGGCTTAGAGAGGCCTATTCCCCCCAAAAATAAATAGCAAAAATTATGATAAAGACTCAAAACCTTACCAAGATCTTCCGCACGGAAGAAGTGGAAACAGTCGCCCTCAACGGCGTTAGTATAAATGTAGAAGACGGCGAGTTCGTCGCCATAATGGGACCGAGCGGCTGTGGCAAGTCGACGCTGCTGAACATCCTCGGACTCCTCGATAATCCCGACTCGGGCGATTATCTGCTCGACGGCGAACCCGTGGCTAACCTCAAGGAGAAGGACCGCACACGCTATCGTCGCGGACGCATCGGCTTCGTGTTCCAGAGCTTCAATCTCATCGACGAGCTTACCGTTGAGGAGAATGTCGACCTGCAGCTGCGCTATATGGGCGTACCGTCGAAGGAGCGCCGCGAGCGTGTGACGGAGATTCTGCGCAAGGTGGGCTTGAGCCACCGCGCAAAGCACTATCCGCAGCAGCTCTCGGGCGGTCAGCAGCAGCGTGTGGCGATAGCTCGCGCCGTTGTGGGCAAGCCGAAACTCATCCTCGCCGACGAGCCTACGGGTAATCTCGACTCGAAGAGCGGTCTGGCTGTCATGGAACTGCTCTCGCAGCTCAATGCCGAGGGCACCACAATCGTAATGGTGACCCACTCGCAGCACGATGCGCAGATGGCAAGCCGCATCATCAACCTCTTCGACGGTCAGGTTGTGGAGGGCAGCGAGAGAATTCTTTAACTAAAACGAAACGATAATGAAGACATTCCTATATATGTTCCGCCGCTACCGCATAGCCACGCTGCTCAACCTCTTCGGCTTGAGTGTGGCTGTAGCGACGTTCTACCTGTTCATGACACAGGTGATATACAACCGCACGTACAACCACAACCTCAACGACTACGAGCACACGTACCGCCTCGAAATCTACGGCAATCTGTTCGGCGACAACTGGGGTTGCACTATCTGCCGCCCGTTCGCCTCAATGCTGAAGGATGTACCGCAGGTTAAGAGTGTTGTCTATTACTGTCCGTATATCAACAATGCCGACATAAAGGTGAACAACCGCACCATAACCGTGCCTGTAGTGAACATTGGCAAGCCTGGCATCGAGTTCTTCACCGGCAAACTCATCTCCGGCTCAAGCAAGGCTTGGGGCACTGGAGCTACTGCCATCGTTAACCGCAGCACAGCCGAGAAGATGTTCGGCACGGCGAACGCTGCTGGCAAGACGTTCGAAATCAACACCGACGATGGCGGAATGAAACCCATCACCGTGGTGGGCGTGAGCGAGGATATGCCCGACAACTGCACCATACCCAACGGCATGTATCTCTGCGATAACGAAAGCGGAATGACCGACTGGAGTGAGTGGAGCTACTATATATATGTGAGACTTGACAATGGTGCAAGTCCTGAAAAGGTAGTGCGTGGCTTGAAACAGGGCTTCATGAAAGCCCAAGGCATCAGTCCTAAAGACGAGAAAGAGTTTGACAAGCAGATGAAGTTCAGAATAACCTCCGTCGACGACGTCTATTTCTCTGGCATCGGACAGCAGGACAAGGGCAACCGCAGCCTTGTCGACGTGCTCACCGTGGCTTCTGTCTTCGTGCTGTTCATCGCCCTGCTCAATCTGCTCAACTTCCAGCTCTCCGAGGTGCCGATGCGTATGCGCGGCATCAACACACGCCGTGTGATGGGAGCCTCTGTAGGCAGTCTGCGCCTTAAGATGATAATGGAGAGCGTGCTGTTCGCTTTTGTCGGATTGGTTATCGGCGTTCTGCTTGTCGTGGCGTTCCAGCGCAGCGAGGCGTGCATGAAGCTCGTTTCGGGCGACATCAGCTTCTCGGCACACTGGCTTCTTGCCGCGGTCATGGCTGCGTCGGTACTCGTTGTGGGAGCGTTGGCGGCTGTTGTGCCGGCGTTCTACAGCACATCGTTCGCTCCGGCTCTGGTGCTGAAAGGATCGTTCGGACTCTCGCCGCGCGGCAGACAGTTGCGCCTGGCGATAATGGCGGTGCAGTTCTGCGTGGCTTTCGTGCTCGCGATATATATAGGTGTAATGTCGAGCCAGTCGAACTACATCTTCAACTGCGACTACGGCTTCAACAAGAACGAGGTGTTCTACGCATGGCTCTCTAATGAGGCGAAGGCGAAGCGCGAGACGATACGCACCGAACTGAAGAAGTTGCCATTCGTGGAGAGCGTGGGCTTCGCGCAGAGCGCCATCGGCACAAGCGACCAGTATATGGGCTGGGGACGTGGCGACGATGAGCATCAGATGTCGCTGCAGGTGCTGCCGTGCGACTATGAGTATCCGCAAACTATGGGACTGAAGATTCAGGAGGGTCGCAACTTCAACGAGGCTGACATGAAGACGGGTGCCTACGTGCTCAACAAGGCTGCCATGCAGCAGTACAAATGGCTCGCCGTGGGCGACTCCATAGGCAGACAGAACGAATGGGGACCTACGTCAAACTATCTCATTGTGGGCGTCTGCAACAACTTCAAACTGAAGTCGATGCGCAACGACAATAGTCGTGTGGCTGTGGCGTTCATCATCTTCGGACCGGATATGGAGCAGTGGGGCGACCGCTGCAACCAGGTGTTCGTGCGCGTAGCAAAGGGTCAGGACAAAGTGGAGGCAAAACGCCGCATAACCGACGTGCTCAACCGTCTTGACGCGTCGCAGAAGTACGAGATGAACTTCCTCGACAACGACCTGCAGCAGACCTACGTCGAGGAGTTCCGCTTCATATCGCAGGTGAAGTTCTTCGCCATCATCTGCATCATAATCACCGTTATCGGTGTGTTCTCGCTGACGATGTTCGAGACCGAGTATCGCCGCAAGGAGATAGGCATACGCAAGGTGATGGGTTCGTCGGTAGGTTCTATCGTGCGCCTCTTCGCCATGCGCTACACCGTGTCGCTCGTGGTGTCGTTCGCCGTTGCAGCTCCCGTGGGCTGGTGGCTCAGTATGCAGTGGCTGCAGAGCTTCGCCGAGCACACGCCGCTCCACTGGTGGCTCTTCCCGCTCAGCTTCGTCGGTGTCTCTGCCGTTGTCATTGCAACGGTCGTGGCGCAGTCGTGGCGTGTAGCGACGCAGAACCCAGTGGAGAGTATCAAGACCGAGTGATTTGAATAGGAGGGTATGGCATCCCTGCCATACCCACGCCGCCCTCTGAAGTCCTCCCACAGATTTCACAGATGCTCACAGAAATTTCTGGCGTAGAAGAGCCTCCCACAGATTTCACAGATGCTCACAGATTTTTCTTCTCTGCCAGAAGCTTCTGTGGGTTCTGTGGCTTCTGTGGGAAGATAGTTTAGTGGGCTCTCCTAATCTGTGCGTATCCGTGCAATCCGTGGGAGAATATCTTGCGCAGCCAGAAACTTCTGTGGGTTCTGTGGGAGAATGTGCAGATGCAAAAAGTGCATTGATTTCTTTGTCGTTACGAAGTTTCGTTGTATATTTGCAATGTAAACAATATATACGACTATGGGCAAATACATCAATCCGTTCACCGACTGGGGCTTCAAGCGACTCTTCGGACAGGAGTTCAGTAAGCCGTTGCTGATAAGTTTCCTCAACGACCTGCTCGTCGATGAACTACACGTCAAGGACCTCACGTTCCGCGACAAGGAGCTGCTGCCACCCACGAAAGACCAGCGTGGCATCATCTGCGATGTCTACTGCGAGACGGATACCGGCGACCGCTTTATCGTTGAGATGCAGAACCGTTGGCAGCCGAACTTCCTCGACCGCTCCATCTGCTACGCCTGCCGTAGCATCCTCGATCAGGTGGACAAGGGTAGGGCAGAGCGCGAGGATGCCTATAAGTTTCTGCCCGTTTACACGATATGTTTTATGAACTACATGCCGCATACGGACGAGGTATCTAAGTTCCGTACGGACATCGTATTAGCGGACAAGGACACGAAGGCGCAGGTGTCCAACAAGCTCCGCTTTATCTACTTGGCGCTTCCGCTCTTCGAGAAGAAGGCGGAGGAATGTGTTACAGATTTTGAGAAATGGATTTACGTATTGAAGCATATGGAAGCATTAAGCAGGATGCCGTTTACGGCACAAAAGGAGATATTCAAGCAGCTTGAGGACTATGCCGACAGCCACCGCCTTACAAAGAAGGAGTGGGAGGCGTACGAGAATAGTCTCTGGGTCGTGCGCGACAATATGGCGTGCATGGCAGCTGCAGAGCGCGAAGCACGAGAGAAAGGACATGCGGAAGGACACGCGGAAGGCATGAAACAAGGTCGTGCGGAAGGTCGTGCGGAAGAGAAGAAAGCTATTGCGAAGCAGTTCCTTGCAATGGGACTTACCGTAGAGCAGGTTGCACAGGGCTCAGGCTTATCAATAGAAGAGGTAAAAGGCTTGCAATAACCTCTTAGGGGGTGCAGCGGTCTCCGCTGCACCAACCAAGCACTCGTGCACCAACATTAATTATCCCACGGAATTCACAGAAGTTTCTGGCGTAGGATATTCTCCCACGGATTTCACAGATGCCCACAGATGGTTAGGCTGCGTAGGGTTCTCCCACGGAATTCACAGAAGCTTCTGTCGGAGAATTTTCTCCCACGGATTTCACAGATGCTCACAGATTTTTAGGTTGCGTTTTTGCCTCCTAATCTGTGCACATCCGTGCAATCTGTGGGAGTTTTCGTAGGAGGGTATGGCATTCCTGCCATACTCACGCCGCCCTCTGCCAATCCTCCCACAGAATTCACAGAAGTTTCTGTCGTAGGATATTCTCCCACGGATTTCACAGATGCTCACAGATCTTTAGGTTGCGTTGTTGCCTCCTAATCTGTGCACATCCGTGCAATCTGTGGGAGACTCTTCTCTGCCAGAAACTTCTGTGGGAAGATAGTTTAGTGGCTGCGTGGGTATGGCAGGGATGCCATACCCTCCTAATCTGTGCACATCCGTGAAATCCGTGGGAGAATATCTTGCGCCAGTCGTTTCTGTGGTTTCTGTGGTTTCTGTGGGAAAATAGTTTAGTGGGCTCTCCTAATCTGTGCACATCCGTGCAATCTGTGGGAGGCTCTTCTCCGCCAGAAACTTCTGTGGGAAGATAGTTTAGTGGGCTGCGTGGGTATGGCAGGATGCCATACCCTCCTAATCCGCTATACGTGGGAGTTTTCGTAGGAGGGAATGTGCGTTTTGTGTGAGTTAATAGTGTAAAAACTTAAAAAAAATGTGAAAATTTTTGCTGCTATACATATTTTTATTAAATTTGCACCGAAGAGGGAGTGCGTAGTGCCGGAGTGCGGCGCGTCACTCATACACGCCAACACAAGCAGCAACGATCCCCCGGCAACTGAAAACCGAAAGAAACCGATTTTAAAACCGATTTATTCAAACAGAATTTTTTTAATTAACTTAATTCAATAACAATTTATTAACAAACAAAAGAAAGGATTTAGTATGAAAAAAATCTTATCTCTTCTTTCGATGTTGATGATTACCGTTATGGCATTCGCTACGGACTACACAGACCAGCTTACTTTTAAGCTGACTGCTCGCAGTTCTGTTGAAAAAGCTTTGCCGGGAGGTACTCTCACCATTGAACAGCGCACAGACGGCACATACAATGTGACCGCATGTGGCTGCGATTTCAGCACGAGTGGATTTGGAAATTGGGGTGACCTCAGCTGTGATGCAGTAGCAGGCACAACAGATGCCGATGGTTTGACTACTATCGAAGTTAGCAGCCCTGATGTTTATGCCAGTGGAACTATTGAAAGTGGTTTCTCTCTTAAAGGTGAGTCTCTCCTCGTTAAGTTCAACGGCACAAAGGCTTACGCCCTTTTCAAGGGAAAGTTGGCCCTTAACCCGGTAGTTGGCTATCCTTTTGAGTACACCTTCGGTACTGACGAAGGCTTCGACGGTGGTTCTACCGGCGGTGGCGAGACTGGTGGCGAGGACAAGCCAGCTATCGTTGACGTTGTAGCGGCAGACTATGCTCCTAATGGTGCAGCATTCGGCTTCCCGTTCACAATCAACTGGGATACACAGAAGCTCGTTGCTAAGCTCGACCTCTCTACTTGCAGCCGTTACACTCACAACGAGGGTATCATCACTGTAGGTACAAACAATGGCAGTGGTGATATTTCTCTTTGGAATCCTAATGCTGGCGAGGCTAACTGCCACTTGTATTACACACACTATGGTACTGACGAGAAGCAGCTCAACCTCCACTATTTGGAGAAGCCCTCTGATAAAGTTGTGCGTGTAGATAACTCACTCCAAAACCTTGAGCCGGGTCTCGTAGTATTCACATTCGACAAGGAAGGTCTCCACGTAGGCGACAACCTTATCGCTACACCAGACCAGATGTCAACTCTCTACAACTCTACAAGCTTGATCTTCGGTAGCAAGGAGGGTTCTACACGCAGTAACGCAACTTACAAATACGTAAAGGTTGTTCCTGTTGATTGGACAGAGCCTACAGAGCCTGAGGTAACTGTTAAGACGGAAGTTCCGTTCACTGGCGTTACATTCTCTGTTTCAAGCGGCGTGAATGGCACTGCTGATGTGACCTTTAAGGAAATGTCTGACGAAACTGTTCAGATGACATTCAATGGTGGTGGCTATAACATCGCTCTTGAAGGACTCGCAAAGGGTACAGACGCTAAGGGTCGCACCACTTACACTGGTGAAGTATCTAACGGTACCAATACCTATACTGTTAACGCAGTTGTTTACAGCGAGGGCACAACACAGAAGCTCTACATGACAATGGTTGATCAGTATAACACAAAGTTCACTGTTGGTGAGGATCCCGACTACGTAGCTCCGGAACCTCCGGCTAGCGAAAGCACAATCGTTGAGAACTGGCAGAGTACAGAAGGCACTTCTTGGAGCCACGATGTAACTATCGACTGGGACACTCAGAAGCTTGTTGCTTCTATTAACCTCGCAAGCACCACTGGTGAAGCCCAGGGCTTCCTCGGTGTAACGAAGCAAGGACAAACTCCGGGTTGGAACAACTACGGTATTATTTTCTATAACCAAACTACTTCAACTTTTAGGGGCTATGCTCCTGGTAAGCCAGACAACGCTAACACCCATGATATTACTAAGGGTGAAGACCCGGTACGTTTCGAGATCTCTAAGGCTGAAGGTGTAAAGTGTCAGGGCAATGTTGTTATTTCTGCTGAAAACATCGCACATCTTACAAACCAGTCAAACATCGTTGTAGGTGCAGCTGATAATACAGCATGTGCTCTCTACAACTACATCAAGGTTGTTCCTCTCAATTGGACAGAGACAACAACTCCTGAGACTCCGGAGGCAGTTGTTTACAAGAACACTCTGAAGGTAGTTCGTGGCACAGACACCAAGACATACGAGGACGCTGAGGTATCTGTACTCGCTAAGGGCGAGGGCAAGTACGCAGTTACTATCCCTTCATTCTCTGATATGGACGCAAATGAAGGTACAATCGGTAAGCTCACATTCGAGGCTGACGGTGTAGAGGAAAATGGCACACTCAAGCTTACTGCTACTTCTGCTACAACAACTCAGGAAGGTGGCAATGGCTGGGATGCAGCTGCTTTCACAGCTTCTATGGATGCTACTGTAACTGGCGAGACTCTCGCAGGTACATTCACAGTAGTATATCCTAATGATGCAACTAACTATACATATACCTTGTACTATGGTGTTGCGGCTCCAGATGTAATAACAGAGGTTTCTAACAAAACCTACACAAGCAACCTCCGCATCTTTGATGGAGAAGAGACAGCTGTAGATGAAGCAGAAGCTCAGGTGAACGTCACCAAGTACTCTGACGACTCTTATAAGGTAACTCTTAAGAACGTATCTCTGCTCAATCAGACATCTGACCTCGTATTCGAAGGTACTGCACTCGTTGAAGAGACAACTGCTGAGGCAGACGAGCCACTCACAATCATGGCTAAGTCTGACGAGGCTACAACTGCTGTCTTCGGCGTGCAGCTGAACGGAACATTCGAGATCACAGAGGTTTCTGCTGAAGAGATTAAGATGGGCTTCTCTATGGAGGGCGGCGACTTCAGCTATACGGGCGAGTTCAACTACGAGGAAGTAGTGGATCCAGAGGTTTACACAAGCAACCTCCACATCTACGATGCTACTGCTCCTGAGACAGACCTCTTCCAGACTGACAAGGCAACCGTAGAGTTCTTGGCTACTGCTTCAGGTGAGTTCACGCTCACTCTTAAGGACGTAACTCTCAACGATCAGAAGTCTGACCTCGTATTCACTGGTATGCTTCCTACAACAGAACCAGGTGGTCAGGATCCGCTCGCAGAAGAGGGTGGAGAAACTCCAACTGAGCCAGCAATGGTTCTCAACGCTACTGCTGACGAGGCTACTGCTACATTCCTCGGTGCTACATCTGCAACAGCTGTGTTCAATGTAATCATGAATGATGAAGCAGAAACTGAAAACGATGCATTCGCACTCACATTCACTATCACAGCAGGTGAGAAGACTCTCGGTGGTGAGTTCAACTACGTGAAGAAGACTCCTGATACTCCAGATCCAGAGCTCTTCTGCAAGGAGAACTACGTAGCTGACGGCACAGGCTTCGAGTGGAATATCAATGTTGATTGGGATACTCAGAAGATCGTTATGTCTATCGACCCGTCTACATGTACAGGTTCTTGCGAGGATGTAATCGGTCTCGGTGCTGTTCCAACAGCATGGGATAACACTCTCCACTTGTATCGCACAAGCGCAGACCAGATGCTTCAGGGATACTTCCAGACATCTGCAGGCAACAACAACACTGGCAAGTTCGCTGAGACAGCTCCGTTCTTGGTAGAGGTTTCAAAGGCTCAGGGCTTTGTTGTTAACAACGAGGTTAAGATTGCTTCAAGTGCAATGAGCTATCTCTTCACTCTCTCAACCGTTAAGATGGGTACTGGCGAGGGCGCTAACGACAAGTCGCGTGCTACATACAACTACGTTAAGGTTGTTGATAAGGATTGGACAGCACCTAAGGATCCTGACACAGGTATCAATGCAACAACAGTTGCTGAGGGTGAGGTTGAGTTCTTCACAGTTAACGGCGTTAAGCTTAACAAGCTCCAGAAGGGTCTGAACATCGTTCGCACCGCTGACGGCAAGGTTAAGAAGGTACTCGTTAAGTAATCATAGGAGGGTATGGCATCCTTGCCATACCCACGCATCCACATAACTAACGTAAGAGGGCATGGCATTCCGCCATGCCCTCTTTGTTTTTTCCGCAGGGGGTGTCCTCCCACAGAGCACACTTAGGAGGAGGGTGTGTCAAAACTCCCTTATTCTAAAAAAATCACAAAGCCCTGAC
>OIZF01000648.1_pt1 | contig 23324 bp, 38 predicted proteins | sample 1588471 | NCBI WGS metagenome assembly OIZF01 (sample SAMN03283279) | human gut metagenome | biome: human-associated habitat; material: feces | host: Homo sapiens | place: Peru | collected 2012
ACATTAGTCACAAGTCATTCAGCAACTAACTATTTAATTAACTTAGATAATAATAGCATAGACATTTCAACTTATCAACTATTAGATACTTATATTTTAACATATTATATTTTTTATCAAAAAAAGTATGACATTACAAAAATATCAAGTTAAATCAAACACTCCAAAATCCTACTATAAAACTTACAAACAAGTAGCTTATTGTGCTTACTGATTTCTGTACATACAAATAGACTCAGTTTGTACTGACTTGCTTAATCTCTTGTCAAATAGGCGTAGCATAATAAAAAGCCACTAACGTGGCAATTATATTTTTTCTATTTTAAATCCTTTTAATTTAGTATCGTATCTAAGATGATATGATATGTTTGATTGTGTTGTATTGAAATGTATTGCTATTTCTTTCTGACTTTTGAAATAAATATTATTCCATTTATATTTATTTTTTTTATTCCTTATATCTCTAGTTCTTTCACATAAAGAGCCTCCGAGTTTTTTGTCTCTACGTCTTATATTTTCCTTATGAGTAACTATTTCTAAGTTATTTACATTGTTGTTTTGTTTATTTCCATCTATGTGATCTACGTCAAAACCATCTATCTCTCCTAAAAATACTCTTGCTATAATTCTATGTAGATATTCATTTTTATAATGTATAGTCACTCTGACATATCCGTTATTTTGCTTTGTTATAGTCGGTTTTTTGTCTACAACATTCCCATTTTTAGTTATTCTTTTTATTTTTCCGTCACTGGAAACCAAGTAAATACCTTTATATAATTTTTGTTCAACTTTCATATATTCTCCTTTACTTATATAGTATATCACTTTATAATTATTTTGTCAAGATATAGATATTTCTACAATAACACAAGAAAAAATATAGAAAAAGACGTTTGATATAATATATACATGAAGTCGAGAGAGGAAACAAACAGATGACTGACGAACAACTTTTATATAAAATGGAAACTTTGTCATGTTATGAGTTTAATGAGTTTCTTCATGATTGTTATATTAATGGCTTAATAACAACACGGCAACTTTTTGAATTTAAAGGAGAATAAAGAAATGAACAAAGAATTTATTTTAGGTCAAAAGGATATTTTAGCTCCAATTGATTATGAACATTATGTTAAGCACTTATTTGATATTGGAGAAATTACTAAAGAACTTTATATTGAATTGAGTTCTGATTTATGAGCAAGGCTTTAGCGATTGACTTCAGTACGTCTAATACTGGTTACGCATTTCATGACCCATTGACTAATGATTATGTAGTAGGTTCAATAGCTGGTGGAAATAGCAAAGACCCTTTAGAACGTGCAAAACTTATTGCAGACGGTATAACAGAAATTATTGAGCATTACAATTTATTTGATTATTTTATTTATATCGAAGAACCTATTATCACGTTCAAGTCAAAGGGAAATATCTCATTAATTAGAGCTAATGGTTCATTCTTAGGAGTTATGCGTAATCGCCATAATATTGGTTACGTTGACGTAAGTAATTCAATGTGGTGCGGTTATCACTTAATTAAAGGTAAAAGTAAGGAACGTAAACAGCAAAGTATTGAGATACTAAAAAGTTATAACATAGTTCCAGAAGATAAAATAAATGATGACCAAGCAGACGCCTTTTGTATTTTACTTTATGTAGAGAGTCAGGAGAATAAATGATTGTAATTAATATTGCCTTGGTTATTCTTGGCATTTTATATGGAGTAGGTTCAGTTACTAACTTTAGTGAGTGGTATTATCGCCATGACTATCTAGCTATTGCATTGAGTGTATTTACATCTATCTTGTTGCTATTGGCTGGAATATTGAACATTTTAAATTAGAAGTTATTGGTGCGCTGATTGGCGGTGCTTAAATGTTATAGAGTTAACAGCCAAGTAATAGGGTGCATAACATAGAATATAAAGAACGTTGTGTTACAAGTTAAATGAGTTAGCAACGGAGAAACTAACAGCCCTTTAAATTATCAGGAATACATTCTATACTGGGACATAGAAATAGGTCGCTCCTATTGTGATTGGTTCGATTCCAATTATTCCTGTTCTCCTTTATTTATTATATGTTATGAGTTATAGTTCTAGATATTGAGCATATCATAGCATATAATATCACGTTATAGCTTAGGTAAGAGCAGTTCTGTTTAGGTGGAAGCAATACTCTGGTTCGATTCCAGATAACGTGGTTAGTGGTGTATAGTCCACGAGTAAAAATAAAGCGTTCTGTTGCCTAAGTCATGATATGGTAGGCGCAACTATACTGAATCGTATTGGTGGCACTGATGCATGGTGCTAAGGTACGAGATTAGTTACATGAATAACCTATAGTATTAAACGTCACAGGGTAAAGAATAGGAACAAAGACCTATTAAATAAGTGACAGCTAGGTAAGAGCAATAGAATTAATGGCGTACGAGTAGCTCTCGTGATAGGTTCGATTCCTATCTGCTCTATTGAGGGAGCATAAACCTGGCTAAAAATTCATCTGATATTATGTTTAAATAAAGGGTACTTTATGTTGGTTCAATTCCAACTATCGGATATACTAAGATAGTATCTAATAAGATACCTGCTACTGATAGTTAGGAATAACAATATGAGGTAGTCATAGTTAGCAGTATAGTCTAATGGTAAACGTGGGTTCGATTCCTACTACTGCTATAAGTTAAAGGGAGAAGCAGATGATTATATTATTATTATTTATTATTATAATGTTCATTAGTCCGAGCTTAGCATTGTTCTTATTGCTGTTGACTATCAACCCACTGTTCGCATTGGTATGGCTATGTATATGGCTGGCTATTAAACTATGGTAGGTATAGCATGGTTTGGAATATGGTTAGTAATCATTATACTATTGTGTTGGATAGAATGGAATGACTATGGGTAAACGAATGGCAACAGGTAAGAGTTAATAAGTTATATGAAGATGAGTACGAACCAAGCAATAAAGTAATCAGGAAAAGAATTAAAAATAAAATAAATAAAGAGATAAAAATAATTTTGTCAGAAAGAAAATAAAAATAAAAATATTTTTCCATAGGTACCCGCCCCATAATCGCTATGTCAAGGGAAATTTTCAGCACAAAGGAATCCTCTTTAAAAATCTCCCAAAAAATCAAAAAGAAAAGTTTTAGCCTATTTAATCTAATTTTATCTAGCTTAATCTTAGAAAATCTTAAACAATCTAAAATAAAATAAATTATATGGCTATATGCTAATATTTTGGCTTGTGAGCGCGTGATTATGTATTTATGATATAACTTAAGCACAATTAACTAAACACGCTTAGAAACGAAAATATAGGCTTTAAACTATATAAGCACAATTAAAAGAAAGGACAGTATGCAATTTAAATATATTGGTAAAAATGATGAAGATTATACGAACGGTAGGTATTATTATTTTGTTTACTGTGGCATACATTGGAATAGCAAAGACCCTGTTATTTGGGTAACATATAATGATAGTCCATGCAGAGATGATATTGATTATGCTTGTGCCTTTCCATTAAATGAGTTTATAGAAAGTTTTGAAATATAAGAAAGGATATCATGCAAGCACAAAAAGGTGGCAGACCAACAATTTTACCTGAAATGTACAAAGAACCGCTATTCAGTCAAATCATTGATAAAATTGAATCAGGCTGCAATGATAGAGAAATTTACACCAGCTTGCATTGTTCAGCTAAAACATTCAGAACATGGCGAGATGACAATAGAAAGGCGTATGACGACGCTAAAAGTGTTTCGAGGGCAAATCTATTAGAACTAGCAGAAAGTGCCTTAGCGTCTAAAATGACTGTCAGAACAGTAAAGGAAACAGAGACAGTATATGACGCTGACGGAAATGTCGAAAAAGTAAAGGTCAAAGAGAAAGAGTTAGACAAGGATAGTCTAGTGGCTATGTTTATTGCTAAAGCTGGAAACCCAGAACTTTATAACCCTACTGAATGGCGGAGATTACAGCAAGAAGAATCAAGCGCTCATGACCTTAAAGCTAAAATTGAAGAACTTGACGACTATAAACTAAGTAATTATGAAACGCCAGAAATTGAAATTCCAGAGGGGTTTGAATGAAAAGTGTAACTTATAAAGATAAATATATAGTTTATGAAGATGGTAATATTTAATAGTATAAATGAATTGGCTAGAAAAATGGGTCTAAATAGAAATACTGTTAAGAATAGAATTAAAAAAGGTATATTGAATGTAGAATTTGAGGGATAGAATGTATTATATGAATCAAATGTTGGCTTATAATAAAGAACATGGCATAGAACTTAATAAATATATGCGTAAAACTATTAAAAAGCAAATTAGAATTCATAAAAAGTACATTTATCGCTATGATAGAGTTACGCAAGCTATTAATTGGATAGAAGATAATTTTTACTTAACTACAGGTAACCTGATGAAGATTAAGTTGCACCCTACACAAAAGTATTGGTACGAACTAATGCTAGGCTATGATATGATTGATGAAAAAGGCGAACAAGTTAATTTAGTCAATGAAATTTTTCTCAATCTTGGTCGTGGTTCTGGTAAGTCTAGTTTAATGGCTACACGAGTGCTTGAGTGGATGATTCTAGGCGGACAATATGGCGGAGAAAGTCTAGTTATTGCATACGATAATACACAGGCTAGACATGTATTTGACCAAGTTCGGAATCAAACAGAAGCAAGCGATACTTTAAGAGTATATAATGAAAACAAAATTTTCAAAAGTACAAAACAAGGGCTAGAATTTACAGCTTTTAAAACAACTTTCAAAAAGCAAACAAATGATACTTTGAGAGCGCAAGGTGGTAATAGCTCACTCAATATATTTGATGAAGTTCATACGTATGGAGAAGATATAACAGAATCAGTAAACAAAGGTTCACGTCAAAAGCAAGATAACTGGCAAAGTATTTATATCACTTCTGGCGGACTTAAACGTGATGGGCTTTATGATAAACTTGTCGAGCGTTTCAAGTCAGAGGAAGAATTTTACAATGATAGGTCATTTGGCTTACTTTACATGTTGGAAAATCACGAGCAAGTAAAGAATAAGAAAAACTGGACTATGGCTCTACCTCTTATCGGAGATGTTCCGAAGTGGTCAGGTGTTATTGAAGAGTATGAGCTTGCCAAAGGAGACCCAGCGTTACAGAATAAATTCTTAGCGTTTAATATGGGCTTACCTATGCAAGATACAGCTTACTACTTTACTCCGCAAGATACTAAACTGACAGAATTTAACTTATCTGTGTTTAATAAAAATAGAACTTATGTCGGAATTGACTTATCATTAATTGGCGATTTAACGGCTGTGTCGTTCGTTTGTGAGTTAGACGGTAAAACTTACAGCCATACACTTACATTCTCTGTACGGTCTCAATATGAGCAACTAGACACAGAACAACAAGAAGTATGGACAGAATTCATTGATAGAGGGGAACTGATTCTACTTGATACGGAATATATCAATGTTAATGACTTAATCCCATATATTAACGACTTTAGAAGTAAAACAGGGTGCAGACTTAAAAAAGTTGGTTATGACCCAGCACGCTATGAAATTTTGAAAGGATTGATTGAGCGTTATTTCTTCGATAAAGACGGAGATAACCAAAGAGCAATTAGGCAAGGTTTTTCAATGAATGACTATATTAAGCTATTAAAATCTAAACTAGTCGAAAATAAACTTATCCATAACCAAAAAGTCATGCAATGGGCTTTAAATAATACAGCTGTAAAAATTGGGCAAAGCGGTGACTATATGTACACGAAAAAACTTGAAAAAGATAAAATTGACCCTACTGTCGCCTTGACAATGGCTTTAGAAATGTTGGTGTCAGATGAAGTATAATGTTGATACCGTAAGAGAAAGCGGTTGGTACAATAAAAAAGAATGGTTAGCTGTTCGCGATTATGTTAGACAACGTGATAAGATGACTTGTGTAAGATGTGGCGCTTTTGGTGCTAAAAAATACGAAGTTGACCATATTGTAGAACTAACTTGGGAAAATATTAATGATTGGAATATAGCGCTGAACCCTGATAACCTCCAACTCCTTTGTAAGTCTTGCCATAACAAGAAAACAGGCGAGTATAAACGAGGGAAAGGCGTAAGTTTATGGTAGAAAGGGGAAAAATTGAACATATTCGGAAAAGTGGTATCATTTTCACGTGGAAAGTTAAATAATAAAACTCAACAAGTAACGGCATGGCAAAATGAAGCAGTAGAATATACAAGTGCTTTTGTGACTAATATTCACAATAAAATTGCTAACGAAATAACAAAAGTAGAATTTAATCATGTCAAGTATAAAAAATCTGATGTTGGTTCTGATACTTTAATTAGTATGGCTGGTTCTGATTTAGATGAAGTTCTAAACTGGAGTTCTAAAGGCGAACGCAATAGTATGGAGTTTTGGCAGAAAGTTATTAAAAAGTTGCTATGTACTCGCTATATTGACCTGTATCCTATTTTTGATAGTAACACAGGTGAGTTGTTAGATTTACTTTTTGCTGATGATAGAAAAGAATATAAACCAGAAGAATTAGTAAGACTTATTAGTCCTTTTTATGTCAATGAAGATACAAGTATTTTAGATAATGCCCTAGCTAGTATTCAAACTAAACTAGAACAGGGTAAAATGAAAGGCTTGTTGAAAATTAACGCTTTCCTTGACATTGATAATACACAAGAGTATCGAGAAAAGGCACTAGCCACAATAAGAAACATGCAAGATGGTTCTACTTATAATGGTTTGACGCCAGTTGATAATAAGACTGAAATTGTCGAGCTTAAAAAAGATTATTCTGTATTGAATAAAGATGAAATTGACCTTATTAAATCGGAACTTTTGACAGGTTACTTTATGAACGAAAATATTTTGCTAGGTACAGCAACACAGGAACAGCAAATTTATTTTTATAATTCTACTATCATTCCTTTGCTGATTCAACTTGAAAAGGAATTGACTTATAAACTGATTTCAACCAATCGCAGACGAGTAGTCAAAGGTAATTTATATTATGAGCGTATAATCGTAGATAACCAACTATTCAAATTTGCGACTTTGAAAGAATTAATTGACTTGTATCACGAAAACATTAATGGTCCTATTTTTACACAGAATCAACTTCTTGTTAAAATGGGCGAGCAACCAATCGAGGGTGGAGATGTTTACATAGCTAACCTTAATGCAGTTGCTGTTAAGAATTTGAGTGACTTACAAGGCAATAGAAAGGACACCACAAGCACAGATGAAACTAATAACCAATAGTGCTGAAATTAAAGTAACTGAAAATGAGGACGGTTCGAAGTCGTTCCAAGGGATTGGCTCGGAGGTTGGAGTAGAAAATCTTAATGGTATTATCTTGACGCCTAACTGTATCGAGTTTGCTCGAGAACGATATCCATTGTTATATGAACATGGTTCAGGCTCTAGTGAAGTCATTGGGGACGCAAAGGTCTATTATGACTTGGCTACTAATAAATACCTTACTGATTTTATTCTTTACGATAACGCACCAAATATCAATAAAGCTGTAGAAAATGGAGCTTTTGACTCGTTATCAATTGCTTATTATATTACAGATTATGAGTTCAATGAAAATGACGCTCTAGTCGTGAATAAAGCACAGTTTAAAGAGATTTCTCTTGTTTCAGTACCAGCTGACCCTAATGCTAAATTTATTCAAAATGGCTTAGGCGAAGAACTCACAGAAGAACGCAACAAAATCATTGAAAGCCGAAACGCTTTGAAAGAAATTGAGGATATTAAAAAGAAATATGAATAAACCAGATTTAATTGAAAAACAAAACCGCTTGGCAGAACTTAAAGAAAATAATGTATCTTTAAAATCTCAAATCAAAGGCTTTGAAGTTAAAAATGCAATTGAAGACTTGCCAAAAGTACAAGAATTAGAAAAAGCAATTTCAGAAAACTCAATCGAAATTATCAAAATCGAAAACGAACTTAACACACAAGAAGAAAAACCAAAAGGACAATCTAAAATGACAAACTTTATTGAATCTCAAAACGCTGTAGAAGAATTTTTTGATGTATTGAAAAAGAACTCTGGTAAAACAGAAATCAAAAATGCTTGGAAAGATAAACTCGCTGAAAATGGTGTAACTATTACAGATACAACTTTTGAACTTCCACGTAAATTAGTTGAATCAATTAACACGGCTTTGCTAGATACTAACCCAGTATTCAAAGTTTTCCGTGTAACTAATGTAGGTGCTTTACTTGTATCACGCTCATTCGATTCATCTGACGAAGCTAAAGTCCATAAAGATGGAGAAGCAAAAACAGAACAAGCAGCAACACTTACTATTGACACTCTTGAGCCTGTAATGGTTTATAAATTGCAATCAATCGCTGAACGTGTTAAACGTCTTCAAATGTCATACTCAGAACTTTACAACTTGATTGTAGCAGAACTTACACAAGCTATTGTAAACAAAATTGTTGACCTTGCGCTTATCGAGGGAGATGGAACAAACGGATTTGAATCAGTAACTAACGAAACAAACGCTAAGAAAATCAAAAAAATCGTTACAGAAGCACCAGCAACAGGTACAGCACCATTTGCGGACGCTATTGAAGAAGCAGTTGACTTTGTTCGTACAACAGCAGGACGCCGTTATTTGATTGTTACAGCTGCACAACGTAAAACTTTGCTAGATGAATTGCGTGGATTAGTTGCCAATGCCCATGTTCGTATTAAAAATGATGACACTGAAATCGCGTCAGAAGTTGGAGTAGATGAAATCATCGTCTATACAGGTTCAAAAGCTATCAGCCCTATTGTATTGGTTGACCAAAAATATCATATTGACATGCAAGACCTTACAAAAGTTGACGCATTCGAGTGGAAAACTAATAGTAATATGATTCTTGTTGAAACACTTTCAAGTGGACATACTGAATCACTTAAAGCTGGTGCAGTTATTACAATCACAGGTGCATAAAGTGGAGGGAATGAATGATAGATTATATAAAAGTCTATTGTGGTATTCCGATTTCAGTGACAGCTTATGACAGTAAACTTATCTTATTCCGTTCAATTGCTATTAAATTGCTAGAAAAAAACGGCATTGTAGCCGATGAAACAAGTGTATTAGTAAAAGACTTTATTTCTTGTTATTGTCGGCTTCACATTGTCGATGAACCAGCAGAACAATGGCGAAATGCAGAAATGAAACGTTTAGCCTCTTTACAAGAATTAATGTATTATGGAGGTATTTGATGATATTTTCACAAGTTACATTGCAAGTTGAAACTACTATTAAAAAGAAGAACGGTGCAGAAGCTAACGTTATAAAGCCTATTGTTTTACCAGCAGTTAAGCAAAGAATTAACCAGTCAAGACTAGATGAGTTTTCTATGATTGGACTAGGTAAAAATGTAAGGTATGAGCTAAACGGAATCGGAGAAATGGAAGACTTGATTTTCAACTATTTCTTGGACGAAAAAGGCGATACTTTCAAACGGACAACGTGGGAAAGAAACCCTAAAAATAACAAAATGATTTTAGAGGGAGTAGTAAGTAACGGACTATGAATAAATTTGATTCTTACATAGATTGGTATAATAATTTACTTACAATGCCTTTAAATGACGTTATTTTAGGCGTTAAGGACACGATAGAAGACAAGACGGTGTATTTGTCACTTAGTAGCTCAAAGGTCATTAAAATGGATAATACGAGCTTTGTAATGGGCTACTATTATCAAGTTGTTTTATCTGTTAAAGATGTTGATGATAAACTTGTCGAATTAGTTGGAAATGTTTTGCAAGACGGTTGGAACATGACAAACTGGTCTGAAAATAGTCACTTGTACAATTATACTGGTACTGTTTACTTACCTTGCGGTTCAGGAGGACAGGCATGGCAGTAAATTCAATTGACACGGCAAGCATAGCTAAAGAAATGCAAACTAAAGTTACAGAACGCATGGGCGATTGGTTTGAAGCAGAATTTAAAGCTAAAGCAAACGCTGCAAGCCGAAGAACTAGGTTAATCAGAAGCCACGGTCATACTTATACTTATAGTAAATACCAAAACACAGGTCAATTGTCAAGAAACTTAAAACAAGTTAAAAAAGGTGATAAAATAGTAGTAGACGCTGGTACTAGAGCTAATTACACAGGCTCAAGTTATCATGGTATGTACTTTTTGAGAACTAAAAAAGGTATGCAAGACGTAAAAACAACATTGAAAAAAGGCGCCAATTATGCCAATTCAATGAAATTATAGAAAAGGGAAAAAATGAAATTAGATTATAATTCACGTGAGATTTTCTGGGGTAATGAAGCACTTATCGTTGCTGATATGGCTAAAGGAACAGACGGAAGCCCAGAATTCACTAACATTAAAATTGTAACTGGTTTAGTGTCAGTTGGTGCTATGGAAGACCAAGCGGAAACAAATAATTATCCAGCAGATGATGTACCAGACCACGGAGTAAAAAAAGGTGCTACCTTACTTCAAGGAGAAATGGTATTCATTCAAACAGACCAAGCGCTCAAAGAGGACATGCTAGGTCAACAAAAAACAGCGAACGGCTTAGGCTGGTCTCCTACAGGAAATTGGAAAACTAAATGCGTTCAATATCTTATTAAAGGGCGTAAAAAAGATAAAGCTACAGGAGCGTTTATTGACGGCTGGCGTGTGGTTGTTTACCCTAATTTGACACCTACAGCAGAAGCAACAAAAGAATCAGAAACGGATTCAGTAGACGGTGTAGACCCTATCCAATGGACATTGGCAGTACAAGCAACCGATTCAGATATTTATTTGAACGGAACTCAAAAAGTGCCTGCTATTGAATACGAAATTTGGGGAGAACAAGCAAAAGACTTCGCTACTAAAATGGAAGCTGGTTTATTCATCATGGAACCTGATACAGTGTTATCTACTGGCACAGGGGCATAATTAAGTAAAGGAATATAAAATAAAATGGCAAAACAATTGAGTACAGCACGTAAATTTAAAATGATTACAGGTAAAGACCTTTTTCAACAGCAGAAAGCAATGGACGCAGAAGTTAAAAAAGATGACGGAGAAATTACCGATGTAATGGAATTTGTTCAATATGGTCTATACTTAGCACTTTTTCAAGATAATATTGTAAAAGCTAAAAGCGACTTCTCTGATTTCCGTTCTAGCTTTGAGTTTGATACTGACGGTAAAGGGCTGAAAGAACTTGTCGAATTGTGGCAGAAAGAAATTTAATGAGCTGAGAGGGCTGTAAATGATTTTAAAACATGCAATTAAATATTTAGAGCTAACTGGTTCAGACTTTATTACAGATTTAAAAGACTTTGCAGACTTACAAAATTCTTTTGTCGCTGGTTATATTCCTGACGACTTTACAGAGCGAATGGAGAGCTTTACAGACAAGTTGTTAATACTTTGGGTAGATTGTAACGGAGGACTGCAAAACGCCTTAGACGACAAAACAGAGCTTCCTACGACTAACGAGTTAATCAATATCTTCTGTAAGACTGTTTTTATTCAAGAAAAAGAGGAAACGGAAGACGATACAGTCTTCTTTTCTTCTAGTTCGTTGATTAAGAAAAAGAAAGATAATGTAAAGGAAAATAAGACCTTAGAACTTTTGACTGTTTTGGGCAATAATGATATTAATATAACACAGTTCATGGAAATGGAATTAGAACTTGTTTATAAAGTTATTGAACTTATTGCTGAAAAGAAAAAAGAGGAAAAAGAAAAAGAGAAAAGGCGTAAAAGAAAGGGTATGTAATGGCAAGTAATGCAAAGTTTGAGGTCGAGATATATGGTAATACCACAAAATTCGAAAACTCGCTTAGAGGCGTTAACACCGCAATGTCAGGGCTTAGGGGCGAAGCTAAAAACTTACGAGATGCTCTAAAACTTGACCCAACGAATACCGATAAAATGGCGCAATTGCAAAAGAATTTACAAACGCAGTTGGGTCTATCACGTGACAAAGCGTCAAAATTAAAAGAAGAACTATCTAATGTTGATAAAAGCACACCAGCAGGACAAAAGAAGTGGCTACAGCTTACCAGAGACTTAGGAACAGCAGAAACTCAAGCTAATAGACTAGAGGGCGAAATAAAGCAAGTCGAGGGCGCTATTAAATCAGGCTCTTGGAATATTGACGCTAAAATGGACACTAAAGGAGTTAACAGCGGAATTGATGGCATGAAGTCACGGTTCAGCGGTCTAAGAGAGATTGCTGTCGGTGTATTTAGACAGATTGGCGCAAGTGCTGTTAGTGCTGTTGGCAATGGATTAAAAGGTTGGGTATCTGACGCAATGGACACCCAGAAAGCCATGATTTCGTTGCAAAATACAATGAAGTTTAAAGGCAATGGGGCGGAATTTCAAAGCGTAAGCACCTCAATGCAAAAACTAGCTAAAGATACAAACGCTAACACAGAGGATACTCTTAAACTTGCTACTACATTTATTGGTTTGGGAGATAATGCTAAAACAGCAGTAAGTAAAACTTCAGCTTTAGTAAAAGCTAACCAAGCATTTGGCGGTACTGGTGAAAACCTTAAAGGCGTTGTTCAGGCTTATGGTCAGATGTCAGCAGCAGGTAAGGTTACAGCTGAAAATATTAATCAGTTAACGGATAACAATACAGCTCTTGGTTCTGCTCTTAAATCAACTGTTATGGAAATGAACCCAGCTTTAAAACAGTACGGCTCATTTGCTGGAGCTAGTGAAGCTGGTGCAATATCCGTAGAAATGCTAGACAAGGCAATGCAAAAACTAGGTGGCGCTGGTGGTGGTGCTGTAACGACTATCGGAGACGCTTGGGATAGTTTTAACGAAACATTATCACTCGCTCTACTTCCTACTTTAGATGCTCTAACTCCTGTAATTACAGCTTTAATTGATAAAATGAGCGGTTGGGGAGAAAGTGCTGGTAAAGCTGTAGCAAATGTAGTTAACTGGGTTATGAGACTATGGGAAGAGTTACAAGTTTCAGGAACAATAACCGAGTTTGGTAGGACTTGGGAAAATATAAAATCTATTTTAGGTTCATTAGGGAGCATAATACTAAATGTTGCTAAATCATTCTTACCATTAAACAAAGCCCCTAAAGATGGCGCAGAAGCTATTGGCTCTATAATGGAAGTGCTTTGGGGGTTGGCAGAAGCTATGCAAAAGACTACTGCAAAGATAGCTGTTTTTGTCAAGAATATCAGTGAAAGTAAAAGCGCAATGGACACTATAAAAGTAGCTTTAGTTGCTTTAGCTGGCGCTTTTGCCGCTTTAAAAGTAATCAATGGGATAATTAAAGCTTATGAATTATATAATAAGATTCTTAAAGCAGGAACTATTATACAAGGTGCATTTAACGCGGTAATGGCTATTAATCCGTATGTAGCGCTTGGGGTTGCTATAGCTGGTATTGTAGCTGGTTTAGTTTACTTCTTCACTCAAACTAAAACTGGGCAAAAAATCTGGGCGGACTTCGTTAAATTCTTGCAAAATTCAATTAAAAGTATTCAGAGCTTTTTCTCTAATCTTGGAAAATGGTTTAGTGATTTATGGACTGGTACAGTTGACGGAGCTAAAGGAATCTGGCAAGGCTTGGTAAACTGGTTCAATGGAGTTGTTCAAGGAGTACAAAATACTTGGAATGGTATAACAGCATTCTTTACTAACTTATGGACAACTGTTGTTGGGGGAATTCAAATAGTATGGAATGGAGTTACAGAATTCTTTACAGGGCTATGGAACGGAATCGTAAATATCGTTACAACTGCGTTTACGACTATTAGTTCTTTAGTCACAGGAGCTTATAATTGGTTCGTCACAACTTTCCAGCCGTTAATAAGTTTTTATCAATCTATATTTAACCTAATTTCATCAATTGTTAACTTAGCGTTCCAACTTATACTTGCTATTATTCGTGGTGCTTATCAGTTAGTAATTAACGCATGGCAAGGTTTATCCGCTTGGTTTAGTGGCATATTTAATGCGGTAAGCTCGGTAGTTTCAACAGTATTTAGCGCTATTGGCAGTTTTGCTGGTTCAGCTTGGAATGTACTAGTCGGAATATGGAGCGCAGTCGTTGGATTCTTTGGTGGAATTTTCAATGCTGTTAAAGGCGTTGTATCTAGCGTTTTCAGTGCTATAGGAAGTTTTTCTTCAAGTGCATGGGGAGTTGTTACGTCAATATGGAGTGCAGTATCGGGATTCTTTAGTGGAATATTCAACTCTGTTCGTAATGTTGCTAGTGGTGTATTCAGTGCAATTGGTAGCTTTGCTTCAAGTGCTTGGTCAAGAATTTCAGGTATATTTAGTTCAGTTGTTGGCTTCTTTAGCGGAGTGTTTAATAGTGCAAGAAATGCAGTAAGTGGAGTATTCAGTGCTTTTGGTGGATTTGCTTCTAATGCTTATAATGCAATAACAGGGGTATTTAGTGGACTTGGTAGCTTCTTCAGCGGACTATTCGGAGGAATAAAAAATACGATAGATAGTGTTCTAGGTGGCGTTACAGATACGATTAACGGAATATCAGGAGCTATAAATGGTATTTCCAAAAAACTAGGCGGGTTATTTAAAGGCTCTATGGTAGTAAGTTTACCAGAAGTTAACTTATCTTCTAGTGGTTATGGTCTAAGTACAAACAGCGTATCAAGTGACAACAGAACTTACAATACATTTAACGTACAAGGTGGTGCTGGTCAAGATGTTTCTAACTTAGCACGTGCAATCAGACGAGAATTTGACCTAGGGAGGGCTTAATGGTAAGACAGTATAAAATACATACCAACTTAGACGGAACAAACGATAAAGTTTGGGACGTAACTAACGGAAAGGTTAGATTTTACCAGCCCTCTAACTTGGGTTTGCAGTCAACAAATAATATTTGGCAAAGCAACGGAATTGGGGTTATGGGAACACGTTCAATTACACAGCCCCAAATAGAGTTTAAATTAGAAACATTTGGCGAAAGTTTAGAAGAAAATTATCAATTAATGAAAGACTTTATAAATGATATTCTTAGCCAAAAATTTGTCACACTTGAATATCAAACAGAGATTTTTCAAGTATATGCTGATTTAGCTTTATCAGATGTAACTAAAACAGAGGGATATGGAAAAAGCGGAACGTTTAGTGAAAAGATAACTTTTGATATAATTACAAAGTGGTATACTTACGAAAACTTAACTTTCGATATGATTCAAAATGGTCAAGTTATTGCTGGAAAGTCTAAAATTTACGGTGGATATAAAGGAAGCGAAACAGCTTTACAAAACTATAATAGATTAAAATCTAGCCCTTCGTTAAACTTACCTAACTTAAACTTATTGACTGGCACTAAAGATTTCAGCGGCACTTGGGCTAATTCAGACAGTTGGACAACTGATGGCACATATAAAGGTTTAACTGTTAAAAAACGAACTGGGAAGTGGAATGGTATTTATAAAACATTTACAGCACCTAATGACGGAATTTATACGTTCTCAGCTTATATTAAAAGTTCAGGAAATAATGCTAATATAATTAGATTTGGTGGAGTGAATAGCACATCATCTCAAGAAGCGTTACAAAAACCCTTTGGAAATAATTTTGACTGGGCTACTGATACCGTAACTTTAAGTTTAAAAGCTAATGATACAGCGTGGGTTAAATACGAAATATCAAGTTCAGATATAGGATTAAGTTTATGGACTGCTGGTCATAAGTGGGAAAGTGGCTCTAAAGATACTGGATACTTACCAGCTTCTAGTGAACTAACAACCAATGATATAAGCAAGTATTTTGGATATAATTATATACTTAATCAAGCCTATACTTATTATGGAGAAGAAAATATTGAACGTTTGAGTCGTTGGGATATAAAAGATGAAATATTTAGCTTTGTAGGTATATTATACCCTCATCTTGCCCAAAGTCCAGCTGGAGTTAGATTTTTAGACGATATCGGAAATGAATATACAGCTATTGTATTTAACACAGAGGAACTGCAAGATTATATTCTGATTAATACAGACGTAAATGATGAACTTTATCAAGGTTGGAACGGAACTACTTCATTAAATCTGTTTCCTGTTCTTGATTTTGAACGGTATAGAACACGCATAATTGAAAAGGGTCAAATGCAATTGATTAATCTTAGTAAGGCAGAGTTTAAAGTTAAAAGAAAGGCGGACTTCGTTTAATGTTAGAAGCTAATATTTATGATAACTTTAATCCAAACTACTATAATATATCTGATTTTAATCTTCCTAACGGTCAAAAAGCACAAAGAGGGTTACCTAAACCTAAAGCAAGATGTCAAGTAATTAATTATGAATTATGGGAAACTGGTTATCTTTATACTTCTTCAGCTACATTGACCGTACAAGTAGATGTTGGGGACATTGTTCAGGTTCTGTTTCCAGAGGTTGTTCCAATCGAGGAAGCTCTAGGTAAAGAAAAAAAATTAAACCTAGACATGGTTTATCTTGTGACAGATGTAGATGAAAGCAATAAAGCAACATTAAAAAATTACTTTTGGGCAATGATTGAAAGTCTTGATGTACCAAATGCAATAACTAAAACGACAAATTTTGCTATCATTGATTATTTAATAGATCCAGATAAAAATAATTTAATGAGTTATGGTTACTTTTTTAACTCAAGTATCTTTGCAGGTAAGGCTACAATTAACAGAAAAGCAGACACTTCATCAGCTACAGATGTTGCCAAAAGGGTATTTTCCAAAGTTCAGTTCCAACCGACTACAACAATCCAATATGCTTCGTTTGGTGCAGACCCTAATCTAACAGACCCTAGGACTTTGTTATTTATTAACTTTGCTTCGAGAAAATGGAACAGAAGTAGAATAACAACAATGGTAGATGTTAAACAAAACGTATCAATGGACACGGAAACAATAGTAGAGCGTTCAGCCTATAATTTTGCTGTAGTGTTCGTTAAAAACCAAACTAAAGATGATTATACTGACCCTCCTAAAATGTACACAATAAAAAATAATGGAGATATTATTGACTATAGTACTTATGGCGGAGACGGAACAGACTTACCAGAGATAAGGACACCTAAAACTTTATTTTATGACAGGGACGATAATGGAAACCCACCAGATATAGCTACTATTAGAGCTGAAATATCTCCGTCTACAATCGTCACAAGGTTAATCTTTAATCAAAATGAGCTTTTACCTTTATATGTTAATGACTTGGTAGATATATGGTACGAGGGTAAACTATATTCTGGGTATATAGCAGACAGGGTTAAAACAGAGTTAAATGATAGATTAATTTTTGTAGAAAGTGGAGATAAACCAAATGTTATATGAGTATGTAGCTACTTACGGAGACAAATATAGAATAGATAGCTTCACAGGATACAGAGAGCTACGTAAAGACCACTTAGATTTATTGGCTGGTAAAGTGTATTATAATAGTGAAAACTCGCTTAGAATAGAAACTACGCTCTTGTATGATGTCGGTCAATTTGTATCAATTGGCGGTTATCCTTACGGAGGTAGAAAGTTTAGATTATTAGAGCTATCAATTACTGATAACCCAGTTTTAGAAAAAGCTCAAATAATTTCAAGAAAGGTTAAAGATGACAATTAAAAACTTTACATTTTTTAGTCCAAATGGTACAGAGTTTCCAGTAGGTTCAAATAATGATGGGAAGTTGTATATGATGTTGACAGGAATGGACTATGGAACAATTAGGCGTAAAGACTGGTCAACTCCATTAAATACAGCTCTCAACGTACAATATACAAATACATCAATTGTTGCTGGTGGTAGATATTTTGAACTATTGAATGAGACGGTAGCTCTTACAGCAAATTCAGTTAATTATATCCATGCAAACATTGACTTGACAAAAACTACAAACCCTGTGAGCTTATCAGCAGAAACAGCAAACAATAGTAATAATGTAGATTTAAACAATAGTAGCGGAGTACTTAAAGTTGTAATTGATATCAGAACAACTGACGGAACAGGAGTTATTAGTGCAAACGTACCAGACCAAGTAACGCAACTAGATACACTTAAAGTTAAGAATAATAAAGTGTATGGACGTTTTACCAATGGAATTTGGCAAGTTGAACAGATTAGTGACACAGAATATAAATTTACTACTACAGAAACGTTCAGTTTAGCTATTAGTGGGGCAGTAGGTCAAATGTTTGCTTCGCAACCTCGTTCATATCCTGCTTTGCCTAGTGGATATACTAAAACGCAAGTGCTACCAACTGTCGTGGCTACAGCAAACTGGTGCTGGGCTATTGTTGACAATATTAATCAATACCGCTTAGCAACTTTCTCAAATACAGCTGCAACTTCACGGACAGTTAAAATTGAAATTATAGCAACCAAAAACTAGAAAAGGTACAAAAAATGGTAACAAAAATGATATTAATAACAGTCTTGATTCTTGCGATTTTCTTCGCTACGTGGGTTAAAGACGGTAATAAAATGAACCCACCTTTCAATAGACGTGCAATAATTGACTTGACGGTCATCGCTGCATTATGGATTTTATATCTTGTCTTTGACATGACTAAATCAGAAACTACGTCAGGAATTGCTGGCACAGTTATTGACGTCGGACTACTTTATTTCGTAGCACAGTTAATTTATTTAATTGGCTCTATCAGTCCATTATTTAAAGGCTTGCTTAACGTTTTAAAGAAAAAAGGTATAGTTGTACCAGAAGTAGAAAATGACGATGAGAAAGGAGAATAATGGCTTACAAAGTAGAACGTATAATTAGAGCTGGACTGCCTCAAGTTGGATATGCACCTTATCATCAAGTACATGCTCATTCAACTGGAAACTCAAACAGTACAGCAGACAATGAAGCTAATTTCATGCAAACTAAAGATATCAACAGCGGTTTTTATACTCATGTAGTTGGTAACGGTAAAGTTATCCAAGTTGGAGAAGTTAACCGAGGAGCTTGGGACGTTGGTGGTGGTTGGAATTCCGAAGGTTATGCAAGTGTAGAGCTTATTGAATCTCATTCAAATCGTGATGAATTTATGCGTGATTATAAAATTTATTGCGAACTTTTGAAAGATTTAGCTGTACAAGCTGGTATTCCAGTAACAGTTGATACATCAGATTTAGCTGGGATTAAAACTCATAGCTTTTGTACTAATAACCAACCTAATAATGGTTCTGACCACGTTGACCCTATCCCATACTTAGCAAAATGGGGCATAAATTTAGAGCAATTCAGAAACGATGTCACAGGTGCTTCAAGTAACTCAAATAACAATAATACACAATCAAATACAAATACAGAATTAGAGGACGATGAACTAATGAAATTTACTTATTCAATTAAAGGCGACGGAACAAAATACTACTTTGACGGAACTAAAGTTGTGGCACTTTCAGACGGCGACCAGCTCAAAATTATTCGCCAAGTATATAAAGATGTTGTTGGCAAAGACATGAAAGACTACCAATGGACTAAAGAAACACCTTGGTATGTTCGATTCATGCAAGCTCATGGAATTGACAAACCAATTGTAGCTAAAAAATAATATAAAAAAGACCACCTTAATCGGTGGTTTTCTTTTGTAATTGAGCATATTTTAAAGATGATATACCTACTTTCTATTTATATTTTATTTTTTACCAAGTTTCCCAAGCTGTACCGCCTGAACTTTTGTATATACTTACTGCTTTGTCTAAGTAATCTTGCGGGCTTAAATTAGATACTTGACCATGCACGCTCTGCATGATTTGAAGGTAACCCCAGCACGTTAATGAGTTCTCTATATAAGGATTTCCGCTAGACTCTTTGTAAATAATATCTAACCACTTACTGGCACTTACTCCTGTTTTACTTGCCATATATTGACTAGCTTGTTCTGGACTAACTTGAGACCAATCATTTCCAATAATCGAGCTTGTACTATTTTTCGTAGTGGTAACAGCTTCGTCATGCTCGCTTGCTGTATTTTCGTTGTCAAGTCCATTAATTTCTTTAGTTCCTTGTTCAGCACGTTCCCTATCGTATCTTGCCAATTGTTCAGTTCTAGCTTTCTCTTCTTCCAGTTTTTGCTGTTCTTCAAGTGCTTTCTCCTTAGCTTGCTTTATATGCTCTTCTTTTGCATTCTCTTGCGTTTTAAACTCTCGTTCATATAATTGTGCCACAAAGTCATTAAAGTTGTTATCCACCTTTTTACGAGCCTCTTGGATTAATGCTATACTTCTTATTGTATCATCTGTTAAAATAAAAATATTGTTCTCCTTAAAATCTTGGTGGTTCTTGTCGTTCCGCCATTTTAACTTTATTAAATTCTCCATTTTTGATATAATAACTATTTTGCTTATACAGTTCTTCTAACTCTTCATTCCACGACTTATAATAGTTCCATAAGTCTAACGAAGTTTTTGATTTAACATCGTTAATTTTCAACTCATGTACAGCCATTTGTTCTAAATGATTACCAATTAATTGTAAAATAAATAATTGTACTTTTTTTGCTTCTTCTTTTTTCATGCCATACTCTTTTCTATTCCGTCTTTTATAGCTTTAGAACTTGGATAATAAACTGTTTCCCAATTTTCTTTAATTTCAAAAGAAAAACTATTTTTATTGTATGGTTCAAATATTTGTATTGATTGATTCAATTATTTACCTCCTCAATAGCTTCAATGATATTATTTCCTGCTTCAGTAACTATATCAAGCTTACATCTTAAATCTATTTTTCTATCAATTAAAGCTTTTTCAGTTATTTTGATACGTCGTGCTTTACTATAAAATTCGGCTGTTGATTGATAATAGGCTTCAAGTAAATCATCATCTGAAAGCTGTGTTAAATCATCATTGTCAAAAGTTGTAAGTTTTCGTTTAATCTCTTTACCGTTGTTATCTTCTTCTACATAGTAACGTTTCATTTATTTCATTCCTTTAATTTCAAATTTTTCAATAATATACCGTTTAGAACCAAGCTCAAAACTTACTAGATAATTATTGAAATGGTCTTTTTTATTCAAGTCGTTAGCAATTCTTCGAGCTGTTGACCTTGGATATTTAGAACTGTTAATTTTACGTGTGTACTTATGTAAAATCATTTCATTGCCTCCCTTTGCATTCTACGCTTCAATCGTTGCTTATACAGATACTCTTTACTTGGCTCTAAGCTAGACAATAACTCATCTAGTAAGTCAAACGCTTCTCCGTTATCTCCTACGCTATCAATCTTTTTAAGTGTAATTTCGTGCATTTCATCATCATTGAAAAACATAGTAAGATAAGGGAATGCTACGGTATTCGGTAAACTTAAACGCGATTTAGTCATTTTTAAGTTAGGATATTTACCTGTTTCAGCTTTAACTTTTGATTCAAACTGTTTTATTCCGATACCTTGCTCTTTTAACGTGCTAGTAATTCTATTATATAATTCTTCGTTTGTCATTATTTAATTACCTCAGTGATTTCAGTTATCTTTCTAATTTCTGCTTTATGCCCTGTTATATTTTCTTTCGTTTCTTTGATTTCATGCGCTTCGTTTAAGCTATAAACTTTAGTTATAGTTTCTTTCCAAAACGTTATGGTTCCAGTATCTTTCAGTTCATACCATGTAACTATATAATAAGTCCATTCATTTTCCATTATCCAATTTCTCCTGTCTTAATATTTAACCTTTGTTGACTTGATAAATGATATCCTTTGCACCATTTGCAGTAATAAGCTCTTACTGGTATCTTATCATATTTATTTTTCTTATTCTTTTTATTATGCTGTGCATTAGCTATTGAGTATAAAGCACCCATTTTTGTATATTTCCGTTTTTTACACATATTGTTCACTAGCTTTCTTAATCATCGCTTGCTCATAAGCTATAATTGTCCCCTCAAACATAACACTTTGGATTCCTCCTTGTTTAATAAACCCTTTTTGCTCTAATTGAATTATTTGTTTTGTTAATCCTTTTAACGTGAATGCTGTTGCTACTTTAATTTTGTCCTTAGGTTTTCTATTAAATAATTTCATTTTTATTTTCCTTTCTTAGTAATTAATTATCAAAAATAATCCATTCATTTATTGTAAATAACTCAAAACCGTTTAGCTTGTCTTGCTTTTCAATTGCTACATGCTTATTGTCTTGCTCTCTTAGCAGTTCAATTATAGGTCTACCAATATCAAACCACTTGACAACTGTACTTGCTTTAAGCCCGAAATACTTAGCGCATTGAGCCTTACAGCTAAAATGTAACTCTTCTTCTGTCATAGGGTTATAAGCTACTATTTCCCTATCCTTTCGCATTGCCATTGTTTGACCACCTTTTCAATAAAATTTAAATATCTTTCGTTAATCGCTTTTATTTCTTCTTTTGTAAATTCAGTTTTAAAGTTGTTTCTTTCTTCTTTAAATCCTAGAAAGAGAAACTCTTCACTTAGTTAGCCTTTAAAAGCATTTAGGTACCCTTTTTTATTGTTCATTAATTTAATATTATATTTTTCCATTTTGTTCTCCTTTTTTCTATAAGACTATTTTATCAAAGTCTTTATTATTTGTCAAATATAAATTTTGAACTAAGCTGTTGTTCTTTCAAAGATTACTGTTTGACTTCCTAACTCTATATATAAATATAACAAAAAAAGCTAACACTGTCAAGTATTAACTCTTATTTCTAACTTTTATTATTCTACTTTCTTTTTAAAATGTTGTAAATGTTTAGCTACTTCATGCTTATCAATTTCTTCTTGTGTCCATTTATAACGGTTATCATCAGGTGTCCGAGAAAAAAATTCTATCCCTCCGTCTTTAAATAGCCAAGCATTAATGTTATCAGGTTCAGGAATACAGATGTAAAATAGTTCATCTTGTTCTACTTCCCATTTATCACGATTCAATAATAACCATAAGTGAGCTTCTTTAGTATATCCACTTAAGCCAAATACTTCTAAAATATTATCATACTTCTCTGTATCGCTAACTTCTACTTCTTCATATAATTTGTCGAAAATTTTTCTGCCAAAACGTTTACTATATATTGTGTCATTAGTGTCTAATGTTTGATGTTCTTTCAGCCATTCATTCAACTCTTTAGAGATAATAATTTTTTCTGTCATTTTATTCGCCTTTCCAGTATCTAAAATCGTTAGACATAGCTTGCATAAAGTCCATGATATCGTCTGTAGTAAACTCTTTAAACTTATTCTTGTTGATTAAGTTAGCAAGTTCTGTTGCATAGTCTAAAGCCTTATTACGGTCTTTATCGTAACTTTCGCCCTCTTTCTTACCAGCTCTCACTAAATACTTTAATACCTGCATTGAGTACCACCCTT
>OIZF01000655.1_pt1 | contig 23219 bp, 21 predicted proteins | sample 1588471 | NCBI WGS metagenome assembly OIZF01 (sample SAMN03283279) | human gut metagenome | biome: human-associated habitat; material: feces | host: Homo sapiens | place: Peru | collected 2012
TGGAGAGTTGGTCAGCTAAACGGCTAGCATAATGTTGACAATCTGAAAATTGAGGAGGTGTTTGCCACCATTGGGCTAAAAAGTGCGGGTGTTTTTTTAAGACTTTTTCCAAGAAATCAGACAGACTGATGGCATAGTTTATTTGTCCGATTGGTGTCGTGAGATCTGTTGCGTCCTGCTCGATTTGTTGGGTTATTTCATCAAGATTCATTTCAGGGAAATGTTGGCAAAGCACTTCGCCAAGTTGAATGAGTTTTTCAGTCGAAAGCGGAAGTGAAAGCGCCATAATTTACCCCTTAAAATGTTCGTCAATCTTGCGTAGTACGATTTCTTTGGCTTGTTGCGGTTGCAGACTATCTAGCCAATTTAATGGTGTTTTCCAGCCACGTAGCCAGGTGATTTGTCGTTTGGCTAATTGTCGAGTTGCACAAATGCCTCGGAAGACCATTTCTTCATGATCATAGTCACCACGTAAATATTCCCACATTTGGCGATAGCCCACACAGCGGATAGAAGGCAAATCAGGATGGAGATCTTCTCGTTGGTAGAGTTTTTCCACTTCTTCTTGGAAACCTAATTCGATCATTTTATGGAAACGTTGTTCGATACGTTGATGTAACACCGCACGATCTTCTGGTGCAATAGCAAACTGTAAAAATTGATAAGGCAATTCTTCGCCTTTTTGTTCGGTTAATTCCGTTAATGATTTGCCCGTTAAATAGAATACTTCTAATGCACGATTAATGCGCTGTGAATCATTTGGATTAATACGCTCTGCAGAAATAGGATCAATTTTTTGTAATTCTTGATGAAGAGCAGGCCAGCCAAGTTTTTGCGCTTTTTCTTCAATCTCTAAGCGTAACTTTTCATCAGCAGATGGAAGGGGAGAAAGGCCTTCAATCAATGCTTTGTAATACAACATGGTACCGCCAACCAAAAGCGGAATTTTACCTTGCGCGGTAATATCGGCCATTTCTCTGAGTGCATCATCACGAAAATTCATCGCAGAATAACTTTCAGCGGGATCTAAGATATCGATTAAGCGGTGAGGAGCAAGGGCAAGTTCTTCTTTAGAAGGCTTTGCCGTACCAATATCCATCCCTTTATAAATTAATGCAGAATCGACACTGATCACTTCTACTGGCAGGCTTTGACGTAATTGAATAGCAAGATCCGTTTTTCCGGAGGCCGTCGGCCCCATCAGAAAAAGTGCGGTTGGTTTGGAGTCAGTTTTTTGTGTCATATTACAAATCAGTTAAAAAAGGCTGCCAGTTAATTGGTTTCAGTAATGTATTAAATTTTTCTTGATGAGCTTTATTCAGTAAGCGTTCCGTTTCACTTAATAAGCTGACTGCGTCCGCTAACACTTGAATTGGTTTCATCTCTAGAGTCTGACAAAGTGCGGTCAGAAAATCAGGTATATTTTCTAGATGTTCCGCAAGTAGGCTCACCACACATTTTTGTAAATTTTGTGTACGTAAAACCGCAGGGACTTTGTTTAATGTAAGACGTAGCTGAGCTTCATTTTCAATAAATTCAAAACCACTTTGTTGGAAAAAAGCTTTTTGTTTTTGCCATTGTTCAAATTGTTTTTCATCTAAGCGGAAAATAATCGGAATGAGCAATGGTTGTTGTGGAATTTCACCTTGCTGTAAGGTTAATTCATAATTTAAGGTTTGCAATTTAGCTAATGACATCAAATAAAACTGCTGATTTTGTTGTAAAAGCAATGCTTTATTTTCAATTAATGCCAATGCGCGTAAATAGCCTGCATCACTTGTCTGTGGGAGTTGTTGTTCAACGACAGGTGTTGTTAAAACTTGAGATGCTTCTGTTGGACGTACTAATTCACCATATAAGCGTTGTTCGGTCTTTGTCGGTTGTTCACGATAACCATACGACGGAACGTACTCACTACGGTTTGAAAAGTGCGGTCGATTTTCTGATTGTTTTTCACGAGGCTGATGATAATGCGAGGCAAAAATATTTTGCCCAGCCGCCGCACGATTGGGTTTAGGTTCATAGTGGGTTTGATATGAAGCCGAAGGCTCTCTTGCCTCATTCATCGTTGGCGCTAAATCCAATTCAGCTTGAGGAATGGCATTGAGCGCATTTGTTACGCCTTGGCAGATAAAATCATGAATTAAACGCGCTTGATGGAAACGAACCTCGTGTTTTGTTGGGTGCACGTTGACATCGACATCATGTGGATTGAGATCGATAAATAGTACAAATGCAGGGTATTGCTCAGTATGTAAATACTCCGCATAAGCTTGACGAATGGCGTGGGTGATCACTTTATCGCGCACCATTCGTCCATTGATATAGCAATAGCTCAAATCATTTTGAGAACGGGTAAATTCAGGTGTCGCCACCCAGCCAGAAAGATGTAAATCATCATGTTTCCAATCAATACGTAAGGCATGTTGAACAAAATCATCGCCACAAATAGCGGCAACGCGTTTTAGTTGTTGTTCTTCATTCGTCGCAGGGCGGTATTGTCGAACAATTTTGCCATTATGTGTGAGCGTAAAAGCGATATTAAATTTCGCTAAAGCAATTCGGCGAATGACTTCATCAATATGAGCAAATTCTGTTTTATCAGTGCGTAAGAATTTACGACGAGCAGGCGTGTTAAAAAAGAGATTCGCCACTTCAACTGTCGTACCGACTGGATGAGACGCAGGTTTGATTGTGGTTTCCATCTCTCGTCCTTGTGCATAAACCTGCCATGCTTCATTTTGCTCTGCTGTGCGAGAGGTAAGCGTGAGACGAGAAACCGAGCTGATACTGGCAAGGGCTTCACCGCGGAAACCTAAACTTAAAATGGCTTCGAGATCATCAAGATCGGCAATTTTACTGGTTGCGTGTCGGGCCAGCGCAAGGCTTAATTCTTCTTTAGGAATGCCACTACCATTATCTCGAATACGAATCAGACTGGCGCCGCCATTTTCAATATCAATGTGAATTTTATTGGCACCGGCATCAAGGCTGTTTTCCACCAATTCTTTCACCACAGAGGCAGGGCGTTCGACCACTTCACCTGCGGCAATCTGATTAGCCAGCTGTGGAGAAAGAATTTTGATTGCCATAGGATTCCTTATTTTTCTTTAAGTTTGATTTTTTGCCCAGTCACGACTTTGCCGTTTTTCAATGTTGGGTTCAGTTTTAAAAGACGATTAACCGGTACATTGTATTCACGAGAGATAGCATAGATAGTTTGATCGGCTTTCACTGTATGGTAAAGCGGGGTTTCTTTCTTGCCATCATCTTTCTTCTCATTTCCTTTTGAAGAAGTGTCTTTTTTATCGTTACCTTTTTTCTCAGGCTCTTTTTTATTCTCAGCTTTTTCTTGTTTTTGATCTTTTTTAGAAACCGCTTTTTCAGCTTCAACAATTTTGCTGTTTTTTCCTTTATTATCGGCTTTGGTTTTATCATCCGATTTAGGTTTTTCTTCTACCTTTTTACCCTTGCCGTTATCTGGAATTTTGATGGTTTCATTCAGCCAAAGTTCTTTACGTTTTAGTTTATTTAATTCAATAATTTCACTGACTTTTACATCATATTTGTTCGCCAGACTACCAATGCTTTCACCTGGTTTCACTTTATGACGGACGCCGCTGTCTTTGACATCGGAAGTGCGGTCTGATTTTTCAGTGTTTTTCTCTTCTTTTTTAGTTGGCTCTTCCGCTTTTTTGCCTTTGCCATTATCAGGAATCTTAATGGTTTCATTTAACCAAAGTTCTTTGCGTTTCAGTTTATTTAACTCAATGATTTCGCTGACTTTGACATCATATTTATTTGCCAGGCTACCAATGCTTTCACCTGGTTTCACTTTATGGCGAATACCGCTGTCTTTGACATCTGAAGTGCGGTCAGATTTTTCATTGTTTTTATCGTTTGATTTTGTAGATTTGCTGTCTTGCTCATCACTAGGTGGGACTGCAATCGCTTTTAAATTACCATTACGATAAGCAACCAAACCTTCATAAATCATATAAGCAATACGACGACGATAAGCAATGGTATTCAGTTTTTGTTCTTCTTCCATATTGGAAAGGAAACCTGTTTCCACCAGAACAGAAGGAATATCGGGTGAACGCAATACGCCAAGGCTCGCATGTTGTGGCGTGCTGCGACTTAAGGAGGTTACGCGAGCAAAGCGACGTAAAATGCTGTTACCAAGTTCGTAGCCTGTACGTTGGCTGTGACCAAATTGCAGGTCGAGTACAGTTTGATCTAAATATTTGTCATTGTTATTGGAAAGTACTTTTCCTGCGCCACCTAAAAGCTCAGAGCGTTTTTCATCATCTTCTAACCATTGACCCATTTCATCGTTGGCACGGCGATTGGATAGCACCCAAACAGATGCGCCACGTTGGTCTGCATTGAGAGAGGAGTCAGCATGGATAGACACAAGGAAATTTGCTTTATATTTACGTGCGATTTCAGAACGTTCTGGCACGGAAATGTAGTAATCGCTACTGCGTGTTAAAACACCTTTGAAATTAGGATCTTTATCTAATAAGGCTTTTAATTCTCGCGCGATAGAAAGGGTGACATTCTTTTCATAAATGCCGAGATTTTTTCCGATTGCACCGGGATCTTTACCACCGTGGCCAGGATCAATGGCAATTGTCCATTGTGGCGCGGCAAATACGGTAGTAGAAATTAGAGAAAATATTCCAAAAAGAAACGAAAATTTTGCTTTCATGTAAATCAATTTTATAGTTGTGTCAAAATATGCTCGCCCACTGAGTTTTGAGCAATTAGCGTAATGTTGCGAGCATCGTCGTAATAATCAATATTCACCAATAAATCAGCCTCAGGCAAGATGCCCTCACCTTTTTCTGCCCATTCGATTAAGCAGATACAATTTTGGCTGAAATAATCACGAATGCCCATAAATTCCAATTCTTCAGGATCGGCAAGACGATATAAATCGAAATGATAAATCATTTTCCCTGCAATGCTATATTCTTCCACTAACGTATAAGTAGGGCTTTTGACATTGCCTTGGTAGCCTAAACCTTGCACCATTCCACGAGTCAGGGTGGTTTTCCCTGCACCAAGATCGCCATTAAAATAAAGCACAATGGCATTATCTTTCGGTTGTTTTACAAGCACTTCTGCCAGTTTTTTACCAAAACGGAGCATCGTGCCTTCATCAGGAATGTATTGGGTTAATTCGGTCATTCTTAGAGTGATTTTTTAGGTTAAAGTTTCTGATGGATTTTATCGTATTTTGAAGGGAATATGTAGGGAAAATACAATAAAAAATCCGCTGCTTTTCAGCAACGGATTGAGAATTTGGAGCGGGAAACGAGGCTCGAACTCGCGACCCCGACCTTGGCAAGGTCGTGCTCTACCAACTGAGCTATTCCCGCATTTCACATTGGTGAATGAGGCAACATTATACGAAAAAATTTATTCAACGCAAGCGTAGATTTCGCAAATGATTGAGTTTGCCTAAGTTTTCATCAACCCAGATTAATAAAGTGATCACGGTAGTAAGCTAACTCTTTTATTGACTCTCGAATATCATCAAGGGCTAAATGAGTATTGCCTTTTTTGAACCCGTCTAAAATTTCTGGTTTCCAGCGAGCGGCTAATTCTTTTAACGTGCTCACATCTAGATGACGATAATGGAAATAATCCGCTAAATCAGGCATATATTTATAAAGAAAGCGTTTATCTTGTGCGATGCTGTTGCCACAAATCGGTGAAGCACCTTTTGGTACCCATCGTTTTAAAAAATCTAATGTTTGTAATTCAGCCGCACGTTCGGTGAGTTTGCTCGCTTTGACACGTTCCACTAAGCCATTCGCTGTGTGTGTTTTTACGCACCATTCCGACATTTTGTTTAATAATTCATCACTTTGATGCACCGCAATCACAGGTCCTTCAGCTAAAATATTGAGATCTTTATCTGTCACGATGGTTGCGATTTCAATAATGCGTTCTTTTTCAGGATCTAATCCTGTCATTTCTAAATCGATCCAAATCAGATTTTGTTTATCTAATTGCATAATATAAGGTATCCTATGAACATTTTTTAATCCCGTTTATTTTAACGAAAAACATCGGAAAAAACGACCGCACTTTATGAGCAAACGTAAACTAACGCAAAATCAAACTCGTCGAATTCAATCAAATAACGCGAAAGCCTTGCATCGCCACAAGAAGAAAGAAGTGGAATGGCAAGATGATATGCTAGGCGAAAGTCAAGATGGGGTAGTCGTTACGCGTTATTCAGTTCATGCAGATGTAGAAAATGCACAAGGCGAAATTTTCCGCTGTAATTTACGTCGTACACTTTCTAGTCTCGTGGTTGGAGACAAAGTGATTTGGCGGCAAGGCAATGAACAGCTCCAAGGTGTGAGCGGTGTGATTGAAGCCATTCACCCAAGACAAAATGAAATTGCTCGCCCAGATTATTATGATGGGTTGAAACCCATCGCGGCGAATATCGATCGTATTATTATTGTTTCTGCGGTGGTGCCAGTACTTTCACTCAATATTATCGATCGTTATTTAGTGGTGTGTGAAAATGCAGGGATCGAGCCTGTCATTGTAGTGAATAAAGGCGATTTACTGGATGCTGAGCAAGAGCAGGAAGTGGAAAGCCAGTTACAGATTTACCGTGATATTGGTTATCAGACCATCATCATTTCTGCTGAAACCGGAAAAAATATGGAAAAATTGACCGCACTTTTAAGTGATGGAACATCCATTTTTGTGGGGCAGTCAGGGGTAGGCAAATCCAGTTTAATTAACCATATTTTACCAACGGTCAATGCGCAAGTCGGTGGCATCAGCGAAACCTCAGGCTTGGGACAACATACCACAACTTCTTCTCGTTTATATCATTTGCCACAAGGCGGTAATTTGATTGACTCACCTGGGATTCGTGAGTTTGGTTTATGGCATTTGGAGCCAGATCAGATCACCAAAGGCTATCGTGAATTTCAATATGTCTTAGGTACATGTAAATTCCGAGATTGTAAGCATTTGAACGATCCTGGCTGTGCATTACGTGAGGCTGTCGAAGCAGGTCGGATTTCACCTATACGCTATGAGAATTATCATCGCCTTATTGAAAGCTTGAGTGAGACGAAATCACAGCGTCATTTTTCTGTGTAGTGGACAATTTACTGTAAATTAGGTATAAAGTACCCCTAATTTCGTGATGTAGCTCAAGTTTTTTTGTGTTTAGCCTTGATTATTGGGCATTTAATAGAGATACTACAGCGGATTTATAGATTAAATTTTACAATTACTATAAGAGGTAACATTATGTTCTCAAAAGATGTAGAAATTACAGCTCCTAATGGTTTACACACCCGTCCAGCGGCGCAATTTGTTAAAGAAGCGAAAGCATTTGCTTCTGATGTAACAGTGACCTCCGGTGGTAAAAGTGCAAGTGCGAAAAGCCTATTTAAGCTACAAACCTTAGGCTTAACGCAAGGAACTGTAATCACCATCTCGGCGGAAGGTGAAGACGAACAACAAGCCGTTGAACATTTAGTCGCATTAATTCCTACTTTAGAATAATTTACGATTAGCCATAGGATTTCTATTCTATGGCTATTGTTTATCTAACCTTTAATAAATTATCTCGGAAGGTAAAAGTATGATTACAGGTATTCCAGCGTCACCAGGTATCGTTTTTGGTAAAGCCTTAGTATTAAAAGAAGAAAAAATTGTTCTTGATACGCAAAAAATTTCAGACGATCAAGTTGAGGCAGAAGTTGCCCGTTTTTATGCGGGCCGTGAAGCGGCCGTTGAGCAACTTAATTCTATTCATCAACGTGCATTAAAATCCTTAGGTGAAGAAAAAGCGGCCATCTTTGAAGGCCATTTAATGATCCTTGAAGATGAAGAGTTAGAAGAGGAAATTATTGATTATCTTCGTTCAAACAAAGTGAATGCGAGTGTGGCAGCAAGTAAAATCATCGATCAACAAGTTGAAATGTTGTCTGAAATTGATGATGAATACTTAAAAGAACGTGCGGGTGATATTCGCGATATCGGTAATCGTTTAATCAAAAATATTTTAGGTATGCATATTGTGGATCTTGGTGATATTACCGAAGAATCCATCCTTGTGGCTTACGATTTAACCCCATCAGAAACTGCTCAATTAAACTTAGAAAAAGTATTAGGTTTTATCACGGATATTGGTGGTAGAACATCTCACACCTCAATTATGGCTCGTTCACTTGAATTGCCGGCCATTGTAGGGACAAATGATGTCACAGCACGAGTGAATACAGGTGATTATCTTATTTTAGATGCGGTAAACAACCGTGTTTACGTGAATCCGACTCAAGCTGAAATTGATGAATTAAAAACCTTAGAAGCAAAACTCGCTGAAGAAAAAGCAGAGTTAGCAAAATTAAAAGATTTACCAGCGGTGACCCTTGATGGTCATAAAGTTGATGTGGTAGCCAATATTGGTACGATTCGTGATTGCGAAGGTGCACATCGTAATGGTGCTGAAGGGGTAGGTTTATACCGTACAGAATTCCTCTTTATGGATCGTGATCAATTACCAAGCGAAGAAGAGCAATTCATTGCTTATAAAGAAGTGGTTGAAGCAATGGAAGGTCGTCTAGTGGTATTACGAACCATGGATATCGGTGGTGACAAAGAGCTTCCATATTTAAATTTACCAAAAGAAATGAACCCATTCTTAGGATGGCGTGCGGTACGTATTGCCCTTGATCGTCGTGAGATTTTACATGCGCAATTAAGAGCGGTATTACGTGCGTCTGCATTTGGTAAACTTGCCGTGATGTTCCCGATGATTATTTCGGTAGAAGAAATTCGCGAGTTAAAATCTGTGCTTGAAACCTTGAAAGCAGAATTACGTGCAGAAGGTAAAGCTTTTGATGAAAACATCCAAGTGGGTGTCATGGTTGAAACCCCATCTGCAGCGGTGAATGCGAAATTCTTAGCGAAAGAAGTGGATTTCTTTAGTATTGGTACAAACGATTTAACGCAATATACGCTAGCTGTTGACCGTGGTAATGAATTAATTTCTCACTTATACAATCCAATGTCTCCTTCAGTACTAGGCTTGATCAAACAAGTGATTGATGCTTCTCATGCAGAAGGTAAATGGACAGGTATGTGTGGTGAGTTAGCCGGTGATGAACGAGCAACCTTATTGTTGCTCGGTATGGGCTTAGATGAATTTAGTATGAGTGCAATTTCTGTGCCACGTATTAAAAAATTAATTCGTCATGTGAATTATCAAGAGGTGAAAGCCTTAGCTGATGAAGCATTACAAAAACCAACCGCTGCTGAAATTGAGCAATTAATTCAAGCTTTTTTAGCAGAAAAATCGTTAAACTAGATACAAAAACAGAGTTTTACGTTAAAATACTAGCCATCTTTAATAGATAGGAGATTAAAATGGGCTTATTTGACAAATTATTTGGTTCAAAAGAAAACAAAACAGTGGAAGTCGAAATTTATGCGCCACTTTCTGGTGAGATTGTGAATATCGAAGATGTACCAGATGTTGTTTTCTCTGAAAAAATCGTGGGTGATGGTATCGCAATTCGTCCAACAGGTAATAAAATCGTTGCGCCTGTTGATGGTGTAATTGGTAAAATTTTTGAAACCAACCATGCGTTTTCAATGGAATCAAAAGAGGGTGTTGAATTATTCGTTCACTTCGGTATTGATACCGTTGAATTAAAAGGTGAAGGATTCACTCGCATCGCACACGAAGGTCAAAGCGTAAAACGCGGCGACACAGTAATCGAATTTGATTTAGCAACATTAGAATCAAAAGCAAAATCAGTTTTAACACCAGTGGTTATCTCTAACATGGATGAAATCTCATCTATCGAGAAAAAATCGGGTGAAGTGATTGCTGGAGAATCGGTTGTTTTAAGTTTAACAAAATAAGATTTATAGACTAAAAGATCCGCTTTAAATAAGCGGATTTTTTTATCCTTATTCTTTTTTAAAGAAGGTAAAGATGATTTATCGATTAACTGGCCAAGTACAGCATTATGCATGGGGCGGAAAAAACTATATTGCATCATTGATTGGATTACATTCAGCGAAAGATCAACCTTGTGCAGAGTGGTGGTTAGGTGCTCATCCATCAGCACCTTCTGAAATTGAGGATGTAACAGGTAAGCAATCCCTTATTGAATTTTTATTGCAAAATCCGACCGCACTAGGACAGCTAAGCCGTCAGCAATTTGGTGATGAACTGCCTTATTTGTTAAAGATTTTAGATGTTGAAAAGCCATTGTCGATTCAATTGCACCCGACTAAGTCTCAAGCTGAAAAGGGCTTTGAGGCTGAAAATGCAAAAGGCGTGGCATTAACAGACAGCACGCGGACTTATAAAGATAGAAATCATAAACCAGAAATGATGATTGCCTTATCTGATTTCTGGCTTTTACATGGTTTTAAAACAAAAGCTCAAATCCTTGCCACATTAAATGCACGCCCCTCTTTGCAACCTTTGGCTGAAAAACTTGGCACACAAAGCCTTGCTGAATTTTATGCGGATGTGATGTTGGCGGATCAATCAACGCTCGCAAATTGGCTATTACCCATTATTGAAGCCAACCAACAGCCTTATAAAAATGGCGAGTTGGCGCTAGACAACCCCGATTATTGGGTGCTTTATACCGTGGAAGCTATGGCAATTTCGCCTGAAAAATTAGATTCAGGCTTAGTGTGTTTTTATCTCTTTAATATCGTGCATTTGAAAGAAGGGGAAGGTATTTTCCAGGATGCAGGGATTCCTCATGCTTATCTTCGCGGACAAAACGTGGAGTTAATGGCCTGTTCTGATAATGTGATTCGTGGTGGCTTAACACCAAAATATGTCGATATTGTTGAATTATTAAAAATTGTGGATTGTCGTGAAGTGACACCTAAAATTATCTCAGTCGCACCTCAAAATCAGTCAGAATTTACTTATAAAACGCCAGTAAACGATTTTGCTTTAGCTCAAATTCGTCTTGAGTCCGAACAGCACACAGAAGTAAATCTTCAAAGTGCGGGTATTTTGTTGGTGATGCAAGGTGAGCTGAAAATACAAGAAAAATCAACCGCACTTACCTTGAAACAAGGTGAGTCAGCATTCATTACAGCGGATTCTAACCTTGAGATAATGAGTGAAAAAGGCGGTTATGCCTTCTTGGCAAAATTACCATAAAAATTAATGTGATAAGTATCACGATTTATAAACTTATTACTAGATTAGTCGAAGATTTTAGGTATAGTGGGCGTCATTCAGGCGCCCTTTTTTATGTGTCTAAATTGCATTGGGAGTTTTTATGTCGTTGCCTCGTTATTTTGAAGATCCGCAAACTTTACATGTGAATACTACACCACATCATGCTTATTTTATTCCTTTTTCTTCAACAGAAAGTGCGGTCAAAAAGACACGAGAATTTTCCCCTTACTTTACCTTACTAAATGGGGAATGGGATTTTGCTTATTTTGAAAGCTATACTCACTTGCCTCAAGATTTCCTTCATTTTTCCTTTACGGATAAAATCCCTGTTCCCTCCAATTGGCAAAATCATGGTTACGATAATCATCAATATACCAACGTAAATTATCCTTTCCCTTTTGATCCACCTTATGTACCCATTGAAAACCCTTGTGGTTTGTATCACCGCGTTTTTAATGTTGAAATCAATCCAGAAAAACGGTATCTCTTAAATTTTGAAGGGGTAGATAGCTGCTTATTTGTCTATGTGAATCAACAATTTGTGGGCTACAGCCAAATTAGTCATTGCACTAGCGAATTTGATATTACTGACTTTTTACAACAAGGGGAAAATCATTTACATGTTTTAGTGCTGAAATGGTGTGATGGCAGTTACTTGGAAGACCAAGACAAATTCCGAATGTCTGGTATTTTCCGAGATGTTTATCTGTTAGCGCGAGAAAGAAATTACTTACAAGATTTCTTCATTCAAACACAATTTAATCAAGAGCTTACCAAGGCTCAATTACATGTAGCCTGTCAGTTTGCAGAATGCGAGCAACCCATTTCTTGGCAATTATTGGATCCTCAAGGCAAATTGATAACAGAACAAAAAGGACACGCATTTCATGCTGAAATTGAAAATGCACAATTATGGCATGCGGAGAACCCTCGTTTATACACGTTGATTTTGCAATATGGATCAGAAGTGATTTGCCAAAAGGTCGGCTTACGTCATATCGAAGTGAAGAATGGTGTCATGTTATTTAATGGGCAAGCGATAAAGTTTAAAGGCGTTAATCGTCACGATAGCGATCCGAAAACCGGTTATGCCATTAGTCGAGAACAAGCATTGCAAGATTTACGCTTAATGAAACAGCATAATTTTAATGCCATTCGCACAGCGCATTATCCTAATGCCCCTTGGTTTACTGAATTGTGTGATGAATATGGTTTTTATGTGATTGCGGAAAGTGATATTGAATCACATGGCACGAATGCAGTTTATGTAGAGTCGCCAGAAACAAGCATTTTGTTAGGGGTAAAAACAGAGATTGATCATGACGCAATTCGTCAAAAAACAATCGACAATTATTGCTATATGGCTCGAAGCCCTGAATTTAATCAAGCCATTTTAGACCGCACTTATGCCAATGTTGAGCGAGATAAAAATCGTCCTTCAGTTGTGATTTGGTCATTGGGAAATGAAAGTGGCTACGGTGAGAATTTTGAGCAAGCAGCCGCTTGGGTGAAACAGCGCGATCCAAGTCGCTTAGTGCATTATGAAAATGCGATCTTTCAACATTCAGCGCATCAAAATGACACATCCAATTTAGATTTTCATAGCGAAATGTACACCAGCACGGAAGAATTGGATGCTTATTTTGCCGATGCCCAAAATCAAAAGCCGTATCTTTTCTGTGAATATTTGCATGCGATGGGGAATTCTTGCGGGGATACAGAAGATTATTTCCAAGCGATGGAACGACATGCAGGCGCTTGTGGTGGCTTTGTGTGGGAGTGGTGCAATCATTCCCCTTATTTGCCAAACTCAAGCAAGATGGGCTATGGCGGGGATTTTAATGACACGCCGAATGACGGTAATTTTTGTGCTGATGGATTAGTGACGGCAGACCGTCAAATTCAAAGCAATTTGTTGGAATACAAAAATGTGTATCGTCCACTTCGAGCTACATTGAGAAATGGTCATATTGAACTCAAAAATTATTTGGATTTTACGGATGCGGCAGAGGCTATTTCGATTCATTATCAAATCACCGAAGATTTTGCTGTTATACAAGAAGGCCAAATAGATGATTTAAACATTGCACCAAAATCAACCGCTCTTTTGCCTTTAACATTGCCGACAAGTAACGGTTCATTACAAGTTTTAACATTGACCTATCATCAAAAAACAGAAACAGGTTTAATTCCCCAAGGGCATTGTTTGGGATTTGATCAGATCATTTTGTCAGAGCAATCACAATTATCCACAAATGAATTCAAACCAAATCATCACTCGATTTCTGTTTCAGAACATGCCAATTTAATTTTAGTTAAAGTGGCAGATGTTGAATATCAGTTTGATCAATATAAAGGCACTATTTATCAAATTCGCAAAGCGGGCGAGCCTTGGTTGAATCAACCTACTGATTTCAATATTTGGCGAGCGCCTTTAGATAACGATAGTTTAATGAAAGCACATTGGCTTGCTGCAGGTTACGATCGTGCGACGAGTCGAGCCTATGATTATCGCTTAACCAAGCAGGAAAGTGCGGTTGAAATTACCTTTAAATTAGGATTGGTTGCCGTATCAAAAGCGCGAATTTTGACATTGAATGTAGAGTATCGTATTGAACAAAATGGGTTGCTTCAGATTAATATTCATGCTGAAAAACAACCGCACTTGCCATTCTTACCACGCTTTGGCTTGCGTTTTTTCCTTAATCAAGGATTTAACCAAGTAGAGTATGTGGGCTATGGTCCAACGGAAAGTTATCTGGATAAACATCACGCCACGGCTTTCGGTCGTTATAAGACAACGCCAGAAAGTAATCATGTGCCTTATTTAAAACCACAAGAAAATGGCAGTCACTATGGTTGTCGTGAAGTGAAGGTGGCGAATTTGTCTGATTGCTTTACCGTGCAAAGTCATTCGCCTTTTAGCATGAATGTTTCCCCTTATTCTCAAGAAGAATTGGGCAGTAAAAAGCACCAATATGATTTGGAAAAAAGTGGCAGTACGATCTTGTGTGTGGATTATAAAATGAGTGGGGTAGGTTCTAACTCTTGTGGACCCGCATTAAAAGAACAATATCGTTTGAATGAAACGGAGTGGGATTGGTCGATTTTGTTGCAAATTAACTAAGATGAAATAAAAAAGTGCGGTTGAAATTAACCGCACTTTTATGTTTTTAGCAAAAATTAAGCAACAACGTTAAATTGTTCTTTCATTAATGCTTCGAAATCAGTGCAACCGCCGATTGGTTTTTCATCGATAAAGATTTGTGGCACAGTTTCCACTTCTTTACCGACAGATTTTGATAAATCTGCTTTAGAAATGCCTTCAGCGATAATATCTACATAGCGATAATCGAAATCCGCTACTTCACCTTTTAATTTTTCAGCAAGGTTTTTTGCACGTACACAATAAGGGCAGCCTGGACGACCAAAAATAACTACGAACATAAAATTTTCCTTTTATTTAAACAAAATTCCTAATGATTTTACTCTATTTCCACAAAAGCAGAAATCATTTTTCAGGATTATTGTGATTGGTGTAATATATCAACTCCTCTTTTCCTAAGGATATAACTGAATGAAATTATTGATGCTTTGCCGTGAGCCTCGCCTTTATAGCTGCCAGCGTTTAAAAGAAGCAGCAGAAAGTTGCGGGCATCAAATGGATATTTTGGATCCTAATCGTTGCATTTTAAAACTCGACAAAAATCAACCGCACTTTTCTTTGTATTATCAACAAAATGCAGAAAGTGAGCCTTATTTATTGCCTGATTATGATGCGGTGTTACCACGCTTTGGGACGACAAGCACCCAAATGGGCTGTGCCGTATTGCGTCATTTCCAAGGAAAAGGTGTCTATTGCCTTAATAAAGAACAGGCATTTTTAGCTGCTCGCGATAAATGGCGTAGTTTGCAGATGTTATTAGAGCAAGGCATTGCAGTACCGAATTCAGTTTTATCCGGTTGTGAAGTTGAGCCGAAACAAGCCATTAAACAAACAACCTCCCCAATGATTATTAAAACCTTAAAAGGCTCACAAGGGATTGGCGTGATCTTGGCTGAGCGTCCACAAAGTGCGGTTAGTATTTTAGAAACGTTAAAAGATGCGAATGTGCCTGTCTTGTTACAAGATTTTGTAGAAGAGGCAAAAGGGACAGATATTCGCTGTTTTGTGATCGGTGATAAAGTCGTCGCCACAATGCAGCGTATTGGACAAGACGGCGAGTTTCGTGCGAATTTTCACCGTGGTGGCACTGCAGAAAAAGTTAAACTCACCGAAGAAGAAAAAGCCATCGCTATTCGTGCCACTAAAGCCTTAGGGCTTGCCGTGGCGGGTGTTGATTTGATTCGTTCAAAAGAAGGTTTATTGGTGCTCGAAGTGAATGCTAGTCCTGGTTTAGAAATGATTGAGAAGACCAGTGGCATTGATATTGCATTACAGATGATCTTGTTTTTAGAACAGCAAGTGAAACAATAAAAGAAAAGGGCGAACTACATCATGTTCGCCCTTGTTGTTTATCCTTTTGCGTCTTGTTTAAAATCGTAATTTGGTGGTAATTCCGGCATTGTATTTTCTTCATCAAAAGGCTCGCTTGCCGGTTGATGTTGAAATTCTTTGCTATCGTGAGCCGGTTTTTCTTTACCTAATAATTGCGGTTGTAATTTGATAAAACTACTTTTATCTGAAAGCCACACATCAATAAACGCTTGTGTAAATTTTTGATCGAATTCGTGATCTAACACGGTGTCGTTTAACACAAAATAGCCTTTATCTTGTAAGGCAACAAAATTTAAGATGTCGCTTGGTGAAAAATCAGGGAAGATTTCCTGCATTTTTTTCAGCCATGCAGTAGTGTCGTCTTTACTTAAGTTTTGGGTTTCCATTTCTTTAGTTAAAGCAATGGCGAAATTTTTCCCTTCAACTGGTTTCTCATATTTAATCGAAAACATTAACGGACGTTCATTTTTTTCATATGACCCCGTTTCAGAATACAAGCCGACAGTGTAAACATGGAATGGCCCCCATGTGTATTCAGCATTGCCGACCGGTTGCCATTGGGCAAAAAGTGCGGTGGAAAATAAGGCTGAAATGGCAGCAATAATAAATTTCAGTTTCATAGTTTTTTTCATATCAAAAATATTGCCGTGATTATAACAAAAAAGCCCTCTAAAAAAACACAAATAAAAAGGCAGGAATACCTGCCTTTGACATTAAATTATTGGGGGAGTTTATTTTAAGCTACCCACCATATCTTCTGGACGAACCCATTTGTCGAAATCTTCGGCTGAAACTAAGCCTAAGTTAATCGCTTCTTCACGTAAGGTTGTACCGTTTTTGTGTGCAGTTTTCGCAATTTTCGCTGCATTTTCGTAACCAATGTGTGTATTAAGTGCGGTTACTAACATCAATGAATTTTCCAATTGTTGTTTAATGCGTGGGTAGTTTGGTTGAATACCGGTTGCGCAGTGTTCATCAAATGATACGCAAGCATCACCCAATAATTGTGCAGATTGTAAGAAATTCGCCACCATGACAGGGTTAAATACGTTTAATTGGAAGTGACCTTGTGAGCCAACGAAAGAGATAGTGGTATCGTTACCGAATACTTGTGCACATACCATGGTTAATGCTTCACATTGAGTTGGGTTCACTTTACCCGGCATGATTGAAGAACCTGGTTCATTTTCAGGAATTAAGATTTCACCGATACCAGAACGAGGGCCTGATGCTAATAAACGAATGTCGTTTGCAATTTTGAATAAGCTCATCGCTAATTGTTTAATTGCACCGTGAGTTTCCACAATCGCATCGTGTGCAGCTAACGCTTCAAATTTGTTTTCTGCAGTCACAAATGGTAAACCAGTGAATTTTGCAATGTAATCTGCCACTTTCACATCATAGCCTTTTGGTGTATTTAAACCAGTACCTACTGCAGTACCACCAAGTGCTAATTGGCTTAAGTGTGGAAGGGTATTTCTCAGTGCACGTAAACCAAAATCTAATTGTGCGGCGTACGCAGAGAATTCTTGGCCTAATGTTAATGGGGTTGCATCCATTAAGTGAGTACGGCCAATTTTTACCACATCTTTAAATTCAGCCGCTTTTTGTGCGAAAGTTTTTTGTAAACGTTCTACACAAGGAATGGTGTGTTCAACTACTTTTTTGTATGCCGCAATATGCATTGCAGTTGGGAAAGTATCATTTGAAGATTGGGATTTGTTCACATCATCATTTGGATGGATGAATGATTTTTCACCTAATTTACCACCATGTAAAACGTGAGCACGGTTAGCCACTACTTCGTTCACGTTCATGTTTGATTGTGTACCTGAACCGGTTTGCCAAATGACTAATGGGAATTGGTCGTCTAATTTTCCTGCAAGGATTTCATCACAGGCGGTTGCGATTAAATCACGTTTCTCTGCAGGTAATACACCTAAATCACAGTTTGCGAAAGCAGCGGCTTTTTTCAAATAACCGAAAGCTTCAATAATTTCGTGCGGCATAGAGGCAGCCGGACCAATTTTGAAGTTGTTACGGGAACGTTCGGTTTGTGCTGCCCAGTATTTATCTGCAGGAACTTGAACTTCGCCCATAGTGTCTTTTTCAATACGAAATGCCATGTGATACTCCTATCATCAAAAATAAAAACAAATCTTTAAAATTCTAACACCTACGAGTTATGAATGGAATGTAACATAAAGGTAAAAAGTCACTTTTGTGATATAGATCATAAAAGTGCGGTAAAAAATTTTCGTGTTTTTTCTATTTGCGTTAATCACCTTGTTGATGATTTATTTTTTAGTGCTTTTTTGATAAAATCCGCCAGTTTACAAAACGATAAATGGAGAAGTCGCAATCATGGCAAAAAACGCACAATTTTATCTCTTAAATCCAGAAAAGAAGATAACAGTTGAGCAACTTGCCTGTGATCTTGCCGCTCAAGCGTGGCGTTTAGGCAAGCGAGTTTTAATCGCGTGCGAAACAGAAGAGCAAGCATTTTTAATTGATGAAGCATTATGGCAACGGGATCCAAATGAGTTTGTTCCTCATAATCTTTCAGGCGAAGCAACACAATATGCTCCGCCAATTGAGATTAGTTGGAAAGGCAAACGCAATGCCCAACGTCGAGATTTGCTGATCAATTTACAAATGGAAGTGCCGGATTTTAGCCACAGCTTTACACAATTAATTGATTTTGTACCGGTAGAAGAAACGCAAAAAGCCCAAGCGCGTGAACGTTATAAAGTCCTTCGCTCGCAAGGTTGGACGCTTTCTACTGAAAATACTTAATATTTTTTAACTTTAAAACCTAGGAAATTAACATGAATTTAAACGCTAAAGTGGCTTTAAGCCTTATTCTTGGCGCAAGCACCTTATTATCTGCTTGTGACAATAAAGAAAACACATCAACCCAAGTTGAGAAAGCAGTAAGAATACCGACATCAACCGAAAAAGCGGAAAGTGCGGTTGAAAAATCAAAAGAATTAGTGGCTGAAACTAAATCAGCCGAAAAAGTCGCTGAGAAAACAGAAAGCACAGAAGTTAAAGCAGATGCTAACAAAGACGCTAAAAAAGCAGATGAAAAATCTGACGCAGTGAAAGCCGAAGTTAAAAAAGAGACGAAAGCGGATGGTGTGGCAGAAAAAGTATCTGAGAAAAAAGAAACCGTTGTCGCTCAACAATCAACAACTCCTCAGAAGCCACGTGTGGTAGTGACTGAAAAAGCAGCAAAAGAAAGTGCAGAACGTAAACAGCAAAGAGCCGTATTAAATGTGTTAGAAAAACAATACGAACAAGTTCGTTGTTCAGCTGACGCGAAAAACTTAAGTGGTGATAGTTTCTGCCGTCAAGAAGAACGCCGTTTATTCTTAGAAATTCAACGTATTAAAGATGAATTAAGAGGGATTGAGGAATAATTTCATCCTGACCAATATGAGGGCGTGATCAAATCGCCCTCAAGATAAAAAATAGATTTTTTGTGACCGCACTTTATGAACGATATTACCTTTTATCAACGCTTCGAAGCCGATATTCTCGCCGGGCGTAAAACCATCACCATTCGAGATAAATCCGAAAGCCATTTTAAATCAGGTGATATTTTACGTGTTGGTCGATTTGAAGATAATCAATATTTCTGCACGATTGAAGTGTTAAGTGTATCGCCGATTACTCTTGATGAACTAACGGAACAGCATGCTGCTCAGGAAAATATGAGTTTGGTAGAATTGCGAAAAGTGATTAAAGCAATTTATCCAAGTGAAAGTGAGTTTTGGATAATTGAATTTCAATTAGTAGAGTAATTAAAAAGATTAATTAATATGGATAAGATGTTTTACCCTAACCTTGTATTGACTCTGATGTCTCTTTTTAGTTTCGTAGGGATTTTAGGTGTTTTCATCTTTTTTGAAAAGAGAAGTTACAGAACTGTTTGGCCTGCATTTGTAGTAATATTTTTATCCATAGTGGTACAAATGATTACTTTTATTGAGCCAGCATCTAGATTGGATACTTCTAAAAATACTATAGATGCATTCGGAAGTTTAGAATATTTTTATATTATGCTTTCAATTTTGTCATCTATCTTTATCGTTTATTTATTGTCTATTTTTCACGGTTTATCTGATAACGAGAAAGCTATTTCTTTCTCTTTAGGTGCATTTCAGATTGCAATATTTATGTCGCTGACCTCGTTAAATAGCATATCAGTGCACTTGAAAATATTATTGAATATTTACTATCTTTGTATTCCTGCGTTAGCGATCTACAAGCTAACAATTAAGAACGATAGTTGATATTAAATTTAAAGTAAAATAGTGGTTAATTTTTTACCCTGCATAAAGAGAAAAACAATGACACAAAAATTCGAAATGGCAGACCGTTTTAATCCGTCTGCGGTAGAACAAGCCCTTTATCAACATTGGGAAGAGAGCGGTTATTTTAAACCGTCTGAAAATGAAAATGCGCCGAGCTATTGCATTGCGATTCCGCCTCCGAACGTAACGGGCTCCCTACACATGGGGCATGCTTTCCAACAAACCTTAATGGATACCTTAATCCGTTTTAACCGTATGGAAGGGCATAATACCTTATGGCAAGCAGGGACAGACCACGCGGGTATTGCAACCCAAATGGTGGTGGAACGTAAAATTGCGGCTGAAGAAGGCAAAACTCGCCATGATTATGGTCGTGAAGCGTTCATCAACAAAATTTGGGATTGGAAAGCCTATTCAGGTGGCACAATCAGCCAACAAATGCGTCGTTTAGGTAACTCAATCGACTGGGAACGTGAGCGTTTCACGATGGACGATGGTTTATCTAACGCGGTAAAAGAAGTGTTTGTTCGCTTGCATGAAGAAGGTTTGATTTACCGTGGCAAACGCTTGGTAAACTGGGATCCAAAACTTCACACTGCGATTTCTGATTTAGAAGTAGAAAACAAAGAGAGCAAAGGTTCCCTTTGGCATTTCCGCTATCCGTTAGCAAACGGTGCGAAAACGGCAGATGGTAAGGATTATTTAGTGGTGGCAACTACACGTCCGGAAACCATGTTGGGCGATACGGCGGTTGCGGTGCATCCTGAAGATGAGCGTTATCAATCTTTAATCGGTAAAACCGTGGTTCTGCCATTGGCAAACCGTGAAATTCCGATTATTGCCGATGAATATGTCGATCGTGAATTCGGTACAGGTGTGGTGAAAATCACCCCTGCGCACGACTTCAACGATTACGAAGTGGGTAAACGTCACAGTTTGCCGATGGTTAATGTTTTAACCTTAAACGCAGATATTCGTGATGAAGCAGAAATTATTGGTACTGACGGCAAACCACTTGCCGGCTATGAAGCAACTATTCCTGCGGATTACCGTGGCTTAGAGCGTTTCGCTGCACGTAAGAAAATCGTGGCAGATTTTGAAGCGCTAGGTTTATTAGACGAAATTAAACCACACGATCTCAAAGTGCCTTATGGTGATCGTGGTGGTGTGCCAATCGAGCCGATGCTAACCGACCAATGGTATGTGAGCGTGAAACCGCTTGCTGATGTTGCGATTAAAGCGGTGGAAGACGGCGAAATCCAATTCGTGCCGAAACAATATGAAAACCTTTACTTCTCTTGGATGCGTGATATTCAAGATTGGTGTATCTCTCGCCAACTTTGGTGGGGACACCGTATTCCAGCGTGGTATGACGCGGAAGGCAACGTTTATGTTGCGCGTAACGAAGAAGAAGTGCGGTCAAAATATAACTTAGATTCTGCGGTTGAACTTAAACAAGATGAAGATGTGTTAGACACCTGGTTCTCATCTGGCTTATGGACGTTCTCAACTTTAGGCTGGCCAGAGCAAACTAAAGAGCTCAAAATGTTCCACCCGACAGATGTGTTAATTACCGGCTTCGATATCATCTTCTTCTGGGTTGCGCGTATGATTATGTTCACGATGCACTTCGTGAAAGATGAAAACGGCAAACCACAAGTACCATTCAAAACCGTGTACGTAACAGGCTTGATCCGTGATGAAAACGGACAAAAAATGTCGAAATCGAAAGGTAACGTGCTCGATCCAATCGATATGATCGACGGTATCAGCCTTGAAGATTTACTTGAAAAACGTACCGGCAACATGATGCAGCCGCAATTGGCAGAGAAAATTGCTAAAGCAACGCGCAAAGAATTCGCTGAAGGTATTGCAGCTCACGGTACAGACGCATTGCGTTTCACATTAGCGGCATTGGCTTCAAACGGTCGTGATATCAACTGGGATATGAAGCGTTTAGAAGGTTACCGTAACTTCTGTAACAAATTGTGGAATGCAAGCCGTTTCGTTCTTACGAATGAAAAATTAGATTTAAGCGAAGGCGAGATCGAATTCTCATTAGCGGATCGTTGGATTCAATCAGAATTCAACCGCACAGTGGAAACTTTCCGTAACTCATTAAGCCAATATCGTTTTGACCTTTGTGCCAATGCGATTTATGAGTTTACTTGGAACCAATTCTGCGACTGGTATTTAGAATTAACTAAACCAGTATTTGCAAACGGTAATGCCGCACAAATCCGTGCGGCAAGCCAAACCTTGGTTCATGTGTTAGAAAAATTATTACGTTTAGCACACCCGCTCATTCCATTTATTACCGAAGAAATTTGGCAAAAAGTGAAAGGATTTGTGGGCATTACGGCTGATAGCATTATGTTACAACCTTTCCCACAAGTGGAAGAGAACGGCTTTGATCCAGAAGCAGAAGCTGAAATTGAGTGGTTAAAAGAAGTGATCGTTGCGGTACGTAATATTCGCGCAGAAAGCAACATCGCACCAAGCAAAGGCTTAGATCTGTTATTCCGTAATTTAAGCGCAGAAAATGCAAAAATTCTCGAAAAACAGACCGCTCTTTTAAAAGCCATGGCGAAATTAGACAACGTTCAAGTGTTAGCAGCAAACGAAACAGCACCACTTGCGGTAGCGAAACTCGTTGGCAATGCTGAATTGCTTGTGCCAATGGCTGGCTTTATCAATAAAGAAGCAGAGCTTGCCCGTTTAACTAAAGAGATTGAAAAATATCAAAATGAAGTTAAACGTATCGAAAACAAACTCAGCAACGAAGCTTTCGTGGCTAAAGCACCAGAAGCGGTGATTGCAAAAGAACGTGAAAAACAAGCGGAATACCAATCTGGATTAGAAAAAATCCAAGAGCAGTATAAAGCGATTGAAGCGTTGTAGTTTTTAAATAAAGAAAGCGGTCAGATTTAAAATCTGGCCGCTTTTTATTTTCTGCGATATTGTGGTAAGTATAGAAAATCTATTCTAGTTATTTAACACTTCAAGCAATGCTTGAACAGGGTGTTTCAAGATGGCTTTTTCATATCGCTTCACTTGGCTACGGCAAGAATAGCCGGTTGCGAGACAATGATTCGGATCTTTACCTTGTAATTTTTTGCCCCATGATACGTCGTAAATGTCTTTTGACATGGTTTGATTTTGAACTTCATGACCAAATACACCCGCC
>OIZF01000659.1_pt1 | contig 23045 bp, 21 predicted proteins | sample 1588471 | NCBI WGS metagenome assembly OIZF01 (sample SAMN03283279) | human gut metagenome | biome: human-associated habitat; material: feces | host: Homo sapiens | place: Peru | collected 2012
TGTAGGAATATTAAGTTATGGAGTAAATCAATCCAATACAGAAGAACCAAGTTATATAGAAACAAATGAATTAACAGGAAATTATGAAGCAAGTAGTGCAGGAACCTATTATGTATGGGTAAAAGATAAAGCAGGAAATAAAATCAATAAAACATTTGAAATAGTACAATCAGCATTCTGCGCATACAATGTTGGACAAGTATGGAACTATAATTATACAGGAGGAATACAATCATTTTCTACTCCATGTAATGGTACATATAAATTAGAAGTATGGGGTGCAGAAGGAGGATCAGCGGGTGCTAGTTCCGGAAATGGCGGCTACAGTAAAGGCGAAGTCGAACTCACCAAAGATCAAATGATTTATGTTGGTGTTGGTGGTAACGGGTCATCAGGGGGCTATAATGGCGGTGGTCAGAGCCTCAGATCAAATGCAAGAGGCGGTGGTGCTACCCATATGGCTAAAACAAACCGAGGAGTTTTATCCAGCTACTATAACTACAAGTCAGAGGTATATCTTGTAGCAGGTGGTGGAGGCGCCGGTGGTTGTGGCCCAGATGCTAATGGCGGTGTTTCAGGAAATGGACTTAAAGGTGGTCACGGTGGAGGATCGTCGGGCACTGATGGATATGGAATACACTACTCTGGCAAAAGATATGATGCAGGAAATGGTGGAACACAGTCCGGTGGTGGTGCTGGCGGTCACTCAGATTTTCCAGGCTCTTTCGGTCAAGGCGGAGGTAGCTCAAGTCGTTGGTATGTTGGAGGCGGCGCCGGTTGGTATGGAGGCGGTTCCGGTGGTGGCCCTGAGGATGATTACTCCGGTGCTGGCGGAGGTTCAGGTTACATTGGTGGTGTAACTAATGGCTCAATGCAAAACGGTGTTCGAACTGGTAATGGTTATGCTAGAATTACCTTAATTTCTGTAAATTAAAAAAAATAAAAAAGTAAGTTCTAAAATGGACTTATTTTTTTTAATATTTTATTTTTTATAATTTATTTTCATTCTTGAAAAAAAATAAATTATATCATATAATGAACAAATGAGGTGATAGTATGACTTTTAAAATATATACCTTGGGTTGTAAGGTAAATGCTTATGAAAGCAATGTTATGGCAGAAAAAATGCAAAAAAGTGGTTTTAACCTTGTTTCTATAGAAGAACCGGCAGATATTATTATTATCAATACATGTACAGTAACAAATACAGCCGATAGTAAAAGCATGAAAATGATTCATAAAGCAAAAAAAGAAGGAAGCATTGTAGTAGCTTGCGGTTGCATGGTTCAAAATAAACAAAAGATAGAAGATGTAGATATTTTAATTGGCAATATTGGAAAAAGTAAAATTGATGAACTTATTTTGAAATATATGGAAAATAAAAAAGCCATTACAGAAATTTCAAGCATAATGGACATCTCTTTTGAAAAAATGGAATTAGATAATTTTAATAAAACGAGAGCCTTTGTTAAAATTCAAGATGGATGTAATAATTTTTGCAGTTATTGTATTATTCCATACGCAAGAGGAAATGTAAGAAGTAAAAAAAGAGAAGACGTATTACATGAAATTACAACTTTAATCAATAATGGACATGAAGAAATTGTATTAACAGGTATTCATACAGGACATTATGGAGAAGATAATACAAATTATAAATTTCCAGATTTATTAAAAGATATATTAAAAATAACAGGATTAAAAAGACTTAGAATATCATCTATCGAAGTAACGGAATTAAATAATGAATTTTTACAAGTTTTAAAAGAAAATTCAGTGTTAGTAGATCATATGCATATTCCCTTACAAAGCGGATGTGATAAAACATTAAAAGAAATGAATCGAAAATATAATATGGAATACTATAAAGATAAAATAGAAACTATTCGAAAAATTCGACCAAATATTTCTATTACGACAGATTTAATTGTCGGTTTTCCAGGAGAAACAGAAAAAGATTTTAACCAAACTTGTGAAAATTTAAAAGAAATTTGTTTTTCTAAAATTCATGTATTCCCTTACTCAAGAAGAAAAGGTACAGTAGCAGATAGCATGGATAATCAGATTGATGAAAAAACAAAAAAAGAACGTGTTAAAAAAGTAATGGAAATCTCTAAAAAATTAGAAAAAGAATATATGGAAAAATTTATAGATCAAACATTAGAATTTATACCAGAAACGGAGAAAGATGGTTATTGGATTGGACACACTGGTAACTATTTACTAATTAAGACACTAGCTGACGACACTTCATTTAATCACCAAGAAAAAAATGTCAAAATAAGTAAAATAGAATATCCATATGCTATTGGTATATTGACTAAATAGCCTAAAAAATGATAACCTATAAGCAGGTGATAATATGCAAGAAAAAGAGCTAAAAGTTTCTAATTTTAATGGAAAAGAATATATAGAAAATTGTCTTTCAAGGCTGGAAGAACCTAATTTACCGGTTATGGAAAGAAGAAGATTAGAAGCTTATGTGAAAAACTATCAAATTCGATCTGCTTCTACTACTGAAGAAAAACAAAAAATGATAGAACCAACTATATTTCAAATAGAAAAAAGTAAGAAAAAAGAAAAAAAACATGCTAGTAATATAAAATGTAAGGTAGGGTTAGCTATTTTAATTACAACAGTAGCTGCTGGTGGTGTTTCGCTAAAACTACAACATGATAAAGAACAAAAAAGACTTCAACTATCCAACAATTATCCTAAAACATTCTCGCAAATTACAATTCAAAAATATGATACTTTAAGCTCTATTGCAGCTGCTGTTTATAGTACTTATCCAGAAGAAGTAAGACAAAATACAACAGTAGAAGATGTTCAAAATGAAATTATTCATATGAATCACATTCAAGATGAAAATAAAATTATAGCTGGACGAATGCTTTTAATTCCCAATCGTATTGATCCAAGTAAAGAAGAAGTGAAACAAAATACTTATTAAACTTATGTTTTAATAGTATTTTCTTTTTTTTTTTGGTATAATAACAAAGAAGGTGATTCCAATGCTTATAAAAAAAGATAAAACAGAAAAAATAGACGCAAAAAATGTAAATGATGTACTTTTATTATCTAAAAAAATTTTAAAAATTATGTACACTTTGTTGATTATTTTAGCCTTTTATGTAGCTATTATTGTATTTAAAGAGTTAAAAGTAAAAGCAACTTTACTTGTGATTTTAAAAATATTAACTCCTTTATTTATTGGGGTAGTAGTGGCTTGGCTATTTGATCCATTTGTTAAGAAATTAAAGAAAAAAGGGATTAGAAGAAGTTTTGGAGCTATTATTATATATGTTATTTTTCTTCTTTTATTAGCTATTATAATTGGCTCTATTATTCCTATTTTAATAAAACAAATGAATGAATTTGCGACATCTTTGCCTTCCATATTTGATAGTATGAAAATATGGATAAATGATTTATTTGATAAACTAAATAATATTGAAGGAATAGATGCTATTGCTATGAAAGAAGAAGTATTTAGAAAAATCGAAACGATTGGTGTTTCTGTTACATCCTCTCTTCCAGAAATGTTATTAAATGGAGTAAAGACTTTCTTTTCAGGAATTGGAACATTTATTGTGGGATTAATTATTGGTTTTTATTTACTTGTTAGTTTTGATAATGCAAATGAATTATTAATTACATGGCTTCCTAAAAAAATGCAAAATGATACACGTGATTTATTAAATGAAGTAAATACCTCTTTACGAAAATTTATTAGAGGTGCTTTCTATGATTGCGGTCTTGTATTTGTTGTTACCTCTTTAGGCTTTATTATTGTAGGATTAAAATCACCATTACTATTTGGATTATTTTGTGGTATTACCAATGTGATTCCATATGCAGGTCCTTATATTGGTGGAGCACCAGCTGTTATTGTCGGGTTTACACAAGGACCAGTTACAGGAATTTTAACATTACTTACCATTGTTGTGGTTCAATTCTTAGAAGGAAATCTATTACAACCAGTTATTATGAGTAAAACAACAAAATTACATCCAGTAACGATTATGTTAGGATTGTTAATATTTGGTCATTTCTTTGGTATTATTGGTATGGTATTATCTACGCCAATTATTGCTGCATGTAAAACAGTTGCTCTTTACTTTATTGAAAAGTATGAATTACTAAGTTATCAAAGGTAGGGTCGATATGAAAAAGGCACAAATTTTTGTAATTTCTGGGAAAGCTCGCAGTGGAAAAGATACAGTTGCGGGTGATATACAGGAATATTATAAAAAACAAAATAAAAGTTGCATCACATTAGCGTATGCAACGCCAATTAAAGAATATGCAAAAAAGATTCTTTCTTGGGATGGAAGAGATGAAACAAAACCAAGAGATTTTTTACAATATCTAGGGACAGAATTCATTCGCAAACAAATTGATCCCAATTTTTTTCTTAGAAGAATGAAAGAAGATATTTTAATATATTCAGAATATTATGACATTATTATTATAACGGATGCTAGATTTATAGAAGAAATTGAAATGATAAAAAATAATTTTGAAAAGGTAATAACTATTAAAGTAGAAAAGCCTAATTTAATTTCAAATCTAACAGAAAAACAACAACAACATGCTACAGAAATATCATTAAATCATTATAACGATTATGATTATGTCATTATGAATGATGACTCTTTAGAAAAATTAAAACAAAAAGTATATAACATATTAAATGAGGTGAAAGAATGAATTTAAAAGATTTATACATTAACTTTTTTACAAGTAAAGGACATAAACAAATTCCATCTGCTCCTGTTGTTCCAGAAAATGATCCTACTGTGTTATTTAATACAGCAGGTATGCAACCGCTTATTCCTTATTTATTGGGACAACCACATCCATATGGAACAAGACTATGTGATTATCAAAAATGTGTTCGTACCAATGATTTGGAAGAAATAGGAGATAAAACGCATCATACTTTTTTTGAAATGTTAGGCAACTGGAGTTTAGGTGACTACTTCAAGGAAGAATCCATTTCCTATAGTTTTGAATTTTTGACAAAAGTGTTACAAATTCCAATCGAACGTTTATCTGTCACTGTTTTTGCTGGAAATAAAGACATACCTAGAGATGAAATTTCTGCTTCTATTTGGAAAAAACTTGGAATATCAGAAAATCATATTGCTTATTTAGATGACAATTTTTGGATAGCAGGTGAATCAGGACCTTGTGGAGGAGATACCGAAATTTTTTACTGGAGAAGTCAAGATGCTATTCCAGAAAAATTTGATCCAGAAGATGATAGATGGGTTGAAATATGGAATAACGTTTTTATGGAATATTATAAAGATCCCAATGGAACTGTAACGGTATTACCTAAAAAAAATGTCGATACAGGTATGGGATTAGAAAGAACTGTTGCTATTTTAGAAGGGGTAGATGATAATTATTTAACTTCTATTTGGAAACCTATTATTTCTGTCATTGAAAAAGTATCCAATAAAACCTACAAAGGTAACGAACATAGCATGCGTATTATCGCCGATCATATTAGAACAGCTGTTTTTATTGCAGCAGATCCAACTGGTATTAAGCCTAGCAATACAGATCAAGGATACATTTTAAGAAGACTTATTAGAAGAGCAATCCGTCATGCCAAAAAACTACAAATTGATATTAATAGTAATTGGGAGGAACAAATTGCTTGTGCTGTAATGGATGAATATCAAAATTATTATCCAGAATTGAAAGAAAATAGAGAAGTTGTATTAGAAGTATTAAGAAATGAAAAGATAAAATTTAATCGAACTTTGGAAAAAGGACTAAGAGAATTTGAAAAAATACTATCTCATACAGAACAAAAGATCCCTGCAGAAGAAGCATTTAAATTATATGATACATATGGATTTCCTATTGAGCTTACAGTCGAATTAGCGCAAGAAAAAAACATCCAAGTGGATGTAGAAGGATTTCAAGAAAAATTCAAACATCATCAAGAATTATCTAGAACAGCATCTGCCGGTAAATTTAAAGGTGGTTTAGCTTCTAATGGAGAAATTGAAACCAAATATCATACAGCAACCCATTTATTAAATGCAGCTTTAAAAGAAACGGTTAGTAAAACCGTTCATCAAAAAGGAAGTAATATTACACCAGAAAGAATGCGTTTTGACTTTAGCTGTGATCATAAATTAAGTGAAGAAGAAATTAAAAATACAGAAAATTTAGTAAATAAATGGATAAAAGAAGATTTACCAGTTACAGTAGAAGAAATGAAAAAAGAAGACGCTGTTAAAAGCGGAGCAGAATGTATGTTCATTGAAAAATATCCAGATATTGTAACAGTTTATAAAATAGGAACTGTTTCTAGCGAATTATGTGGTGGCCCACATGTAAAACATACAGGTGTTCTTGGAACTTTCAAAATTATCAAAGAAGAAGCAAGTAGTTCTGGTGTTCGTAGAATTAAAGCAATATTAGAGTAAATATTCATTAATTCCATATTTTTCCTCTACGGTATCAAAAAATAGGTAACAGTGTGGAGGACAATAAGTAAGATATCCAAATAATGTGTAAAGTGCAATAATGAGTACTATGGATGCTTTCTCTACATGAACTATTGGTTGGAAAGATAAAATAAAATAGCTTACAATATTCATAAAAATATCAGTGATAAATAATAATCCAATAGTAATAATCATAGATCTACTAATAAAAAAGTAAATTGGTAAAAATAGTAGAAGATAAAAAAGAATACCAGAGATTATACAAACAATGAGAGAAAATAGATAATTAGAAAATGAAATATGCAAAAATTGCAATAGAAAAAATTCAAAAAAACCGTAAAATAAGAAGCAAGTAGCAATAATCTTCATATGTTCAAAGATACTTTCGTTAACAGGAAAGAAAATAGAGGTAAAAGTATTCGGTACCCATTCATAAAGATTATGAGCTAGAAATGATAATAAAAAGATTACTACAATATTGATTAATTTTAATTTTTTTAAAGTCATTTTAATTCACCATTCATATTATGTGTAAGCTTTAAAAAAATATGTGATAGATTGGAGGGATTACATGGAAAATCAAATCAATCAAACTACCATTAAAGAAATTAGATCTAGTGTAGATATTGTTGATATTATCTCACAGTATATCCCTCTAACCGCCAAAGGAAAAAACTTCTTTGGTGTTTGTCCTTTCCACGCTGATCATTCTCCTAGTATGAGTGTTTCAAGAGAAAAACAGATTTATACATGTTTTTCTTGTGGCGCTAGTGGTAATGTTATCAATTTTGTGATGGATTATGAAAATATTGGTTTCAAAGAGGCTTTAAAAAAAATAGCTGATTATGCTGGTATTCCTATTGATATTGGAAACGTCAAAAAAAGTGTTAATAAAAATCAAAAATTGTATGATATTTTTGAAATTAGTCAAAAAATATATCAAAATAATTTAAACACAGAGGTTGGATTAAAAGCTAAAAATTATTTAAAAGATAGACAAATCAATAATACCATTATAAAAGAATTTGGAATTGGACTATCTTTAAAAGAAAATAAATTATTAACAAATATTTTACAAAAAAAAGGTTATAATGAAAAAGAAATGGTAGATAGTGGGTTAATTGGTAATGGAACAAATGGCCTACATGATATTTATTACAACCGAATTATGTTTCCTTTATATGATTTGAATGGTCAAGTCGTAGGATATAGTGGAAGAATCTATGATTCAAATGATACTGCTAAATATGTAAACACCAAAGAAACAGCTATTTTTAAAAAAGGAGAACTTTTATATAATTACCATAAAGCAAAAGAAGAAGCTAGAAAAATAGGTAAGATTATCGTTATGGAAGGTTTTATGGATGTAATAGCGGCTTATAAAATCGGTATCAAAAATGTAGTAGCAACCATGGGTACTGCCGTTACATCTAATCAAGCAAATCTTTTAAAAAGAATGGCAAAAGAAATTATTCTATGTTTTGATGGTGATGCTGCAGGAGCTAAGGCTACTTACTCTTGTATTGAAGAATTAGCAAAATTAGACGTGACTCCAAAGGTCGTTCGTTTAGAAGAAAACCTAGACCCTGATGAGTATATCAAAAAATATGGTAATCAATTCTTAGATAAAATAGAAAATCCAATTAACATAATGGACTTTAAATTAAATTATTTAAAAAAAGATACCAATCTAAAAGATAATATAGAATATTCTAATTATATTTTGACAGTTCTAAAAGAAGTTCAAAAGATAGATGATGTTATTTTAAAAGAGTTAACTTTACAGAAATTATCAGAAGAAAGTCATTTAGGACTTGACATTTTAAAAGAAAAATTAGAAAATATGAGCGAGTCAAAAAAGCCTGTAGAGATAGAAATAGTAAAACCAGAAGTAGAAAAAAAGGTAACAGCTTCTTTTAAAGCAGAACAATCTCTAATGTATTATTTAATTCAACACAAAGAAGTTGTGACAATTTTTCATAATAGCAAAATTATTTTACAAACAGATCGTTATCGTACTTTAGCTTTTGAAATCATCAATTTGGCAAGGCAAGGAGATATTCAAATAGCTGATTTATTATTAACCTTCTCCGAAAATGAAGAATATAGAAAAACAATTTCTGAATTATTATCGTTACACTTAAAAGATGAATATACAAAAGAAGAAATATTAGGCTATATTTATACAATAAAATTACATAATATAAAAATAGAGAAAAAAAGATTAAAAGAACTAATGCATACTGTACTCGATAAAACAGAAAAAAACGAAATAGCAAAAAAAATAGTAGACTTAACCATGGAAGAACAAGAGATTAAGAAAGAGGGATATTATGGTAAATGAAATTAAAACTTTTGAACAAAGAAAAGAAGAATTAGTCAAAAAAGGAAAAGAATCAGGATTTATTACTTATGAAGAATTAGCTAATGCTTTAAAAGGTTTAGAATTAGATGCAGACTCATTAGATGATTTATACAATACATTTAATGAACATAGTATTGCAATTGTATCGGAAGATGAAGCTGGTTCTACAGATGAAGGAGGGGCAACACCTTTATTATTAGACGATGATACTTTAACAAAAGATTTAACCATTAATGACCCTGTCAGAATGTACCTAAAAGAAATTGGTCAAATTAAATTACTTTCTATGGAAGAAGAATTAGAATTATCTGATCGTATTTTACAAGGCGATGAAGAAGCAAAACGTACTTTAGCAGAAGCTAATTTAAGATTGGTTGTTAGTATCGCTAAAAGATATGTTGGACGTGGTATGCTTTTCTTAGACTTAATTCAAGAAGGAAATATTGGTCTAATGAAGGCAGTTGATAAATTTGATGTTGGAAAAGGATTTAAGTTTTCAACCTATGCAACTTGGTGGATTCGTCAAGCTATTACAAGAGCCATTGCTGATCAAGCTAGGACAATACGTGTTCCTGTTCACATGGTAGAAACCATTAATAAATTAGCACGTATTCAAAGACAATTAACACTAGAATTAAATCGTGAACCAACCGAAGAAGAATTAGCGGAAAAAATGCACACTACAGTTGATAAAATAAGAGATATTTATAAAATCAGTCAAGAACCAGTTAGTTTAGAAACACCAATTGGAGAAGAAGAAGATTCTCACTTAGGCGATTTTATTAAAGATGAAAGAAATGTTTCACCAGAAGAATATGCTACAAATGAAATGCTAAAGGATGAAATATCTAAGGTTTTACTTACTCTAACAGAAAGAGAAGAAAAAGTAATTCGTTTACGTTTTGGATTAGAAGATGGAAAATCTAGAACACTAGAAGAAGTAGGACAGTTATTTGGTGTAACACGTGAAAGAATTCGTCAAATAGAAGCTAAAGCTCTTCGAAAACTACGACATCCAAGTCGTTCTCGCAAATTAAAAGATTATATGGGAGAATAATGCTAGGTACTAGATTAAAAACAATTGCCTCCTTTATTGATTCCGAAGATGAAGTAATTGATGTTGGATGTGATCATGCACTTTTAGATATTTATCTTACTCTGTACAATCACAATAAATGTCTTGCTACAGATATTAGCGAAGGTGCTTTAAAGCAGGCAAAATCGAATATTTATCATTATGGACTTACTGGTCAAATCAAAGTTCAAGTAGGAAATGGTTTACAAAATATTCAAAATTTAAAAGACAAAGTAATTGTAATAGCCGGTATGGGAACGGAAACAATTTTAGAAATTTTAAATGATGATCGCATTTATGAGGCAAAATGCATTGTTATTTCCACTCATACAGAACTTAGATTGCTTCGCAGAAAAATGGTTCAAAAGGGCTTTAAAATAGTAGAAGAAAAAGTAGCACTAGAAAATTACAAATTTTATGTAGTAATTAAATTTGTAAAGGGAAGAAAAAGATATACCGCTAGAGAATGCTATTTGGGACCTATTTTAAAAGATGACCCCAGTTATGAAGTAATGCGCTATTATGAATCTTTATATTATGAAAATATTAATATATTAAAAAAAATACCCGATCGATACATTCAAAAAAGAAAACCTTTTTTGAAAAATAGGGATTGGATACTTGAAATTATAGGAAAAAAGTTGGGCCCACATCATTGGAAGTAGTAATTACTTCTTTTTTTTCTTCTACATTATTTTTTTCATTTTCTTTTTTAGGTGTATCTACCTTTTTAAATTCATTCATTACTTGAAACATTGTTTTAGCATTTTTTATAACAGGATTGATTTGTTTTACAAGTGGAATTGCTTGATTAGCAAAATTTACTACTTTTCCGGTACCAGATAATATAGAAGAAAAAGTAATGCCTTTGCCTCCTAACAATCGTGAAAATAAGCCTGTACTAGGTTGTGCTGCAGTAGCATAGGGAACAAAATAAGGATTATAGTAATTCATATATACTCCTTTCTAAAATATTATATGAACTTTACAAAAAATGTTTTACAAAATACAAAATTATGTTATAATTTTATTAGTATAAAAGAATAGGGAGATTAGGCGGTGTCTTATATATGCAAAAACCAGTATATTTATTGCCATTTATTTTTGTGTATAAAATTGTGTTTGCAATCTTAAAATTGCCTTTTTTGTGGGTACGTTATTTTGCATTAGGATCTTTTTATGTAATTAATAAAATGGTTCGTCTAGTAGAAATTAACTTAAAAGGTTTTATTTGGATATGTTATTTCTTATATGATGCTTGTAAACATTTTATAAAAGGTATTTTATTTTGTGGCAAAGCACTCATGAATTTATTTGGTAAATCTGAAAAACAACCAGAAATTTCTGCAAAACCTATAGTTCAACCAAAAGCAGAAGAGCCTAAAAAAGATCAGACACTTCATTTTGATTTAAAAGAAGAACCAAAAATAGAAGAAAAATTAGTGGCAAGTATAGAACCTGAACAATCAAGTGAACCAAAAGAGGAAATAGTAGAAAAGGTAACAGAAAAAGAATTAAAAAAATTAGAAAAACAGAAATTAAAAGTTCAAAGAAAAATTGTTAAAGAACAAGAAAAACAAGCTAAGTTAGCACTTGATGAAGAAAAATTTAAAAGAAAAGAAGAAGCTAGAATTTTAAAAGCAGAAAAGAGTAAAGAAAAGAAGCAAAAAGAAAATGATAGCTATATTAATAGTGATGTTGATATTTCAGGACCAAAATTATCAACAAAATTGAAAAAGATAGGCGCTATATTCTTAGGAATTCCTGCAGCAATTAAGAACAAAATTGTTAATAATGACTTTGCAAAACATAGCAGAAATCAAAAAATGATGCAAAAAGAAGCTCTATTAATTAATTTTGAAGGGGAAGATGCTGAAAAAAGTGATGTTAAACTATTATATGAATATGTAGCTAAAAATAAAGAAGGACAAGTTGTAAAAGGGTATTTTGAAGCCTTCTCAAAAGTAGAAGTACATTCTTACTTATTAAGTGAAGGTTTTGAAGTATATAGTATTCGTACCAATAAATGGATTCAGTTATTACATCAAAATCGTGCTACAAACCATACCAAGATCAAGACAAAAGATTTAATTTTCTTTTTAACTCAGTTATCTACTTATTTAAAAGCTGGTATTACTTTAGTAGAATCATTAAAGATTTTAGCAAAACAATTTAAACAAAAAAGTTATAAAAAAATATTTGAGAGCATTGTATATGACTTAACAACTGGTGATAACTTAAGTGATGCTTTATTAAAACAAAATGTTGCATTTCCAAGGCTTTTAATCAACATGGTTAAAACAGCTGAAATGACTGGTGAATTACCAGAAGTATTAGATGATATGGCTGAGTATTATACAGAAACAGAAAGAACTAGAAAACAAATGATTACAGCTTTGATGTACCCATCTATTGTATTCATTTTTGCAGCGGGTGTTATTACGTTTATTATGATGTTTGTAATACCACAATTTGTGGAAATCTATGAAACTATGGATGCTTCTCAAATACCAGGATTTACTTTAGCTGTTATTGCAGTAAGTGAATTTATTCAAAATTATATTATATGGGTTCTAATTGGTATTATCATTTTTATTCTATTATTTATGTATTTATATAAAAATGTGAAAGTATTTAGAACTATTTGTCAATGGATTTTAATGCATATTCCTGTCATTGGAACAACAGTTATTTATAATGAAGTAACAATGTTCACTAAGACGTTCTCTTCTTTATTATCACATAATGTATTTATTACAGATAGTATGGAAGTATTAAATAAAATTACCAATAATGAAATTTATAAAATGTTAATTTTAGATACGATTACTAATTTAGCAAAAGGTGAAAAAATATCAAAAGCTTTTGAAGGGCATTGGGCTTTTCCGCTACCAGCTTATGAAATGTTAGTAACAGGAGAAAAAACGGGTGAATTGGCTGAAATGATGGGAAAGGTTGCTACTTATTATCAAGATTTGCATAAAGAATCAGTAACAAGAATAAAGACTTTTATAGAACCAATATTAACAGTTTTCCTAACTGCAGTAGTAGGTATAATTATTTTAGCTGTAATTATTCCAATGTTTAGTATGTATGGTTCTATCCAAAGTTATGGATAAGAGGTGAGTTTATGGAATTATATTATATGAGTATGTGTTTCATTTTTGGAATTGTACTAGGTTCTTTCTATAATGTAGTAGGGTACCGAGTTCCAAAACATCAATCATTAATTTATCCATCTTCACATTGTACCACTTGTAATCATAAACTAGGGGATAGTGAATTAGTCCCTGTTTTTTCTTATCTATTTCAAAAAGGTAAATGCAAACATTGTGGGGCAAAAATTTCACTATTCTATCCTTTATTTGAATTAACAACAGGAATTTTATTTGCTTTATCTTATTATGTTTATGGATTTGGAATACCTTTCTTCATTTCCATTGTATTTATTTCTATGCTGTTAATTGTTATTATTAGTGATTACCAAATGATGATTATACCAGATGAAGTTTTAATATCTTCCAGTATTATTCTATTGATATTAAAATTTTTATCGGGTGGAGGAATCACTGTTCTTCATTCTTTGATTGATGGTGTTCTTTCGTTTTCTATCATGTTTTTGTTAAAAAAATTAGGTGATTTTTTATTTAAAAAAGAGTCAATGGGTGGAGGAGATATCAAACTTCTATTTACCTTTGGATTAGTCTTTGGATGGCAGATGAGCATCGTTTCCATTTTTATGGCCTCTTTTATAGCTTTACCATTTGCGATTTACTATACTATGAAGTATAAAAATCAAAAATATGTAGAAGATGATGAAATACCAGAAAATAGTATTCCATTTGGACCATTTTTAGCAGTGTCTGCTATTTTGATAACGTTAACTCAGATGGACATATCTATGCTTTTACAGATGTTTATGTAGAATATTGAAAAAATATTCTTTTTTCTTTTCTTCTTTTTTGATATACTATTTAAGGTAGGTGATCATGTTGAAAAAATTAGGTAATATATTATTTATAGATAGATTTCCAAAAATTGATTTGCATGGTCTAACCAGTGATATAGCAGCAGTAGAAGTAAATGATTTTATTTTAGAACAATTAAAATTAAAAAACGAAATTGTTGTGATTATTCATGGGAAAGGAAATGGCATTTTGAAAAATCGAGTTCATACGATTTTAAAATCAAATAAAAATGTCTTAGATTTTTGCCTTTATTACAACAACAATGGTTGTACAATTGTTCGCTTGAAAATTTGACAAATTCCTTATTTTATGGTATTATTTAAGCACAACAAAGAAATTTGGCATCCAATGAAAAAAGATAATCAGATAAATTTGACAAATTAAAAGAACTATGTTATCATAGCGTGCGTAAATTCAAAGGGGGGTTATTTATGTATAACGATAACACAAATTTTTCAATTAAAAATGTCATCATTCAATTTTTATTTATTGCTTTATTTGTTTTCATTATGATATGGTTATTTCCATTAAAAAGTGATTTAAAGAAAGCAGTAGAAAGTTGTACGGGTGACGTATGTACTGATAGTGATTCAGTACTATATGACAGCATTTTTAATACAAATGTATTAATGATGAAAGATTCTGCAAAGAGTTATTTTACAACACCAAGATTACCTCAAAAAATAGGGGATAAAGTAAAACTAACATTAGGACAAATGTTAGATATGAAAATTATTTTACCATTTGTTGATAAAAATGGTGATACTTGTAGTTTGACAGATTCTTATGTAGAAATCACAAAATATGAAGATGAATACATCATGAAAGTTAATCTAAAATGTGGTGAACAAGAAAACTATTTATTAGTGTACATGGGTTGCTATGATTATTGTTCAACTACAGTTTGTGAAAAAAATCAATCAGATGTTAAAAATCCTATTATTTATAGTCCAAGTACAAATCAACCAGTTATTAACAACAATGTTACAAATAACATAACAAACAATAACACAAACAACAATACTACAAACAATAATACTAATAATAACACAAATAATAATACAAACAATAATACGAAACCAGAACCAACACCAAATCCAACTCCAGATGTAAAAAAAGAATATTTATATGAATATGTGAAAAAAACAGATGGATATTATAAATATAGTGATTGGTCAGAATGGCAAACTACTGAAGTAAAAGCAGATGCTAATACGGCAGTAAAAACAAAAACAGTATTACAAAAAAAATTAGTTGGTTATAATGTAACAACAACTACAGATAAATCGCAACCAATTTATGGTACAAAAGAAATTACAATTGGAACACAAGAAAAAACAGTATGTAAAAAATATGATTATGTTAAAACTGGTGAGTATTCATATGGTGAATATCAATATCAAAAGACAGTATATTTAACTTATACACCAACTGATACTGCTACAACTAAATATGTAAAAGTAAAGGGAACGCCTTATGTATGTGAAGGTAATTGTGAGGCTGGAACTGTAACATCATATAAAGTTTATGTAAGAACAGCAACTCCTGTAACAAAATATGAATGTGTAGAAACTGGTATTGAAAAACAACCACTTACTACAACTGTGCAAGTAATTACAGGATATAAAACAACACAAACAAAAGAACCAGTATATGAAACAAAATCAGTAAAATATTATAGTTACATGACTAGAACATGGGTAGAAGGTACAGAAGATAAAAAATGGAGTGTTAAAAATGATACAACATTATTATCATCAGGTTATTCTTATACTGGGAACTATAAAGAAATTACAAAATAATTTAAACAAAATTTAGAGATAAAGATTAGAGAGGGTGGTACCTATGGCATCAAAAAATAAAACATATATTCAAAAAGCGTTAGATACATTGTTTAAACCTTATGAGGATGCTTTATCAAATTTTCGCAATTTTGATGCATCTGACATAGAAGATTTAAGAAAAAAAGTAAATGCAGCTATTTTGAATAATGAATCAGAGTATAAGACTCAAGTAGAAGAGCGTTTACAGACACTTGCTGATAAAATTGCTTCAAAAGAAGCAAAAGAAGAAGCTAAATTAGAAAAAGATTATCAGAAAAACTTTGAAGATACAGAAGTTAGTATCTATAAGCTTCTTACAGGAAAAATCAAACTAAACAAAGAACCAGCCGATAAAGCCTTTAGAAATGGTAAAGTAAAAGGACTTGCTGTAGGCCTTGCTACAGTAGCTGCTGTTAGCACAATTTCTGTCTCATTAGTTTCATGTGGTAATCAAATGTCAGAAGAACCAACAGTAGCAGTAGAAACTACTGAGCAAACAGTGTTACCAACAGAGGAAGCGGCTTTAGAAGTTGAAACAATTGATGAAAAAGAACAAGAAGCAATTGCATCTTTAAATGAGTTTTCTTCTATTATTTCTGAAAATACATCAAATTCTATGAATTCTATGTTAGCTAATGGTGTTAGAATGGTCGACTTTGAAAATTTAACAGAAGACCAACAAAAAGATTTAATTGCTGGTATGGGATTGCAATACTATTTAGTTGCAAATATTGATGACATAACAACATTAGAATATGCAAATTTTATGCAAGAACAACCAGAAGCTGTTGTTGATAATGATGATTTATTGTACAATTTTAGAGTCATGAATGAGCTACTACGTGATCAAATAGAAGTATGTACTTCAGATAATAAAATAGATTTTTCAAATATTTATCAAAACGAATTAGACGCTAAATTATTAAACGACGCTGTTGATATTCTAGCACGTTTCAATACAGCTTCTACTAAAAAGGAACAAAAAGAAATATCAAAAGAATTTTATTCATATGTTTATAATCTTGTAAATAATACAAACCAATTACAATATAGTAATTCAGCTCTAGCAACTTTTATTAATTCTGAATTTGCAGCTTGGAAGACTTTGACGAAAAGTTCTGGATATGGCTATGGTTATTATCCAGATAATGAGTTAGAAGCAGAGCTTTTAACTGTTATTAGTAAATGTGGTATGAGTAATGGTGAAAAAGCAAATGTTAACATAGCTGATGAAACAAAAATGACTTTGGAAAGCATTAATATTACTCGTGTGTCTAGTACATTAAAGTCAAGAAAAGAAAATATTCCAACTTTAGTAGCAACTGAAATGCTATATTATTCAGAAGATGCTTCTTATGGCAACTTAAAACAATCAATTATAGAAAAAATAGATTTATCAAAATATCATAAGTTAGAAAGTTATGAAGATAAAAAAACATCTAAGATTTTGGCAACTAAACCTCAAACTCATGCAAATGATAGTAAAGTTTCAAATGGACACGGTGGAACTATTGCTAATAGTCAATTTCAAGAATATGGTATTAATCCAAGTAATCCAAATGCTAAGCAACAATTAGAAGAAAAAGTTCAAGAAAGTTATAAAGAAACAATAGTAAATAAAAATTCTAATGGTGATGTTATTGATAGTTCTCAGGCTGAAGCTTGGGCAAAACAAGGCGCAATTGATGCAAATAATGGAACTAGAAATAGTAATGTACCATCTATTTATCAAGACGCATACAGTAGTGGATGGAATGCTGCAAATTCTTCAAAACAAGAAGCTGATAAAAATACAACATCTTCTACAACTTATGAAGAAGTAAAAAATGGTTCTACTACAGAAACTATTACTGATGAAACATATGAAGGATTTAAGGAAACAGCTCCTACACCAAGCCCAGATACAACAATTCCAGAACCTTCTGTACCAGATTCATCCAATTCAAATGATAATATTGAATCTAATACAACTTTTGTTCCAGTTACTAATGGAGAAACAACTGAAACAGTAATAGAAGAAACAACAACAGGATTTGCTGATACAGCAAATGCTGCAAGAGAAATTCAAGTTGGAACTTTAACTAGAGAAGACAAAATTCAAACATATAAAGATATTAAAGATTTGATTCAAATGATTAGTGATAGCTTTGATGACACTTTAAATATCTATGATGAAATGGAAAATCATATGTCAAAATAATGTAGAACTCTACATTATTTTTTCTAGTCATTTGACTTTAACTATAAAATAATGTATAATTTTAAATAGATATAATAGCATAAAAGGGGGCATCCTATGAAAGATGTTTATTTATTTGAATATGTAAATGAAAATGAATTTCATAAGTTGGAACGATCATTAAAAAAATATAATATGTTAGCATACAAAAAATTATGTTTTGAGTATTATCCAAAAATGAAAGAAGGAACTTTTTTAGGAAAACAAGTAGCAACAAATGAAGAAAGTAATACCATTTCTTATGAATTAAAGCTTCCCACTGATGCTATGTTTGCTAAAGTACATGGAGATATTATTGTAAAATACGTTGTATATCAAAACGAAAAAATGATTATGCTTGATACAATTGAACCACAAGAAATTTTAACGGAAGGTCATCAGTCAGAACTAGAAACTTATAAAGGGGTTATGGTTTCTAAAGAACATTCCGATAAAGATATCTTTAAAATAAATTTATTAAACATGTTACAAAAATAATACATTGTATTATTTTTTTCATATTAGGAGGAAATTTTATGGAATTAATTAGACTAGAATATCAGATAGGAAAAGAAAATATAACCAAAATTAAAAACACTAGTGTATTAGTAATAGGTCTTGGAGGAGTAGGAGGATATGCCGTTGAAAGCTTAATCAGAAGTGGGATTGAAAATATTATATTAGTGGATGCTGACATTATTGAAAAAAGTAATATAAATCGCCAGATTATTGCTCTTCAATCTACTATCGGTATGAAAAAAGTAGATGCTTTTGAAAATAGAATATTAGATATTAATCCTAATGTTAAAGTCAAAAAAATATCAGAGTTTATTACAAAAGAGAATTTGCATATTTTATTTGAAACGAAAATTGATTTTGTTATAGATGCTTGTGATACCATTTCCACTAAAATAGCGCTTATAGAGTATTGCAATAAAAATAATATTTCAATCATCAGTTGTATGGGTATGGGAAGAAAATTAGATCCTTCTAAAATAAGCGTTATGGATATTCAAAAAACCTCTTATGATCCAATTGCAAAAATAATAAGAAAAGCTATGCGAGATAAAAAAATTACATCAAAAATTCCAGTAGTATCTAGTACCGAAAAACCACTACAAGACCATAGTGGTACAATTTCTTCTAACTCATTTGTACCAGCTGTAGCAGGATTAACATGTACTAGTTATGTAATAAAAAAAATTATAGGAGGATAACGTGCCAGAATTACCAGAAGTAGAAAATGTTAGAAGAGTACTAATTTCTAAATTAAAAAATAAAAAAATTACATCAGTAGATGTCATTTATCCTAGTATTATTGCCTATCCATCTCCAGAAAAATTTTGTCAAGAACTAAAAGGAGAAATGATTCATGATATTAGCAGAAGAGGAAAATGGCTTATTTTTGAGTTAGACCATTATGAACTATTAAGTCATCTTAGAATGGAAGGTAAATATCATTTTAAAAACAAAAAAGACCTGTTAGAAAAACATGAACATGTTAATTTTATTTTAGAGGATACCATTAGTTTAAGATATTGTGATACGAGAAAATTTGGAAGAATGTATTTATATAAAAAAGAAGAAGCAAATGATAAAAAGCCCCTTAATGAATTGGGCCTTGAACCATGGGATAAAAAATTAACAATCGAATATTTAACTGAAAAGTATAAGAACAAAAATATTCCTATCAAAACCGTTTTACTGGATCAAAGTATTATCACAGGAATTGGAAATATATATGCTGATGAAATTCTATTTTTAAGTAAAATTAATCCATTAAAAAAGGCTAGTTTACTAAATAAAAAAGAACTAAATAGTATTATAGAACAAACTAAAAAAACATTAGAAATGGCTATTATATATGGAGGGACAACCATTCGCTCTTATGAGTCTAGTGAAGGTGTTCATGGAAATTTCCAAAATAATTTATTGGTTCATAATCGTTCTAATGAAAAGTGCAAAAATTGTAATAGTGAGATTCTTAAAATAAAAGTAAATGGTAGAGGAACCTATTATTGCCCTAAATGTCAAAAATAAAGCAATGAATGCTTTATTTTTTTAAAATATTTTGAAATGGAACATTTTTAATCATGAAATATTTAGCAGAATTACATACTAATTCTAAATCACCTATATATTCATACGCTTTAGCGTGAAATCCTAATTTAAATTGATTTAAGCCATTGAATTTATTATTTTTTTCTAAAGGATTTGTGATTCCGCCTAAATTAAATTTTTTAAATCCCTGATTAGAATACATTTCAATCATTTTCCAAATTAATAAATGTTTAGAATTTAAAGATTTGAATTTTGGGTCATATCCATCCATAAATAAGAAAATTTCATCTCTATTTTTAATAACTAGAGCAGATGAAGTGATAATGCCATCTGGATATTTTTTTAATAATTTTGTTGCTTCAATTAACTCTTTTTTGCATTTATCATAAGCTTTATCTGCTTCCATTTTCAAACTAATATTTTTGTTGTTTAAAACTTGTTCATTATAATAATTTATCATTTTTTCTCTTTGTTGTAATTCCGTATTTTTATTTTTTAAAAATTCTTCTGTATTTAACTTTGTGTAATAAAAATCAATTTGGTTATTTCTTGAAAAATATTGATAACAATCTTTAAAATAATCCAAATTTCTAGGATATTTCTTTTTTGTTAAAGCATATAGATGTTCCAAGTTAGTACCTTTAAAAATTTGAATGCCATTTTTAGATGCACTTCTAATTTTAGTTCTAAATTCTTTATTAAGGTCTTTAAACAACAGATAATATGGTTTATCTAAATCAACAATAGCTTCAAATTTTGGTTTTATTTCTTCAAAATCATTAGAATATTTAATAGGTTTATAACCCAAGGAAATTAGTTTATTTTCTATTTTTTCATAATATTCATTTTTCGTTATAATATTGTATTTTTTATCATAAATAGTTTTTATGATAAGTGGATTTATTTTAATTGCTACAATTCCTAATTGATTTAAATATTTTTTTAAAAGTTTTGTAAAAATTTCTAATAAATTATCATCTTTATAATCAATTAGAAAACCTCTTGGAGCATAAGCATATTTTACTCTTTTTATATTTTGAATTAGAACAATACTAGCTCCTAATATATGTTCATTTTCATCTACTATTCCTAAAATAACAGAATCAAAATTTTGATGATTCATTACAAAGCTGTACTCTGTAGTTTGATAAACAGAATAAATAGGAAATTTTTCTTTAAAATTATTAAATTCAGTATTTGTTAATTGTTTAATGTGCATAAAATCACCATTAAGAGTATATCATATATCACTTAAATAATCAAAAGGGATAGAAAAATACTTGAATTTTTGATAAAATAAAATAGAGGTAGATAATATGAATATAATTGAAATTATTATAAAGAAAAAAAACAATAAAAAATTAACACAGGAAGAAATAAATTATGTAGTAGAAAACTATGTAAATGGTGTTATTGCTGATTATCAAATGAGTGCACTTTTAATGGCTATGACATTAAATGGTTTAGATGAAGATGAAATCTATTATTTAACCAAAGCAATGATAGAATCAGGGGATATTATTGACTTGAGTCAAGTAAATGGTATAACCGTTGATAAACATTCAACTGGTGGAGTAGGAGATAAGACCACTATTGCTTTGGTTCCTATTTTAGCTTCTTTGGGATTTAAAGTGGCTAAAATGAGTGGTAGGGGTCTTGGACACACTGGAGGTACTATTGATAAATTAGAATCTATTAAAGGATATCAAGTAAATAGAAGTGAAGAACAATTTATAGAACAGGTAAATAAAATTGGAGTGAGTGTAATTAGTCAAACAAGTGAAGTTGCTATAGCAGATAAAAAAATTTATGCTTTGAGAGATGTCACTGGTTTAGCAGAGTCCATTCCACTTATTGCTAGTAGTATTATGAGTAAAAAAATTGCAAGTTCTGCTTCTATGATTGTAATTGATGTAAAAGTTGGGAATGGCGCACTAATGAAAAATGTAGAAGATGCCACAACTTTAGCTAATATTATGATTCAAATTGGAAAAAAATTTGATCGAAAAGTAGTATGCTTATTGACGAATATGGAACAACCTTTAGGATATGCTATTGGAAATGGATTAGAAGTAGAAGAATGCATTCAATTATTACAAGGAAAAGGACCAGATGACTTAAGAGAATTGGTAATTGAATTGGCTTCTATTTATTTAGAAGAATTAGATACTATAGCAAAAGAAACAGCACGTGAAAAAGTACAAGAGGTTATTTCAAGTGGAAAAGCTTATCAAAAATTTATTGATTGGATTACTTATCAAAATGGAGATATTAATCAAATTGATATTTCTAAAAAAATTGTTTCTGTTAAAAGTACTAAGAGTGGTATTTTAACAAAAATAGATGCCTATGAACTTGGTAATCTAGCTAAGTTACTTGGAGCCGGAAGAACAAAAAAAGAAGATCAAATTGATTATTCTGTTGGATTTGTTTTAAATAAAAAGGTGGGAGATATGGTTTTAGAAGGAGAAGAAATTGTAAAGGTTTATTTAAATAAAGCAGATATTAGTCTAAAACAAGTTATGAATTGCTTTGAAATAAATGATGTTTTATTAGAAAAGCAACCACTTATTATAAAAGAAATAAAGTAAAAAGTTTTATCTTTCAATTAATGTCAAGTTATGTCAAAAGTGTTGATTTCAATATATAGAATAGGATAAAATCAAAATAGGGAGAGTGATTTTATGATATATCCATCTATTGATAAATTACTAAGTAAAGTTGGCTCAAAATTTTTATTAGTAAATCTAGTAGCAAAAAGAGTAAAAGAAATGGAAAAAGAAAATAATTATCAAATGAAAGAATCAAAATACGTATCTAAAAAAAATATTGGTAGAGCTTTAGAAGAAGTATCAAATGATTTAATTCATATAAAAGAAAATTAGTTAAAAAATTATTTAAAAAAGTGTAAAATAGTACTAAAAAAAGGTACTATTTTATTTTGATAATAGATTGTGATTTTTAAAAAAGTATTATATAATGAGAACAGAATAGGTGATAGAATGAAAAAAGGATTTACGTTAGTAGAATTATTAGCTGTAATAGCGATCGTAGCAGTACTG
>OIZF01000661.1_pt1 | contig 23003 bp, 20 predicted proteins | sample 1588471 | NCBI WGS metagenome assembly OIZF01 (sample SAMN03283279) | human gut metagenome | biome: human-associated habitat; material: feces | host: Homo sapiens | place: Peru | collected 2012
ATACTGGCTCAAAGCGAAGCATCAGTTTAATCAGAATAATCCGTATTCATTTATTATTGAATACAGATTCTGCTGATTATACTGAAATACTGGCTCAAAGCAAAGCATCAGTTTAATCGGAATAATCCGTATTCATTTATTATTTAATATAGATTCTGCTGATTTACTGAAATACTGGCTCAAAGCGAAGCATCAGTTTAATCAGAATAATCCGTATTCATTTATTTACAATTCTGTCACTCCATATTCTGGATAAACCTTTTCTTTTTATTAGCGTAGTGAGGGGGGATGCTATTTCACCACAATCTCATCGGCAAACACCCATCCCTTGGCAGCCTTGGCCTTAATCCTGATGTATCGGGCGCTGGCCTTGCCACGCCACGACAGTTGCCGGTATTCGGAGGTAGGGGTTTCCTCGATAGGGTATGTATTGCTGTATATCTCCTTAAACAGGGTGTTGTCGCGGCTTATGCTGACACGATATTCGGCAGGGAAGTAGATTTCGGGACCGCAGCTCTGCATAAAGTCGGTAGCTATGTACGATATGTTCTGCATCGACCCGAGGTCGAGGGTAACGTCCATGCAATAGTCCTTGCCAATGAAACCCTGCCATCGGCCGTCGCCAAATGCCCATCCGCCAAAGCAGCCGTCGGTAAGTGTGGCTTGGCCCTGAGCCCGATACTGGTTGTTGTAAGGCTGGTTGTACACCACCTTGCAGCCCCGTGCCTTGTGGCTTGCTATGCGCAACGAGGCAGGGCGCTCGCCATACTCGTGCTTAAGACAGAAGGCGTTGACCCCCCTTTGCCTAAGAAGGGCGGTATGAGCCAAGGCACGTTTGCGGAAGTCGGCAAAGTTCTTGGTCTTTGTTCCGTTCCATGCTGTCTCGGCTATGGCCAGGGCTCGGGGGTACAGCATGTATTCGGCATGCTGCTCGGTAGGAACATACTCGCACCAGAGGTTGCCCTGAATGCCAGTAATCTTGGATTGCTCGGCCTCGGGCAGGTCGGCACCAGGCACATATGCGTAAACCTTGTCCAGCGGCAGATATCCGCCTATAGCCTCGGGTTGTGTGTGCGGAGCATCCTGATAGGCATCAAGATAGCAATAGGCACCAGGCGACAGCACCACGCCATAGCCATGCTGCAGGGCACGGTGGGCATATTGTGTGTCGCGCCATACCATGACGGTGGTGTTGGCAGGCAAGTTTGCGGCTATAACCTCGTCCCAGCCAACAAGCTGTCGGCCGTGGCGTTGAAGAAAGTTGCCCATACGAGCAATGAGGTGGGCCTGCAATCCGTCCTTGTCGCACGCCAGTTGGCGCATCATTTGTTGGCACAAAGGGCAGCTGCCCCACGACTTCTTGGCAGCCTCGTCGCCACCTATGTGTATGTATCGGGATGGGAAAATGCTGATAACCTCGCTAAGCACATTCTCCAGAAAGTCGTATGTGGCAATGCTACCTGGGCAGAAGTCGGCTTGCAGGTAAGGCTGGTGTGTGCACGACAGTTCGGGATATGCTGTAAGCACCTCCTCGGAGTGTCCTGGCATTTCTATCTCGGGCACAATGGTTATGCCCCGTTGGGCAGCATAGGCAACAAGGTGGCGCAGCTGGTCTTGAGTGTAATAGCCGCCGTATGCATTGCACGAATCGGCGTAAGTATACCTATGCCCATTGGCAGCCCATTCCTTCCATAAGGCTTGGGGGCGCCAAGCGGCAAAGTTGGTAAGGCGTGGATAGCGTTTAATCTCGATGCGCCAACCAGCGGCATCGGTAAGGTGCAGGTGCAGATAGTTGAACTTGTATTGAGCCATAATGTCTACCTGCTTCTCAAGGAAGCTGATGGGGAAGAAGTGGCGCGACACGTCAATCATAAGCGAGCGCCATTGATAGGCGGGTGCATCGGTTATGTCGCAAGCCATTATGCCGTGCTTGGTGGACAGTTGGGCTATAGTCTGCCAGGCACGCAGAAAGGCAACGGCCGAGGCAGCACTAATAGACAATGTGTCGGTGGTGATGTGCAGACGGTAGGCTTCTGGCGAGGAGGCATTGTTGAGATGTTGCAGTAGGACAACGCGTTGGGCCTGCAAGGAGTGACGGTCGAGCACATGGGTGCTGTATATGTTGCGGGCATCGTTGCCAACAAGGTTAATCACCTTAAACTTATCGGCATTGATGTTGAACGAGCCCTTGTTGGCCTTAAACGTTTGTGGCTTTGGCAAAAGGTTTTGCGACGCTGCCGGTATAGCGGCGAGCAACGCAGACAAGAGGGTGGTGATAAGAGGCTTGATAGTCATATATATAATAAGGTGGAGAATTCAGTAGTTAAAGGAGTTAAAGAAGTTCTTGCAAGCAAGCGGCAAAGCCGAGCGAAGCCAAATGCTTTTAATGCTATAAATCATGCAAAAACTAATGGCTTCGCTCGGCTTTGTCGTTTGCTTGCAAGTAAACGAATATTATAATAACACGCCCTGTAAGGGCAAAAGCATTCATTATCAACGCTTCTGCCCTTACAGGGCGCTTTGCTTTGGATGTATTACACCCAGGGCGCTGCCCTGGGCTAGGAGCTTCTGCCCTTTCGGGGCGTACCACTTGCGACTTTTGACACACCCTCAAAGATATATTTGCTTTTTGTTTGAAAGCTATTTTTCTTAGGTGTGTGTGTGACAGCGGTTTTACTGCATGTCGTAAACTACCTGCATAAGCTTCTTGCCCAGGGCGTCGGCCTCCTCCATAGTGGCAGCCTCGCTGTATACACGGATGATAGGCTCGGTGTTAGACTTGCGAAGGTGAACCCACTTGTCGGGGAAGTCGATCTTAACGCCGTCGATATCAGTAATCTTCTCGCTCTTGAACATCTCCTTAACCTTCTCGAGAATAGCGTCGATGTTGGTAGAAGGAGTAAGGTCGATGCGGTTCTTTGCAATCTGGTAGCTTGGGAATGTGGCACGTAGCTGGCTTGCGGTACATTTCTTATGAGCCAAAGACGAGAGGAAGAGAGCGATACCTACAAGAGCGTCGCGTCCGTAGTGGCTTTCAGGATAGATAACACCACCGTTGCCCTCGCCGCCAATAACGGCATGCTCGGCCTTCATCTTGGTAGTAACGTTTACCTCGCCAACAGCCGATGCAGCATACTTGCCACCATGCTTCTCGGTAACATCGCGCAGAGCACGTGTAGAAGAAAGGTTGCTTACGGTGTTGCCAGGTGTGTGAGACAGAACATAGTCGGCTACGCTAACGAGGGTATATTCCTCGCCAAACATCTTGCCATCCTCGCAGATGAAAGCAAGACGGTCTACGTCTGGGTCGACAACAATACCGAGGTCGTACTTGCCAGTCTTCATCTCGTCCATAATGCCAGTAAGGTTCTTCTCCAATGGCTCTGGGTTGTGGGCAAAGTCGCCGTTAGGAGTATCGTTGAGTATAGTGAATTCTACACCGAGAGCCTTGAGCAATCCAGGGAGAATGACAGCACCAACGCTGTTGATAGCGTCGACACAAACCTTGAACTTAGCGTTCTTGATAGCCTCCACGTCGGCAAGCTTAAGGTTGAGCACGCTTTCGATGTGGCGCTGGTCCATAGAGTTGTCGCGTGTATACGAACCAAGGTTGTCTACATCAGCATAGTCGAAGTCTTCCTTCTCGGCTATTTCGAGCACCTCGTTGCCATTCTCCTTAGTGAGGAATTCGCCCTCGCTATTGAGCAATTTCAATGCGTTCCATTGGCGTGGGTTGTGGCTTGCGGTGATGATAATGCCGCCAAGTGCGCCAGTCCAACGTACAGCAAGCTCTGTAGTAGGAGTAGTAGCGAGGTCGATGTCGATAACGTCAAGACCCATACCCATAAGAGTTCCGCAAACAATGTTGCGCACCATGTCGCCAGAGATACGTGCATCGCGTCCAACAACAATTTTGCCGCGTCCCTCTGTCTTAGCGTTGCGCTTCATGAAAGTAGCGTAAGCTGTTGTAAACTTAACGATGTCAAGCGGGTTGAGAGTGTCGCCCGTGTGTCCGCCGATAGTACCGCGGATGCCTGAGATTGATTTGATCAATGTCATAACGATAGAGTTTTTGAATTTTTTAATAGATTTGACTTTTGTGTTTTTAGTATGTCTTTTGTTTTAAAGACAACGTTCGTATGTTATTTCGTACAGGCAAGGGTATACGCTCTGTGCAGCCGCACTCTGTCCCTGAGAATGTGGTACAATAAGCTTAACCTTAGCCAGCTCGGCGTCAGCGCTATCGTATCTGCCGAGATTGATGTATGTGAATGGTACAAGCCAGCCCGAAGGCACAGCAGCCGAGCCGTATGTAGTGTACATAATGCAGAACTGCTTAGAGAATGTACCATTGAATGTACCAGATGTATTCTTAACGTTCATCTTGTCGGTGCACCAAGCATACTGGTATATGTTTGTAAGCTGCAATGTCGAGTCGCCCTCAAGAAGGTTGTACTCGTTGAATCGGCATGTTACGTCAACATCCTCTCCATCCTTGAGTTTCTCGCCAGTGCCCTTGCTGCGTATCTGCATATATACGCCAGTGTTCTCGAACAGCACATATTCGTTCTTGGCTGTATCGGTGGTGCAACCTTGCTGCTCGAACTGCGATTCCGAGATAACATTTATCTTTTGGTTGGCAATGTATCGGTTTATGGCAGAGCGTTCCTTCTTCTTCATGTCGGCATAAGTCTCGGTGTCGCTGCATGAAGCAAACGCAAGTGCTGCAAGCACTACGCATATCAGCAATTTAAAGTTCTTCATTGATGTCTTCTTCTGTTTATATAATCTAATATCCAATTACAAAAGTACAACTTTTATATTTAATTTCTATATAATTAGTGCTTTAAGTTGGCTATATTTAACTTTTTTCGCCATTATTTTGTCAATAAGTCCTCGTAATGGGCAAATGCTCGACGCACAACACGCTCGGCTTCATCTAATGTGCAATGCAGACGTCCGCCGCTGGCATTGAGGTGTCCGCCACCGTTGAAGAATTCGGAAGCAACAAGATTGCAAGGAAAATCGTCTACCGAGCGCAATGACACCCAAATGGTATTGTCGCGTCGGTCGTCCTCGCGCAACGATATAGACAGGCGCATACCCTTAATCTTAAGAGGCTCGTTAACAAGCCCCTCGGCATCGCCTTTAATAAAGTGGAAGTCGCGCATATCGCGTCGCGATATAGTGAAGTAGGCAGCGTGCAAGTCGTTGAAAATGTTTAGCTTCTGACTCATCAGGTATCCGCGCAGCCGAATAGCCCAAGGGCTGAAGTTGTTGAACACGTTGCGGTATATCTTGTCCTTGTCGATGCCTTTGGTAAGTAATTGACTTACGATGAAGAATATTTCGGGTTGGTTGCTGTTGTATGTGAATCCGCCAGTGTCGGTCATCATACCGCAATATATGCATACGGCACACTTGCGCGACATCTCCTCAAAGCCTCCCAACTGCCATATAATGCGGAACACAAGCTCTGATGTGCTTGACATCTGAGGATGCGACACCGTGAGCACAGTATCCATCGAAGGATCGAGGTGATGGTCAATCATAATCTTATGGGCAGGCGATTGCTCAAGGGCGTATTTCATCTCGTCCACACGATTGGTTCCGTTGAAATCGAGACAGAATATTAGGTCTGCCTTTTGCAACATCTCGTCAGCCTTGTCGGCAGCGTGCTTGTCGTATCTTATGATGCGATCGGAGCCAGGCAACCATTGAAGGAAGTCGGGATAGGCATCGGGCACGATGATGTCGGGCTCCTTGCCTTGCGTGCGCAGATATTCTGCCCAAGCGAGCGAAGAACCGAGTGCATCGCCGTCTGGTGACTTATGGCAGCATATCACAATGCGGTTTGAGTTGTCTATATTCTCTTTTAATGTGGCAATTTCTGCCTCGGATAACAATTCTATTTTCATTGCTTACGTTTGATTGAGCTGCAAAGGTAATAATAATAGGTGGGTTTACCAACTAATTATAGGTAGGTTTACTAACTTTTTGGGATATTTGCAACTTTTTGTTGTTGGCTTGCGTCAAATTAACATAAACATCAAAAAACATAAGTTGTGCAAATTTTAAAATATTAAATAAACAATTATTATGAAGACACTAAGACATTTATCAGTATTGTTGCTGCTCTTGGCAGTGGGCGGCGTGTGTATGGCTTGCTATTCGAGTAAAGACCTAAAGGCAGGCGGCAAGCGTGTTACCGTTACACGCGATGTGGGTTATTTCTCTAAGGTTGACGCCTCTGGTTCTGTAGACATAGAGTTTGTGCAAGGCAAGGAGCAAGCTATGCGCATTGTGGGATCAAAGCAGTTTGTCGACAATATTGTTGTAGAGAAGAAGGGCGAGACGCTGTATGTATCGCATAAGAGCAACAGCGTTATCTCATTTTTCGACGACGATGTCACCTTATATATATATTCACCCGACCTTACTGAGGTAAATCTAAGAGGTTCGTGCTCGTTCGACGTAAAGGGCGCGCTTGATACCGACAACCTTAAGGTGTCGGTTATGGGTTCTGGAGAGGCAGACTTTGACTCAATTATGTGCGATGCTATCAACTTTGAGGTGCGTGGTTCGGGAGATATCGGTGCAAAGCGCATTGATACTAAGAATGCTGTGGCTAATGTATTTGGCTCAGGCGACCTCGACTTCGACTTCCTCAAGGCAGACAACGTACAGTTTGCGGTGAGTGGAAGTGGCGACCTCGATGCTATGCTGTCGCAGGTAAAGACCATGCAACTAAATGTTGTGGGCTCGGGAGATATGGACATAAAGGCACAGAACTGTGGTGTTGCTAACTGTACTTCTGCTGGCAGTGGCTCGATAACACTCTCGGGTACAATGCGTGATGTTGTGAAGAATGTCACAGGCTCGGGCGATATAGATACAAGCAACTTGAGAGCAGTGTTGAAATAAAAAAATAAGTGTTTATTAAACCTTTTTATCTGTATCTCGTCTATTTTTGTATAAAGCTAAGGATGTGTCAAAAAAGGAGTTGAAATTCCTGTTTGACACATCTTTCATGACTATACAGAAATAAAAACAATAATACAGATAATGAAACAATTTCTAATCTCACTCCTGTTGCTTGCCTCTGCTACAACGGCATTGGCTCAACGCAACATCACGGGTACCATTACCGACCGCGACACACATGAGACAATGGAGCAAACTGCCGTACAATTGCTTAAGGCAGACAGCAGCTATGTAGCTGGAACAGTAACCAATGCCGATGGAGCCTTTAAGTTGCAGGCTCCACGTAATGGCAAGTATATTGTAAAGCTCTCAAGTGTGGGATACAAGACGCTGTTCCGCAATGTGACGATAAGCAATGACAATGACGCCAACCTTGGTAAAATTCAGTTTGCCGCATCGGCTATAGCTCTTAAAGGCACCACGGTTACTGCCCAGGCATCGAAAGTGGTGCTAAAGAAGGATACCTTTGTATATAATGCCACGGCATTCCGCACACCCGAAGGTTCTACAATTGAGGAACTTGTGAAGCGTCTGCCAGGTGCCCAGGTAGATGAAGATGGCAAGATTACGGTTAATGGCAAGGAAGTTAAGAAGATTAAGATAGATGGCAAGGAGTTTATGGTGGGCGATACCAAGACTGCCATGAAGAATTTGCCAACAAACATAGTTAACCAGATTAAGGCTTACGACGAGAAGAGCGACCTTGCAAAGGTTACTGGCATTGACGACGGTAATGAGCAAACGGTGCTTGACTTTGGTCTGAAGAAGGGTATGAATCGTGGTATGTTTGCCAATGCCAACCTTGCATATGGCACCAAGGACCGATATTCTGAGCGTTTTATGGGTGCTGCTTTCAGAAGCAACATGCGTGTTATGGGATTCGGATCATTTAATAATACCAACGATATGGGACCTCATGGTGGCAGAGGTGGCGCCTGGGGACGTGGCAAGGATGGACTTAATGCTCCTAAGATGCTTGGCACCAACTTCAACTATGATAATGGAACAACTCTTTCTTGGGACGGTTCGGTGCGCTGGAACCATAAGGATGGCGATGCTTTGAAACGTTCTTCATCCGAGAATTTCGTAAGTTCGTCTTCATCGTTTGCCAATTCCTTGAGCCATAACTTTACCCGAAGCAATTCGTGGAACGCACAGATGCGTTTGGAATGGAAACCAGATACCCTGACCAATATTATGTTCCGTCCTACAATGTCGATAACATCATCCGATGGAAGCAATACCAACAACTCAGCCCAATTTAATGACGATCCTTATCAGTATGTCAATAATCCGTTGGAGGCTGAGTCGATTGAGATGCTTGCACAGCAGGGTAAAATGGTCAACACATCGAAGACAAGTTCTATAAACTATTCGGATTCGAAGAATTTTGGTGCTATGCTCCAACTTAACCGTAAGCTTAGCTCTAAGGGACGCAACGTAACATTGCGTGGCGACTTTAGCTATACAGATGGTGACACCAAGCAGTTGTCTACCAACAACGTACATCTGTATCAGACTAAGGATAAGTTTGGCAACGACTCAACATATCAGACAAACCGCTACAATGTTACACCTACCAAGAACTATAGTTACTCGGTACAGACCACTTACAGCGAACCAATATGGCGTGCCACTTTCTTGCAGTTGAGCTATAAGTTCAATTATTCTTACTCGAAGAGCGACCGTGCTACATACGACTTCTCTAATCTTGGCGAAGATTTCTTTGCCGGACTAACACCGAAGTATCGCCGTTGGGACGATTGGCTTACACGTCTTCAGAATCCATATACCGACTATGAGGACAAGTCGCTGTCACGCTATTCGGAGTATCGCAACTATACCCACGACATCGATCTTATGATACGTATGCTGCGACAGAAGTATCAACTCAACTTCGGTGTTAAGGTTCAGCCACAGACGTCAAAGTTCATACAAAACTATCAAGGCGTGTATACCGACACGGTGCGCAATGTGGTTAATGTTACTCCTACTCTCGACTTCCGCTACAGATTCTCTGATGTCAGCCGACTGCGTATCAACTATCGTGGTACAACAGCACAACCATCGATGACCGACCTTCTCGACATTACCGACGATAGCGATCCACTCAACGTTACAAAGGGTAACCCAGGATTGAAACCTTCGTTCACCAATCGTCTGCGTGCCGAATACAATAATTATATAGAGAAGCGACAGATGGCGATAATGGCGAGTGTCAACTACTCTAACACACGCAACAGCATTGGATATAAGGTTACATACGATGAGAATACAGGTGGTAGAACAACACGACCTGAGAATATCAACGGCAACTGGAATGCAGGTGGTATGTTTATATTCAATATGGCTGTAGATACAGCTGGATACTGGAACATAAATACCTTTACAAATGTGGACTATCAGAACCGTGTGGGATACCTGTCGCTTAATCGCAATGCCGACTCTGACCGCAATGTTACTAAGTCGACAACAATTATTGAGCGATTGGCTACCAGCTACCGCAACTCTTGGCTTGAGATAGAACTTGATGGCTCGCTCAACTATATGCACACTCGCAACAACTTGCAAGCCACATCTAATCTTGACACTTGGCAGTTTGCTTATGGTGGAACAATCAACATCACTACACCGTGGGGCACAAGTTTGTCAACCGACTTGCATCAGAACTCACGACGTGGCTATTCAGACAATTCGATGAATACAAATGAGCTGGTATGGAATGCTCAGATTTCGCAAAGTTTCCTTAGGGGACGTAATCTAACATTGTCATTAGAATTTAACGATATATTGTCTAACCAGAGCAACTTCTCGCGCACAGTGTCGGCAATGAGCCGCAGCGATGTAGAATACAACTCTATCAACAGCTATGCTATGCTGCATGTCATCTATCGCCTTAATCTCTTTGGAGGCAAGCAGGCACGACGCGATATGATGAAACATCGTCCTGGAGGATTTGGTAGACCAGGCTTTGGAGGTCGTCCACCAATGGGAATGCCTATGGGTGGCGGTCGTCGACCAATGATGTAAAAATAAAATTGGGTGTTTAGAAACTCGCAACTAAGAGTTTTCTAAACACCCAATTCTTTTATTCTACCTTAACCTTTTCATATCCCATAGACCTCAACATCTGCTCAAACTGCGCCTTCGCATTATTGCGTGCGGTTTGATAGTTGGCCTTTGTAAGGCAGCGCCGCTTCATCATCATGGCAGCCCGGTTATACATATCCTTTCGGTCTTGGTGGCTCCACTTGCCTGATTCTATAAACGAACGTGTGCGAGCCTCATCAATAAAGTTGTTGTCGAGTAGACGTATCGGTGGCAATATGGCACGCAAGGTGTCGTCTTCAATGGCAAGCCATCCCTCGTGTGCCTCTTTCATATTGATACCAAGGCGTAAGGTTCCGTAGTATATGCGCACCAACTTGTCGTCGGAAAAGAAACCATGGCGCACAGTGTCTACCATCTCTTCGTCGTTAATCTCAAGAAACGACCACTCACCAATTTGCTCAATAGAGCGTATCTGCGATGGTGTAATGTCTATCTTCTCGTTCTTGGTTATTACGGCAGGCGTTGATGTAGACGACACCTTATTTATATAGTGGCGTGCCACGAGCACAATGGCGACTACCGCCACCACCACAAGCACCACCTTAATTATTAAGGCGCGTACCGGGGCAAATATCCAAGAGCATCGTTTGTTCTTATCCATATTATCAAGTCTTTTAAGTATCTATATTGCTACAGTAGGTGTGGCTTGTTGCCGTACCATGCCAGTGGCTTTTTCTTATTTCTTTTTCTTCTCAACCGTTGTCTTGTCAATCAGAGCCCCAACACCATGTTTTGTAAGGTCGTGCCTGAAAGAGATGGTGATGTTTTCGGCCTTGAACCCCATCTGTTGCAACATTGGTACCAATACGTTAGCCGCTCCAATACGAGCCGACTCTAAGATATTAGTCTTTCCTATATCGGCTATTATGGCTTGGCGCCCTTGCTGTTCGAAGGCAGACAGCTCAGCATCGGTAAATCGGCTGCGTGTAAGTGCCACGTACTCTTGTATGTCGTTGTGATTGATACGTGACGACGACAGTACGATATGCGGATCGGGCAATATTATTTCTATATGCGACGAATCGCGCACCACATTCTCCGCAGAAAAGTTTGCAAAGTCGATATATGCCTTTACTGTAGCATCTACCGGTATGGCAACCTTTCTTTCGCCAAGAGGCAGCTTTACGTCGTAGTCGTGGTTTAGCACCTTGCCCTTGAGCGACAGTTGGTCGTCGTGTGTAATTACCTTGTGCATACGATACTCTGTGGTGTAAAGGCGCGAGCACTTTTGCGCTTGCATTACAAGCACTGCAGTTGTGTCTACTTTGGGTTGTTCAACCTCCACCTTTTGTTCCTGTCGTTTGCTGCACGAAACGGCAAGCAAGGCTATCATCAGTAGTGATACGAATGTTATTCTTTTTGTCATAATCGTCTTGTTTATATTAAACATGGATGCCCGCTGCCACAATACGTTTATTCGGCCTGATTGTCTAAAGGCTTGCGATAGTTGCATCCCTCACGCCAACGGCTGCATCCGTAAGCCGTTTTGCCCTTAATGATGGTTCCCTTGCCGCATACTGGGCATGTTGTACCTACAAGAGGGTCGTTGTTTGATGTTGCAGTCGGTGTGTCGGTTGATGTTGTTGAAGTGGCTGCCTTCTTCTTTGGTGTAGCCTTCTTCTTGGCTTTCTTCTTAAGGTCTTCCTCGCTAAGGGTGGTAACGCGACGGTTGCTGTTGTCGCGCAGCACATCATTCACAATCTCCGTAATCTGCTGCTTCAGACCATTAATAAAGTCGGCTGCATCGTCCTTCTTGTGTTCTATGTCACGCAGACGCTTCTCCCAGATACCCGTCAGCTCGCAACTCTTAAGCAGTTCCTCATGAATAGTGTCAATCAGTTCTATGCCAGTAGCTGTAGCCACAAGGTTCTTGCGCTCGCGTCGTATGTAATGGCGTTTGAATAGAGTCTCTATGATTCCTGCTCTGGATGATGGACGTCCTATTCCGTTCTCCTTTAAAGCGGCTCTCAATGTTTCGTCTTCTACAAATTTGCCCGCTGTCTCCATAGCTCGCAGCAATGTAGCTTCGGTATAATACTTAGGAGGTGTGGTCCACTTCTCGGATAGAGTAGGTATATGCGGTCCGCTCTCACCCTTTACAAATGTAGGCAGTGTGCGTTCCTCGTCGCCTTTGCGTTCGTCATCATCAGCTGTTGCATTCTGTTGTGCATAAACATCACGCCATCCAGCAGACAATATCTCCTTTCCTGTAGCCTTAAACTCCACATCCTCCACAGTTCCAAGAACAGTAGTTGTAGAGAATTTGCAGTCAGGATAGAACACGGCTATAAATCGGCGTGCAATAAGGTCGTACACATTGCGTTCCATATCTGTAAGGCCGGTTGCTGGCACTCCTGTTGGTATGATGGCATGGTGGTCGGTAACCTTAGATGTATCGAACACACGTTTCGACTTAGGCAATTTTTTGCCCTTTAGTGGTTCCATCAGTGCCTCGTATTGCTTGCTTATGCCCGAAAGTATTGATGGACACTTTGGGTATATGTCATCGCTAAGAAACTGAGTGTCTACACGTGGATATGTTGTAAGTTTGCGTTCGTACAAACCTTGTATAAGCTTGAGTGTAGTTTCGGCACTGTACGAGAACTTGCGGTTGCATTCCACCTGCAACGATGTAAGGTCAAACAGACGTGGTGGTGCCTCTGTACCATTCTTCTTCTGTACTGCTGTAACGGTGAATGGCTTGTCGGCAATGGTGGCAAATGCAGCTTCGCCTTCCTCCTTTGTACTGAACTTGCCCTTGGTTGCGGTAAATGTAGTGTCGCGATATACGGTTGCAAGCACCCAGTAAGGCTCTGGCTCAAACGAGTCAATCTCCTTCTGTCGGTTAACAATAAGCGCCAAAGTAGGTGTCTGCACACGTCCAATACTCAGAATCTGTCGGTTCTGTCCATATTTAAGAGTATATAGTCGGGTGGCATTCATACCCAAAAGCCAGTCGCCAATAGCGCGGCTCAATCCGGCAATGTATAGCGATTGGTATTCGTTTTGGTCTTTCAGCGATGCAAATCCCTCGCGTATGGCTTCGTCAGTCATAGACGATATCCACAGACGTTTAACCGGACACTTTGCACCAGCCTTTTGCATAACCCAGCGCTGTATCAGCTCACCTTCCTGTCCGGCGTCACCGCAGTTTACAATGCCGTCTGCCGATTGCATAAGCTTTTCTATCACGGCAAACTGTCGTTTAATGCCGTCGTCGTCAATTAGCTTTATTCCGAATCTTTGAGGTATCATCGGCAGTGATGACAGGCTCCAATGCTTCCACATCTCTGTGTAGTCGTTAGGCTCTTTAAGCGTACATAGGTGACCAAATGTCCAAGTCACTTGGTAGCCGTTGCCCTCCATATATCCTTGGTGCGAGTTTGTTGCGCCCAGAATACGGGCGATATCCTTAGCAACACTTGGTTTCTCGGCAATGCAGACAATCATGTTTTCTTTCTTGAGTTTTATTTGTTTATGATGCAAAGTTAGCTATAATTTTGCTATTATGTGGGTGCCTTGGCGAAATAATTATCACATATATGTGTCTTCAATGTCCTAAAAACTTGCCCGAACGAAATAAAAGTGTTAGCTTTGCATTATCTTTTTATTGACCACATGAAGAAAATATTGTTGTTAGGTTCAGGCGAGTTAGGCAAGGAGTTTGTCATCGCCGCAAAGCGTGCAGGACAATATGTCATTGCATGCGACAGATATGAGGGTGCTCCGGCAATGCAGGTTGCCGACGAGCATGAAGTGTTCAACATGCTTGATGGCGATGCTTTGACTGCTGTTGTTGAGCGTCATCATCCCGACATTATTGTGCCTGAGATTGAGGCTATACGCACCGAGCGTCTTTTCGACTTTGAAAATGAAGGCATACAAGTGGTGCCAAGTGCCCGCGCCGTGAACTATACAATGAACCGTAAGGCTATTCGCGACCTTGCAGCTAAGGAGTTAGGACTGCGTACTGCCAAATATTTCTACGCTACCACTCTTGAGCAATTGCGCGAGCACTCAAAGGAGATTGGTTTCCCATGTGTTATCAAGCCTCTTATGTCGTCGTCGGGTCATGGTCAGAGCATTGTTCGCAAGCCCGAAGATTTGGAAAAGGCTTTTAACGATGCTATGGAAGGAAGCCGTGGCGATGTTAAGGAGATTATCATTGAGGAGTTTATCCACTTCGACTCTGAGTTTACATTGCTTACCGTTACACAGAAGGATGGCCCCACATTGTTCTGCCCGCCTATAGGTCATGTGCAGAAGGGAGGCGACTATCGTGAAAGTTGGCAACCGTTCCAGTTGCCTGAAGACGAGCTTCGCAAAGCAGAGGATATGGCAGAAAAGGTTACACGCGCGCTTACCGGAGCTGGTCTTTGGGGTGTGGAGTTCTTCCTTACCAAGCAGGGTGAGGTTATCTTCTCTGAACTTTCACCGCGTCCGCACGATACTGGTATGGTAACGCTTGGTCATACCACCAACCTCTCCGAGTTTGAGTTACATTTCCGTGCCGTTATGGGACTGCCTATTGCAGGTATACATCTTGAGCATGCTGGTGCAAGTGCAGTTGTACTCTCGCCTTCAGAAACCAACGACCCTCTGCCATACAATCTTGTTGATGCATTGAAGGAAGACTATACACGTGTACGTATCTTCGGCAAGCAAGAGGCTCATGTAGGGCGTCGTATGGGTGTGGTTCTGTGCTATGGCCAACCTCAAGACGATACAACCCTACTTCGTGATAAGGCTAAGCGCCTTGCAGCTACCGTGCTTGGTACCGACCCTTATATGGAGAAATAAGATATCTAATTCAAGTTTAGCATGTCTTCTACATGCTTACAGTAAACGAGTAGACAAGTAAACAAGGAGATTAGCCTTACAGGTTTAATCCTTGCAAACAGCGATAATCAAGGAAAACATATTTCCTTGTTTACTCGTCTACTGGTTTTTAATTCCACACTCACATGAACTACAACTCGTCATTCTTTCTTTGTACATTCCCTGTTATTTTCGCTCTTTATTATTTTCTAACGTCCAAGGTGTCGGCATCGGTTCGTACAAAGACAGGAAATAGCCTACTTCTATTTGTCTCTTATGTCGTACTTGCTTGCGAGAATGTTGCAGCTACGCTATGGCTTGCGTATGTCACGGGCGTTACGTTCTGTGGTGCTAAGTATTTAGCTCGTCGCCGTTTGCCATTGTTTGCCACGCTGATGCTTGCCGTTTTGCCCCTCCTTGTATTCAAGTATTATGGTTTTGCATGTACGGTGTTAAGCGATATAGGCTTGTCATGTAGCAGCCGAAGTCTTGTAGTGCCTATAGGTATATCGTTTTTCACGCTTCAAGCTATTGGCTATATCATTGATGTGTATCGTGGCAAAATAGCGCCCGAGTCGAACTTGCTTGACCATTCGCTCTTTCTTGCTTTCTTTCCGCAGATTGTTGCAGGTCCTATAAGCCGCTACAATATGTTTATGCCACAAATCAAATCCGCTCGTGTCTTTAATGCACAACAATCCACCGAGGGTCTTCGGATGATGTTATGGGGTATGTTTCTCAAGACAGTAATAGCCGACCGACTGTCTTTATACGTAGATAGCATAGCAAACAATTTGATTACAGCCGATGACTCTTCGTTGTTGTCGATGGCATTTTTCTACTCTTTTCAGATATATGCCGACTTTGCAGGCTACTCTTTAATGGCTATTGGTACAGCAAAGGTTCTTGGTTTCAACTTGCCCGACAACTTCCGTAGGCCATATCTATCGGTTAGCATCACCGACTTTTGGCATCGTTGGCATATCTCGCTGTCCTCATGGCTACGCGATTATGTATACATTTCGCTTGGTGGCAATCGTTGTGGTCGTTGGCATCATTATGCCAATATTCTCCTGACGTTTATTGTTAGTGGTCTGTGGCATGGTGCCAACTATACCTTCCTTGTTTGGGGTTTGCTCCACGGCGCATTTCAGTGTGTTGAAAAAGCAGCTGGTTTAAGTGGCAAGTTTGTAGGCGGCAAGCTGTTGAGGGCTGTACGCATAATGTCTACATTCATCATTATCTCAATGTTGTGGGTTGTGTTCCGCATGCCTACACTTGCTGACGTAGGTACGGTGTTTGGCAGAATTGTCAACATCAACAGCTTCCAAATAGCTTTGCCAGAGAAGTATGTACTGCCTCTCTTAGCCTTTGCGATATTTAAGGACATTGTAGAAGAGTATCGTCCGCAATACGATGTGCTTCATCATCGTATGCCGTTGGTTAGGTGGACAGCCTATGTGCTAATAGCTATCGCCATCATACTCTTTGGTGTGTTTGATTCAGGACAATTCATTTATGCTAAATTTTGATAGTATATGAGAGGTTTTATATTACGACTGTTAGGCTATGCCACTATTGTGGCTATTGTGTGTTGTGCTGTGGCTGTGTTGATGAGCGTAGCCGAGAGCAAGGCAGGAGGAACCACCGGACGCACATATTATATTAATAACAAGCTAAAGGCAGACGTTTTGATTTTTGGCTCGTCAAGAGCCTTGCACCATTACGACCCTACAATTATTCAGTCAACGCTTCATAAAGATGTATATAATTGTGGCGAGGACAAGATGGGCATCGTCTTCAATTATGGAAGATATGGCATTATATCCCAACGGTATGTGCCAAAGGTCATTATATATGATGTAGAACCCGATTACGACTTGCTCTATGACGACAATACCTCGTATCTCTCTGGCTTGCGTCCATATCAAGACCGATCATATATACGCCAACTCTTTATTGACATCGACCCTTGGGAACGCTTCAAAACATTGCTGTTGCCATATTGTTTGAACAACCGCCTTGCTCAGTTGGCTAAGGATGTTATTGCTCCTACCGAGCATTATACATTAGGATATCTGCCTTATGAGGGCATAATGGAGGTGTTCTTGCCCGAAAAGCTACCACAAGATCATTACGACTCGTTGAAACGAAAGTATCTTGAGAAGCTGGTCGAACACTGTCAAGGCCGTACACAGATAGTGTTTACAGCCAGTCCGCAACTGTCTTATAGAAGCGATAGCGTGTATGTGCCGCTAAAGAAGTATTGTGCCGAGCGTGGCATACCATTTCTCAACCACTTCTGCGACACCGCCTTTACCAATCATCCGCAACTGTTTCATGATGCCAACCATCTGGAACGACGCGGAGCCGAACGCTTTTCAGCTATGATATCAAAGGAGATAAAGAGGTGCCTAAAGTAGAACCGACCAATATGGCAAGCTTTGTTGACACCTTTACTTACAATAAAAATATACAATTTGCGTTATACTAATAGATAGGGAGGCATTGTGTCCTGCCGTCAATTTTTATCATAAATGTAGTATCGACAATGAAAGTTTCTGACGCTAAGATTATTGAAATACAAAAGATTGAAGACCGTCGTGGCAATCTGTCGGTTGTTGAAGAGTTCAAGGACGTGCCCTTCCATATTGCTCGTGCCTATTGGTTGTATGATGTGCCTGGAGGTGAGAGTAGGGGAGGACATGCACACCGTAAGCTCAAGCAGTTGCTTATAGCCCTTAGCGGCAGTTTCACAGTTACATTAGACGATGGTAGGGAGCAACGTAAGTTTTTGCTCAATCATCCCTACCAAGGTTTAGAGATAGAAACAGGCATATGGCGCACACTCGACGATTTCTCGTCGGGTGCTGTATGTCTTGTGCTTGCTTCCGAGCCTTACGACGAGTCGGACTATATCTACGACTACGATGAATTCTTAAAATACAAGGGATGCTCACGGTAATAAGATACAATCAAGATAGAGCTGCCGAGTGGGATGCGTTTGTTGCTGGAGCCAAGAATTCAACCTTTCTCTTGATGCGTGGTTATATGGACTATCATAGCGACCGATTTACAGATTGTTCGCTGATGATTTATAAACATAAAGACGAGGAAACAATTAATGCTACGCTTGTTGCACTTCTTCCGGCAACTATTCATGGCGATGAGCTGCGCTCGCACGGCGGACTGACATACGGCGGACTAATTATGAATGCTGAAATGACAGCCGAATTGTGTCTTGATGTATTCGCTGCTATCAATAGTTTCTTACGCAACGAGTGCGGTGTAAACAGAGTTGTGTATAAGCCAACACCATGGATTTACCACACAATGCCTGCAGAAGAAGACCTTTATGCTATTGTCAAAGTGTGCAAGGCGCAGATATTGGGTCGCGAAGTATCTTCAACTATTTGTCTCGACAACCCACTCAAGTTTACAAAACAACGTCATCGTGGTGTCAACAAGGCGCGTCGCAATGGCATACGAGTGGAAGAAAGTAATGACATTAAGGCTTTCTGGCATATTCTCGACAATAATCTTATGGCCAAGTATGGTGTGCATCCCGTTCATACCATAGCCGAGTTGGAGCTTCTTTGCTCTCGTTTCCCCGACAACATACGTTTATTTATGGCTTATCTTGGCGATGAGGCTCTTGGCGGAACATTGGTGTTTGAGTGTGGCAGAGTGGTTCATACTCAGTATATCTCTGCCTCGCCACGTGGCAAGGAGCTTGGAGCCTTAGACCTTGTGTTCAGTTGGCTCATCAACGAGCGTTATGCCGAAAAGCCTTACCTCGACTTTGGCAAGTCTACCGAAGATCAAGGTAGCTATCTTAACAGCAACCTTATACACCAGAAAGAGGGATTTGGAGGTCGTGGTGTGTGCTACGACATTTACGAATGGACTATAGAATAAGAACTACGAGATGATAAAATTTCTTGACTTAAAGGACGTAACGGCATTGCATAAGGAAGATATCAACCAAGCCGTGGCAAATGTTGTCAATGGTGGATGGTATCTACAAGGTGCCGCCAACGACGACTTCTGCCATAAGTTTGCCCAGTATATAGGCACACGCTATTGCATAGGCTGTGGCAATGGGCTTGATGCCCTTACCCTTATCTTGCGTGCATACAAGGAGATGGGAGTGATGAAGGAAGGCGACGAGGTTATTGTGCCTGCCAACACCTTTGTGGCTACCATACTTGCCATTACCGAAAACCGTCTTAAGCCAGTGCTTGTAGAACCTCGATGGGATACTTTCCAAATAGACGATAGCCTTATTGAGCAAGCTATTACCCCACGTACCCGAGCCATAATGTTGGTGCATCTCTATGGTCGCTGTGCTTATACCGAGCTTATTGGCGACATATGCCGCCGCCATAACCTAAAGCTTATTGAGGACAATGCCCAGGCTCATGGCTGTATGCATGGTGATAGACGTACTGGCTCACTTGGCGATGCTGCTGCCCACAGCTTTTATCCAGGCAAGAATCTTGGTGCCCTTGGCGATGGTGGAGGCATAACTACCAACGACAAGCATCTTGCCGATATGGTAAAGATGCTTGGCAATTATGGCTCCGAGCGCAAGTATGTCTTCTCGCATGTTGGTGTCAACTCGCGCCTTGACGAGATACAGGCTGCCGTGCTTGCTGTAAAACTGCCCTATCTTGATCAGGAGAATGCGCGCCGTCGCGAGCATGCCCTATATTATATAAGGTGTATCAACAATCCTGCAGTATCGGTTCCTAACGAGGATTATTGGCAAGAGAATGTATTCCATATATTCCCGCTAACGTCTCCGCATCGCGACGAGCTGATGCGGTATCTTTTGGACAACGGTGTTCAAACCGCCATCCATTATCCCATACCGCCGCACAAGCAACAGGCTTATGCCCAGTGGAACAATATGTCGTTGCCTATTACTGAGCGTATACATAGAGAAGAATTGAGTCTACCTATCAGTCCAACGCTCACCGATGGCGAGCGTCAGAAGGTGGTAGATTTAATCAACAGCTTTGTTCCGTCACGTGTTTGACGTGTCGTCTTGGCACATATCTACCTGTATTACACATTATACATAATATATACACCACACAAATGAGCAATAACAACAATCATCAGCTTGGCGAGGCACCTTGGTTTCACGTCATCATATCTACAGGTTTTGGCACGGGTTTCTTTCCTTGGGGGCCTGGCACTTTTGGCGGACTGATAGCCTTGCTTATATGGATAGGTCTTTATTTCGTGCTTTCGCCATTATGGCTATGTGTTGCAACAGTGGCCTTGGTGCTGGGCTCGTTATTTATTGGCGTGTGGACCGATAATGTAATGGAGCGTTATTGGGGCGAAGACCCACGCACGGTAATCATAGACGAGTACTTTGGCACATGGATGGCTACGCTACCCGCTCTATTTGTTGACGGTCCGGCATGGCGCCCTATACTGCTTGCATCACTTGGTTTTGTGCTTTTCCGCATAATAGACATCACAAAGCCTCTTGGTTGCCGATGGGTAGACCGCAACATACATGGCGGATGGGGATGTATGCTCGACGACGCATTGGCTGCATTCTACGCTATAATAGTGGTGACGATTGTGCGCTTTGTGATATAAAAATGTTTAACAAAGTTTGGCATTTTCGTCAAAAGTGTTTATCTTTGCACAATCCTAACATTAGGATGATAGTTATCCAACAATAAAAAACAATCAAAAGCATTGCCTATCGGAGCACATTTACTTAATTATAAAAGATTTAAGAAATGAAAAAATTGCAAGATATGACCGACGAAGAGTTGGCCTTATCATACGCTGATGGGAACAACCGGGCTTTTGATTTGTTGTTGTTGCGCAACCAGTCTAAGTTATTCTCATACATACTCTTCGTGGTGCACGACCGCGAGACTGCCGAAGATATTTTCCAAGAAACCTTTGTCAAGGTAATTACGCGCCTGCAAGAAGGACGTTATACGGTTAGTGGCAAGTTCGGTGCGTGGATTATGCGTATTGCGCATAACGCCATAATGGACTGGTATCGCGACCAGGCTTCTATGCGCATTGTCGACACTTCTGCCGACAACGACCTATCAAATATCCCTGGTGCCGATATCTTTGAAGGCAATATAGAGAACCGTTTTGTCAATTCGCAGATAATGACAGATGTGAGACGTCTGCTTGACGCACTGCCTCCAATGCAGCGCGAAGTGGTATATATGCGCTTCTATCAGCAGTTGTCGTTTAAGGAGATTGCCGACTCTACCGACGTTAGCATAAACACTGCCCTTGGACGTATGCGATATGCGCTACTCAATATGCGACGCATGGCAAAGGCAAACAATATGGTTCTGCAACTGGCGTAAAAAACCTATAAAAAACAAAAGAGGTTGGTGCAGGATGCTACCAACCTCGTAAGACGGATTTCGTAAAAAACGAAATCTCTAAAAATGATACCGCAAATATATAGCTTTATCTTGAACAAAACAAATATTTAGTGCAAAAAAGTGGGTTATTTAACATATTAAGCTATTTTTGCACCTTGTTAGGCATATAAACACTTATTTACACTATGGGTAGAAACAAATACTCGAACAAGGAGATTGACGGCATTGCTAAGCTGTTGCGACTTAAAAATTCGGCCAATCGTGCCAAACAAAAAGAACTGAGACATAAGTTGCGCGTGGAATATGAATTCAATATTTCCGACTTTAATGTCCCAGGTCGTTCCTTTGGCGAACAAGAATTGTACGACGCTATAAACCGAAGAGCTATAGTTATACTCGACGACAAAACCATTGCTGATATGAAGGCTAAGCGCCAACGCGATAGGGAGCGCGATGAGGCTATACGCCAACAAGAAGCTGTAGAAGCTGGCGAACAGACCGACTGGAAAGAAGCTATGAAGCAGTGGGAAGACTGGGAAGCGCAAGAAATGTCGAAGATAGAAGATTAATTGTGTCTTCTATCTTCTTAAAAACATCAAACTCTAAACCTGCTGAAAATCAGTGTGTTGTACTAATAGTGAACTTATTTAGACTTTATTGTAACAAATAAAGACTTAAAAATTCTTGCCGTAATATTTAATTTGCTTATCTTTGCAAACGTGTTACGGACAACACTCTATGTGGTGGTTGAAGCAACACGACAAACAAAACAACTATCAAAATTTATAAAATTAAAATCTGTATTATTAACTAAAAAATCAAAACTATTATGATTAAAAATTTACGCTCAATCATTGCAGTTGCTTTCATGACAGTATGTGCTTCAGTTTCTGCACAGTCAACATTCGATTTCAAGGCTCTTTATGAAAGTAAGGTAAACGAAAAAACTGGTAAATACTATTTGGGTGACCCAAAAAGTCCTGATAAAATAACCGTTACATCTACAGTGGATGATGTTACTCTGTCTTATATTGCAGGTAATTGTAGTTCTGCACCTCAGTACGTAAAGTATGACGAAGCTAGCACTAAAGCTACAGGCTGTGTTGCTCTTTATGGAGGTAAAGCAGGTGAAGATATTGCAGCAGAGGGTTCACAGATGAAATTTGTCAAGGATAATGGTAACATGAAAGAGATTATCTTTGAAGCCAACAAAGTTGCAGGAAATGGTGTTTTTAAAGCATCTACTGGAGAGTTGAAGATGGACAAAAAAACTCGTAATTACACTTGGACAGGTGACGCAAGTGAGGTAACATTTACAATTTGTAAGAATGATCTTAAAAAAACATCTGCTCTTAATTTTAATGAAGTAATTGTTAACACAACAATTACAGGCATCACCAACATCACAGCCGAGAAGGCTCAGAACGGTGTTCGTTACAACCTCGCTGGTCAGCGTGTAAGCAAGGACTTCAAGGGCGTTGTTATCGAGAACGGCAAGAAGATGATTGTAAAGTAATCGGGAATATATTTAAGAATCTTAATGAGTAATGGGTTTGTTGAGGCTGCAGTCTCGACAAACCCTTTCTTCTTTTATGTCATGGCATATGGACTTATTGGCTCTGTTTTCACACCATAAATATGCCTCCAAAAAGTAATATAATATACTTTGCCATTTAATATAATATACTTTGCCATTTAATATAATAT
>OIZF01000662.1_pt1 | contig 22980 bp, 16 predicted proteins | sample 1588471 | NCBI WGS metagenome assembly OIZF01 (sample SAMN03283279) | human gut metagenome | biome: human-associated habitat; material: feces | host: Homo sapiens | place: Peru | collected 2012
GGAGACGAGTTTCCAGTCCTGCCAGGGGCGGCCTACGGCGGCGGCCAGCAGCTGCACGCTGGACAGCCCGGGCAGTACCCGGCAGGAGATGCCAAACGCGCGCAGCATCGGCAAAAGGCCTGCCGCACCCGAGTAAAACCCGGTATCGCCGCTGTACAGGATGACCGGCTCCTGTGCGCCGGCTTCCTCGATGGCGTTCAAAATCGCTTCCGCCTGATAGACGGCCTTCCGGTTCTGGGTACAACCCTCGGGCAGCTGTTCCAACAGACGCTTTGCACCCAGGATCAGGTCTGCCTTTTGCAGGGCAGAAAGCCCCTGCGCCGTCAGCGTTTCCGGCGTGCCTGCACCCATTCCAACCAGTGTAATCATGCCAGCATCTCCTTACAGTGCGCCAGAATCGCGTCCGCCGTCTCGCCCTGTTCCGCCGGGCGGCAGATGACGACCAGCTGCGCGCCGCAGTCCTGCGCTGACTGCACTTTTTCGGCGAATCCGCCTGCCGCGCCGCCGTCCTTCGTCACGAGGAATCTGATATCAAACTGTCGTATCAGCGCGACATTCAGTTCATACGAGAACGGTCCCTGCATCGCGATGATGTTCTTGTGCGGAACATTCACCTTCTCGCAGGCCGTGATGCCCTCGACCGTCGGCAGAACGCGCGGAAACAGCCGCACCGGGTCGATGCCGACAAAAGTCGAAAGCTCCTTTGCTCCGGTCGCCAGCAGGATATTCCCTTCTGTCTGCGCTAAAGACTCCGCTGCCTGCGCTGTCGTCGTGAACACTTTGCTCCCCTCCGGAAGCGGACTTGCCGGGCGGAGCAGACGGTGATACTCGATGCCTGCCGTCTCGCAGGCGGCATGGATATTTTTCGTTGCATCGACCGCATACGGATGGGTCGCATCCACACAGAGGTCTGCGTCCGCCAGCAGTCTTACCATCTCGGCAGGTTCCAGCCGACCACAGTGGATCGCAATGCCGGACATTTCGCCCTGCTCTTCGGCACCCAGCGGTGTCGCCACGCTGACGACGACCTCGGCACCCAGTGCGGCCAGCTGCTTGGAAAAAATGCGGCCCTCGGTGGTGCCGCTGAACACGACTGCTTTCATCCGCGATACCCCCTCGGTGTCACCATTCTGCCGCTCAGTTTCTTTGTCGCCGCGTTGCCGATGTAGACCGTTGTGAACATATCCACCGGCGTGTTTTCCAGCTCCGCAAGGGTCAGGATACGGCTTTCCTGCCCGGCACGGCCAATGTTCCGCACCAGACCACAGACCGTCTCCGGCATTTTGCCGTTTTCGAGCAGGATGCGCACTGCCCGGGCCAAATAATCCGGCCGGCCTTTCGAGGACGGATTATACAGCGCAACGCAGAAATCTCCCATTGCCGCCGCTTTCAGCCGCTTCTCGATAACCTCCCACGGGGTGAGCCGGTCGGACAGCGAAATAACACAGAAATCATGTGCCAGCGGCGCACCCAGCACCGCGCCGCCGCTCAGGGCGGCAGTCAGGCCGGGCACCACCTCTACGGTCACGTCTGGGCAGCCTTCGGCCAGCTCCAGCAGGGGGCTGGCCATGCCGTACACTCCGGCGTCGCCGCTGCACACCAGAGCCACGGTCCGGCCGCTGTGGGCAGTTTCCAGTGCCCAGCGGCAGCGGTCCAGTTCTTTGGTCATGCCGGTGGCGTAATATTCTTTTTCCGGGTAATAGGGGCGTACCAGATCCAGATAGACCGGATAGCCGCACAGCACCTCGGCTTGCGTTAAGGCGCTCTGCGCCTGTGCGGTCAGAAACTGCGGGCCGCCGGGGCCAAGCCCGACCACAAAAACGGTGTTCGTCATGAAGAAACCCTCCAATCTGGGGCAAAGGGGGAAAGGGCCAGCGCAAAGGTCACGCCGCCGCCCGCTTGTTTGGGGATGCGGATGCTCCCGCCGGACGCCAAAACGGCTGCCCGCTCGCAGACATTGTCCACACCGGTGACGTTCCGGACAAAGGCAGAAGAGGTAAAGCTGCCGGGGGCGGTCTGCAGCGCTTCGGCAGAGAAGAACGAGAGGCCCCACCGGTGCGCCGCGCAGAACGCAAGAAGCCCGACCTCGTTCTGTTTCAGGTCGATGCTGGCGGCGGCTGCGATGCACTGCGGGGCCAGTGTGTGGGCGGCACAGAAGGCGGAAAAGGCGGCTTCCAGCTGCTCGGCCGTCGTCCCGCGCCGACACCCGATGCCCAGCACCCCGATGCGCGGGGCCAGATGCAGGGCATTCCCGGCGGGGGAGAGGGTCAGGGCAAAGTCGGCAGCTTCCGGCGCTGGTGCTGCATTCACCCCGGCCGGGGCCGGGCCTGCGATGGGAAACTCCGACCAGAATAAGACCGGCTCCCCGGCCAGCAGTTTCCCGCTGACGGTCTTGATGCGTTCGGGTTCCAGCACCCGGCAGTTTTGATGCCTTGCCCACTCGTCCACGGCAAAGAGGCCGTGGGCATCGGTGGCCGTGGTGATGACCGGGACAGCCCCGCAGAGGGCGGCGATGGCCCGCGCCAGATCGTTGGCACCGCCCAGATGGCCGGACAACAGCGGCACCGCAAAGTGTCCGCATTCGTCCACGACCACGACCGCCGGGTCGCTGGCCTTGCTGCGGCAAAACGGCGCGATGGCCCGCACCGCAATGCCCACGGCCCCCACAAAGATCAGGGCCTCGTTTTGGGCAAACGCGGCGGCGGTCCACTCCGCCAGCGAAGGTCCGCCGTGCCCGCAGCGGGTCACAGGGCCGGGCAGGGAGCGCGCCAGTTTTTCTGCCAGCGCCAGCCCGGTCTCGGTAAAGGCGGCATAGGCGCGGCTCATGCGTCGGCTCCTTTGCGGAACGCCGTCGTGAAGGCGGGGTCGTAGAGCCTGCTGCGCTCATACCGGGTGCCGAGGAAGTCGCCCACCACGATGAGCGCCGTTTTGGTGATGCCCGCTGCACGGACGCTTTCGGCCAGCGTTCCAACGCTGCACCGCACGATCTTCTCTTCCGGCCAGGTGGCTTTGTAGACCACGGCGGCAGGCGTTCCGGAGGTGTAGGCCCCCTGTAGCAGAGCCTCCTGCACCTTATCAACGAGGCCGATGGAGAGGAAGATGACCATCGTGGCCCCGTGGGAAGCAAGGCGGGCCAGCGTTTCCCGTTCGGGCACCGGGGTGCGGCCCTCCATCCGGGTGATGATGACCGTCTGGCTGACGGCGGGCAGGGTGTACTCGGCATTCAGCGCGGCCGCCGCGCCGCAGAAGCTGGAAACGCCGGGCGTGTCATCGTAGGCAATCCCGTCGGCATCCAGCGCATCCATCTGCTCCCGGATGGCCCCGAACAGGCAGGGGTCGCCGGTGTGGAGGCGCACGGTGGTCTTGCCGGCGGCTTCCATCTGCCGCAGCACGCCCAGCACCTGCTCCAGCGTCATCTCGGCGCTGTTGTAGATGGCGCAGCCCGGCTTTGCCAGCCCCAGCAGAGCCGGGTTGACAAGGCTGCCTGCATAAATGATGCAGTCGGCCCCCTGCAACAGGGCCGCGCCGCGCTGGGTGATGAGGTCCGGTGCGCCAGGCCCGGCACCAACAAAATGTACCATATTATCGCTCCTTCCAGTCGTTCAGGATCCGTGCCGCCGTTTCGGTCTGGCCCAGCGGGCCGTGCTGGTTCGAAAAGAGGATGGCGCCCACCCGGAACGCCCCGGCAGCACGGCGGTCCAGATGGAGCTGCACCGCTGCCAGCAGGCTTTCCAGCACCGGGGTGCGGAGGCCTGCTGCATCCAGAAGGTCGAGGCAGGCGTCGGTGGTGGCGGCTTCGAACAGGGCGCGGCAGGTCTCCCGGCTGGCCCCGCAGAGGGCGGCGTGGGTGCAGAACAGCTCGGTGCGGCAGTCCGCCGTGTGGGAGTGGGTGTTCATGATGCCGCCCGCCAGCTTGCAGAGCTTGCCCACATGGCCCACGAGCAGCACGTCCTCAAACCCGGCAGAGGCGGCCATATCCAGCGTGTCGCCGATGAAATTGGAGGTCTTGACGACCGGGATGGAAGCGAACTCCGGGTAGGCCGTGCCAAGGTAGTCCAGCCCATAGTTGCCGGGGGCCAGGATGAGCCGCCGTGGCCCGGCTTCGGTTTGGACGCGCAGCGCTGCCTGGTTCATTTCCAGCTGGATGGTATCCAGAATGGCCTGCTGGCTCATGGGCTCCACGATGCCGCTGGTGCCGAGGATGGACAGCCCGCCCGCGACCCCGATGTGGGGGTTGAAGGTGCGCCGGGCCACCTCTTCGCCGCCCGGAATGGAGAGGGTCACGGCAAAGCCGCCGGTGTAGCATGCCGTCTCGGCCTCCCGCTGCAGGGCCTCGGCGATCATCCGGCGGGGGACGTGGTTGATGGCGGCTTCGCCTACGGGCTGGTCCAGCCCCGGCCGGGTCACCCGGCCTACGCCCGGCCCGCCCGCGATGCGGACTTCAGTGGTGCCGGGCAGCAGCTCCACCGTGGCGACGATGGGCAGGCCGGTGGTCACATCCACATCGTCGCCGCCGTCCTTTTCGATGGCGCATTCGGCCCCCGGCCCGGTGCGGCGGCAGAACAGCGGGGCCACCTCCACGACGATGCCCTTCGGTGTGCGCAGCGCCACCGTCTCCGGGGCCTTTCCGGTCAGCAGCAGCCGGGCCGCGCCCGCTGCGCCCAGCGCCGCACAGGTGCCGGTGGTGTAGCCGCAGCGCAGCAGTTTCTGCCCGCTGCGGACGTAGTGCTCAAATCTTGCCTTCGCAGGTTTCGGGGGGCCGAACAGCGTTTCGTACTGCTCCCGGCTCAGGCGGTAGAGGGTCTGGATGTTCTCCGGCGCAAAGGCCTCCTGGGGCGTCAGAACGCCGGAGACGCCCTGCGGGGAGACGCAGACCACAGCGTCCGCGATCTTTTGCGCCATGTCCAGCTCGTGCAGGCTGACGAGGACGGCAAGGTGCTGCGTGTGGGCCAGCGTTTGCAGGATGCTCAGCAGCTCAATCTTGCCCTTGATGTCCAGAAAAGACGTGGGCTCGTCCAATAGGATGACTTCCGGCTGCTGGCAGATGGCGCGGGCCAGCAGGATGCGCTGGCGCTGGCCGTCGCTGATGCAGTTGAAATCCCGCTCCGCGAGAGCGAAAGCCCCCACCAGAGCCAGTGCATCGCGCACGGCCTGCCGGTCGGCTTCGGAGAGGAGGCCCAGCCGCCCGGTGTAGGGGATGCGCCCGGCTGCGGCAAACTCGAAGCAGGTGGTCAGCTCGGTGCGGCGGGTGTGGGGGAGCATGAGAGCGAGCCGCTGTGCGCGGGCGCTGCCGGTGTAGGCGGTCAGATCTTGTCCGTCCAGCAGCACCGCGCCGCCCATGGGGGCCAGCTGGCCCGCCAGTGTTTTGAGCAGAGTGGATTTGCCCGCGCCGTTCGGCCCGATGAGGGTCAGGATCTGCCCCGGCCGGACGCCCAGCGCGATATGCTCGGCCAGCGGTGCTTTGCCGTAGCCGACGGCGAGATCCTGTGCCTCGCAGGAAAATTCGTTCATCGTGCACCCTCCTGATTCCGGCGGATGAGCAGCCAGATGACCACCGGTGCGCCGAACACCGCCGTCACAGCGCTGATGGAAAGCTCGGTGGGGGCGAACAGGCTGCGGGCGATGAGGTCGCACAGCAGGCAGAACGCCGCCCCGCCCAGGCAGCAGCCCGGCAGGACGAACAGCGGACGGGCGCTGCCCAGCAGCTGCTTGACGAGGTGCGGCACCGCGATGCCAACAAAGGAGATCGGCCCGGCAAAAGCCGTGACGCAGGCGGCCAGCAGGCTGGAGAGCAGCACCAGTGTGCGGGAGAACCGCTTGACGTTGACGCCGACGCTCTGGGCGTAGGCCTCGCCCATCTGGTAGGCGGACATGGGCTTCGACAGGCAGAACGCTGCCGCCAGTGCGGGCAGGACTACGAGCGCCGCCGCCCGGACATTGCCCCAGGTCATGCCGGAAAAGCTGCCCTGCGACCAGTTGTGGAGGTTGACGATGTTCGAGTCCTGCGCAAAGGCCACCACAAATTCGGTGATGGCCGAGCAGATGTAGCCGATCATGACGCCGCAGATGACCAGGATGCTCATCCGCTGCACCCGGCGGGAGACCGCCAGCACAAAGGCCATGGCGGCCATGGCCCCCGCGAACGCGGCCAGGATGAGGGTGAGGGAGCTTGTGAGCAGCCCCTGGTTCAGGAACACCACCATGACCAGCGCTACCGCCAGCTTGGCCCCGCTGGAAATGCCCATGACGAAGGGCCCGGCGATGGGGTTGGCGAAAAAGGTCTGCAACAGATAGCCCGCCGCCGAGAGCGCTGCGCCCAGCAGCACGACCATCATGGTGCGGGGCAGACGCAGCTGGGTGATGATGCGCACCGAGAGCGCGTCCTGCCCGCGGCCCAGCAGGGCCGAAAGCACGGCCTCCGGCGTCAGTGCCACGCTGCCCCAGAAGAGGTTGGCGGCAAAGAGCACCGCCAGCACAGCGGCCAGGATGCCATAGGAGAAGAGGAGGCGTTTTTTGGTAGTCATGCGGGTCCTTTCTGGGAACGTTCCGTCACCGGTGTCAGGAATTGCAGGCCGTCGGGGGCGTCCTCGGTCAGAACGCGGTGCAGGTCGATCACAAAATCGGCCAGCTCCATGCTCTGCTGAAAAAAGCTCTGGGTGGTGCACCAGACGTTCCCGTTCTGCACGGCCCGGAAGTCGGCCAGCAGGGCACATTTTGCCACCAGCTCGTCGATGGTGGCGACCATGCCTTCAATGGTGCTGTTGTAGATGAGAACATCGGCGTCCTTTGCCCCGGCGTAGAAATCCTCCAGCGGGAGGTTCATGGTGGAAAGGTTATTGCCGCTGTCGGTCAGGTCGGAGAACACATAATCGGCCCCGGCCATCCCGATCATCTGGGCCACGTAATCGCCGCCCTTGCGGACATTGGCGAGGTTGTTGGCCGTGATGGAGAAAAACGCGCAGGTCTTGCCGGTGGGGGCCTGTTCCAGAAGTGGCTGGATGCGCTCCACCTGTTTCTGGAACACCTGCTCGGCAAGGGTCTCCCGGCCCAGCAGGATGCCCCAGAACTTGATCCACTCCATCCGGGCCAGCGGACTGCTCTCGTAGCTGGAGCGCTCCACCACCACCGGGATGCCGAACCGTTCCAGCTGCTCCTTGACCTCCGGTGTGTGGAGGATCATCGTGTTCTCAATGGCAAGGCCGCAGTTGGAAGCGAGGATCTGCTCATAGTCCGGGGCGCTGTACTTGCCCGCGTAGGCGATGCGCCCGGCCTCCATGGCGGCTCTGGCTTCGTCGAGATGCCAGCCGGCGGCCTGGGTGCCGGAGAGGGTGATGCAGTCCAGCGCGTCCAGATGGAGGAACAGGTCCAGCACCGAGGTGGAGACGAGATAGATATTCTGCACCGGCTGGCGCAGGGCCGTGACCCCGGCGGGCAGGCCGTCCACCTCGGCGGCATCTTCCGGCAGGATGAGGAACTGTTCCCCCGACCCGGTCAGGGTCAGCAGGGTAGAACCGCCTTCATAACAGTCGGCAGTGAACTGCCGGGCGTAGTCCAGCGGATAGGCGTGGTCGAACACCAGCGCTTCCGTGTTGGCCGGGGCCGTCTGCTTTGCCGCACAGCCCGCCAGCAGGAGCGCAGAGGCGGGGAGCACATTTAAGAATTGTTGTCTGGTCAGTTTCATGGTATCAGCCTTGCGCCTTCGAAGGTGCGCGGACAACAGCTGCCCCACAAAGGAGGGAAGCCGTTACTCCAGCGTGAACGTCAGGGTGTATTCGATCTCGTGCGGGGTGCTCATGGCCACGGTGTCGGCCGTAACGGAGAGGGGCGTGCCCAGCGCGGCAACGGGGATCACAAAGGTGGAGTTGCCCTCGGTGTTGGTGGGCAGATACTTCTCGCCGTCCACGATCATGTAGTCGTAGTTGGGGCTGCTCCAGACGATGGTGGCGGTCATCTTGCCGTCGGCCACGGTCAGCGCGGCGGGGCTGTCCACCGTGGCGCGGCCGGAACCGCCCTCCAGCACGACATTCACATTGTATTCGCCGTCGGCGGGCGTCTCAGCAGCCGCTTCCGCCTTGGGCTCCGCATTGCGGATGCTGACGGTGTGGTCGTACCACTTGCCCTTGGTGCCCAGGAGGGCCAGCTGGAAGTCCTCGTCCACGGCGGCGACGGGGATGTCGTAGCCGTAGACCTCTTCGGAGGTGCCGTCGGAGTAGGTGACGGTGTCGGTGGTGGGCAGCAGCCAGTCGGCCTTGTTGGCCTCGGCGTCTGCGGCCATGCCGACGTACAGGTTGACGATCTTCTTGGAAGCGAGGCTGACGTGGAAGGTCATCGTGCCGTTTTCGACCGTCAGGGTGCCCTTGCCGTCGCAGGCTTCGTTCGCGTGGAACATGCCGCTGTCGGTGTCAAATTCGGCGGTATAGACGCCGTCCGGCAGAGCGGCGGCAGCGGTCTCGGATGCAGCCGCAGAGGAGGCCACGGACGAAGCGGCCTCCGAGCCTGCGGCAGAACTTGCAGTGGAAGAGGCCGCCCCGCAGCCGGTCAGGGCAGCAGCCAGCAGCAGGGAAGCGACGGACAGGGAAAGAAACTGTTTGCAGTGCATAGATCAAAATACCTCGCGATCAGATTTGAGCGGGCAGAAAACTGCCCATGGGGGAGGGTGCCTCCTCATGCGGGGGCATCCTCCATAAAAAATGCCCGAAAAGATCACTCCCTTCGGGCATTGGGGCACACGATATCAGCCGTTCAGGGACTCGATCGCAGCCTTGGTGTGTGCGATGTAGAGCTGCTGGATGTCGGAGATCTCGCCCAGACCGGCGATCTGGGTGTCCACTTCCTCGAATGCACCGGAAGCCTTGAACTGGCTCAGCCAGGAGTCGTCATCCGCACCGGCCATGTCGTTGTTGGCATGGTCACCGGCAACGACCATCAGCGGGCGCAGAACGACCTTGGTGTAACCGGCCGCCTTGACGGCCTCGATGACGTTCTCGCAGGCGGTCTCCTCCGGCTCGCCCTCAACGGTGCCGATGAAGACATTGTCATAGCCGAGGGTCTGCATGGTGGTCTGCATCTGGCTGTAGCTGACCTTTGCGGTGTGCGAGGTGCCGTGGCCCATGAAGACGAATGCGGTCTTCTCGGCAGCGGCGGCATCCAGGCTGTCGAAACCGGCATCCTTCACAGCAGCAGCGGTGATGGCCTTGGCGACGGCTTCCTTGTCGGAGTTGATGGCGGCGGCGTCTGCGCCGACCTCACCCAGCAGGGGCTCGGCCACGGCGACAGACTCGAACTTGTCGTGGTAGCTGTCGATCATCTCCATCATCTCGTCGTACTCGGCACCGTGCATCAGGTGGGTGGGCTGGACGACCAGATTCTTCACGCCGTTGGCCACAGCGCGGTCCATGGCCTGCTGCATGTTGTCGATCTTCTCGCCGTCACGGGCCTGGACATGGTTGATGATGATCTGAGCGGTGAAGGCGCGGCGGACAGCCCAGTCCGGATAAGCCGCCTGCAGAGCATCCTCGATGCCCTTGATGTCGGCGGCGCGGCTGTCGTTGAAGGAGGTGCCGAAGCTGACGACCAGCAGCTCGTTCTCGCCGATGTCGTCCGCGTTGCGGGGGTCATCCTTGGAGGCATCGCCGGTGTCGCGGCCAAAGTAGTCGGGGTCGGCCTCTTCGCCTTCCACCAGCTCCTTTTGGGCGTCGGTCAGGGCGTCCCAGGCAGCCTTGGCGGCAGCGCACTGGGCATCCGTGTCATCGGTGCGCTCCTGCACGTAAATGGCGTCGATCAGGTCTGCGACATTCTTTGCGGCCAATTCATCGGCCTCCTCGCTCGAAACTTCGCTGCTGGCAGCGGCAGAGCCTGCCGTGCTGGAGGCAGCGGTGGAACTTGCGGCCCCGCCGCAGCCGGTCAGAACACCGGCGCAGAGTGCCAGGGCGGTCAGGGCGGCCGCCGTCTTGTGGAGGGTGCGTTTTCTCATGTGTGAGCTTCCTTTCCTGTTTGAAATATTGCGGCGCTGAACAGAAGGGCACAGGAAAGAGGACCCGAACAACGAAAAAAGGGCCTTTTTGCTTGCGGGACGGCAAAACAAAAAGACCCCTTGCAGTGGTTCGGGCTTTTTGGTACAACCAATTCCTCGTGATCTGGGGCAGATGCCCCCGTACCAACAGCGGGCAGGTTTCCTGACTGAAAGTTCAACGCCTGCTGCCGCCTTCCCAGACCGGACGGTTCAGTGGCCGGTGCCCAAAGCACCCGGACAGTAGACTCCCTTATCACAGTGACGAGATCGTGCGGGATCTGCACCCGCTTCCCTTTTAACGTTCCTGCCGCTGCCCGGAGGCATGGGCGGAACGCACCTGCTGTTTTCTATTCAGTTCGAGGAAAAGTATAGCACACACCGGGGGAAAAGGCAAGAAAAAAGAAACCCGGCAAACCGGGCCGGGCCGACAAAAAACGCCCCCGGAGCGCGGCGGGCGCATTCCGGAGGCTGGGGGTCTTAGGTCTGATTCCCGTTGGTTTGCAGGCGTCGGCAGGCGTCCTCTTTTACAAGCTCGATGACCACCGCCGTCAGCGGGATGAAGAAGATGATGCCGAGGATGCCGAAGAGGTTGCCGCCGATCATGGCGGCGATCAGGGTGTAGAGCGGCGAAAGCCCGACGGACTTGCCTACGACACGGGGGTAGATGAACTGGTTCTCGATGAACTGCACCGCGAGGTAAACGATGAGGCAGCGCACCGCCAGCATCGGGTCCACCAGCAGCACAAGGAACACGCTGACCACGCAGGAAATGAGGGCACCCACATAGGGGATGATGGCACAGATTGCGGTCAGCATCCCCACCAGACTGCCGTAGGGGAGCTGGAAAACGGAGAACGCAAAGGCCATGAGAACGCCGAGGATGACCGCCTCACTGCACTGGCCGGTCAGGAAATTGGCAAAGGACTGGCGGAACAGCCGGCAGAACCTGAGCAGCCCGGCGGCGTGGCGGGGCTTCAGATACGCGCACACCAGCGTATGGGCCTGTCGGCCAAGGCTCTCCGTCCCAAGCGACAGATAGACGGAGATGATGAGGGCGAAGGAGGCCGTCACGATGACGTTCACCGTGGCGGACACGGCACCTACCGCATTGACCAGCACCTTGTCGATGCTGTCGGCGGCTTTGTGGAGCAGCTGCTCCCAGTTGATGCCCTCCAGCCAGTGCATCAGCCAGCTCATGTCGGCGTCCTGTGCGCTGAGGTAGGCGGTCCAGCGGGGGATGTTCGACTCGATCTGCAGATAAAGGCTGTGGAACGATTGGACCAGTTCCGGCACCAGCAGGGTCAGCGCAAGCACCAGCACCAGCACGATGCCGACCAGCGTGATGAAAAAGCTGAGGAGATGAAGGGTCTTGTCCGGCGGCTGCTTTTTGGCCTTGCGGAACAGCTGCTTCAGCCGCTTTTCCAGCCCGGTCATAGGCACGTTGATGAAAAGTGCCAGGATGCCGCCCGCCAGAATGGGCAGCACCAGATCCACAAGACGTGCCGCAAAGGCGAGCACATCCGAAAATCGCAGCAGTGCAACAAAAAGTGTTACCCCCACAACAGTGACGAGCAGAGAGCGTTTGGTGTTCGAATCCATGTGAAAGTTCCTTTCCCGGAAAAGTGAAGCCGCATCTTATAAGATCTTGCGCAGCTCCTGCACCAGGTCGCCGACGATGATCGGCTTGGACAAAAAGCCGTTCATGCCGCTTGCCAGTGCGTTGCGGCGGTCTTCGTCAAAGGCGTTGGCCGTCATGGCGAGGATGGGGATCCCGGCCAGCGCAGGGTCCTCCAAAGCGCGGATCTGCCGGGTGGCGGTGTAGCCGTCCATGATCGGCATCTGCACATCCATCAGCACCAGATCGTAGCGGCCCGGTGCGCTGGTGCGGACTTTTTCCACCGCCACCGCGCCGTTTTCGGCCGTATCGACCTGGAAGCCGTACTCGCGCAGAATTTCCAGCGCGATCTCGCGGTTCAGCTCATTGTCCTCCACCAGAAGGACGGTGCGGCCCTTGAAGTCTTCCTGTTTTTCGGGCAGAAGCTCCTGCGTGGCGTCCGTCCGTTTCGGACCGAGGGCGCTCATCAGGGTCTCGCGCAGGTCGGAGAGGAACATGGGCTTGGAGCAGAACGCCGTCACACCGGCGGCCTTTGCCTCCACCTCGATGTCAGACCAGTCGTAGGCGGTCAGGATGATGATGGGGGTGTCGTCGTTCAGGCTGCGGATCTGGCGGGTGACTTCGATGCCGTTCATATCCGGCAGACGCCAGTCGATGATGTAGGCATGGTAGGCATCGCTCATCTCGATGGACTGCCGTGCGCGCAGCACGGCCTCCTTGCCGGAGAGGGTCCACTCCGAGCGCATTCCCACCTTGACCAGCATCTTGGTCACGCTGTCGCAGGTGTTGAAATCGTCGTCCACCACCAGCGCCTTCAGGCCCTCCAGCTCGGTGATCTTTTCCACCGGGCGGTGTTCCGCCTGTGTGCGCAGCGGCACACGGATGATGAACTCGGTGCCCTTGCCCTGCTCTGTCTGCACCTCGATGGTGCCGCCCATCATATCCACGATGTTTTTGGTGATGGCCATACCAAGGCCGGTGCCCTGGATCTTGCTGACCGTGGAGGTGCGCTCCCGCTCGAACGGCTCAAAGATCTTTTGGGCAAACTCCGGGCTCATGCCGATGCCGTTATCCTTGATGCGGAACTCATACTGCCCGAAGCCGTGCATCGGACCTGCAAGCTGCCGCACCCGCACCGAGACCATGCCGCCCGCCGGGGTGAACTTGATGGCGTTGGACAGCAGGTTCAGCAGCACCTGGTTCAGCCGGGTCTTGTCGCAGTAGACGTCCTCGTCGGTCACATCCATGGCGTCCATATACAGATCCAGCTGCTTTGCGTGGATCTGCCCGCTGACGATGGTCTTCAGGTCGTGCAGCACATCCGAGAGGTTGACCTCGGTCTCTTCCAGATGGATCTTTCCGCTTTCGATGCGGCTCATGTCCAGCACATCGTTGATGAGGGAGAGCAGGTGGTTGCTGGAAGCGAGGGTCTTGGTGAGGTAATCCTTCACCCGTTCCTTGTCGTCGATGTTGCTGACCGCCAGTGTGGTGAAGCCGATGATGGCATTCATGGGGGTGCGGATATCATGGGACATATTGGAAAGGAAGGTGCTCTTGGCACGGTTGGCGGTCTCGGCGGCCGCAACGGCCTCCAAGAGGGCCTGGTTCGCCTGTTTGTCGGCCGTGCGGTCCGACAGCACCAGGATGTACTTCGTCCGGCCCTCTACCTCGCTGCCTATGGCGATGTTATGGAACCAGCGGCGCTCCCCGGTCTCTTGATGCTCATACTCAAGATCCCATTCGCGCTGCTGCCCGCTGCGAAGCCCCTCCAGAACGTTTTTGCCGTGCGCCGGGGAGCCTTTCGGGTGCAGCCTGTCCAGCACAAAGACATCCTGGCGGACTTCTTTCCACGGGATGCCCAGCAGGCGCTCGATGTTCGGGCTGACGTAATCCACCCTGGAGGTCTCTGCGTCCAGCATCAGGAACACGTCGTCCACGTTCAGCGAGAGCTTCCGGAACAGCTCGTCCCGGTAGGAGATCTCGGTATCCTTCCGGCGCAGGGTGGTGCGGTTCCGGTGCAGGATGAGCAGGATGATGGCGGCGGCAAGACCGGCGGCGATGCCCGTTACGATCTGCGCCGTGCGGAACCACAGCTGGTCCAGATTGGCATTGACGATGCTGACCGGCACAAGCCCCAGCATCGTCCAGCTCTGCACCGCCGTGCCCTCGTAGACCAGATAATAACGGGTGTCGCCCAGCGTTACCTTCCGGTTTCCGCTGCGGCCCTGCGCAAAATCATCCGAAAGCGTAAGGATCTCCTCCTCGGAAAGGTCGGAATAGTCGCGCAGCATCGCAATGAAGTTGTAGATCGTTTTCTCGCGGTTTACGGAATTGTCGATGACGACCCGTCCATCCGGGTAGATCACATAGTTGCTGGCGTTGCCCTGAAACGCAGAGTTGTCCAGCAGCTTCAGCACCGCATCATTATAATAGGAGATGGCAACGGCATCGTAGGCAAAGCCCCGGTAGCTGCCCTGTGTTTCGGGACAGATGAACACAAGCATCTGCGCCTTTCCGGGCAGTGCTGTGTTCATCACGATATCCTCGCCATCGGCGAGCTTTTCGTCCAGATTGGTCTGCAAGCCAAGGTAGCCTGTTTCCCCGGTCACGGTCATGTAGTTGCCGTCATAGGAAAGGAAGTAGAAGTCGACAAATCCGGTGTCCTGCTGCGCTTTCTCGATATACGCCTGAATGGCGTCCGCGTCCGAGGTGCTTTCCAGAAAGCGGTTGTACAGGTGCAGATAGGTCAGGTTCTTGCGCACCATCTCTTTCAGCATATTGTTGGATTTGTGCAGCACTTCTTCCAGATGCGAGGTGCTTTCCTGATAGATGGTCTGCGACACGAACGCGATATACCGGGCGCAGAAGCCGGTCACCAGCAAGACCAGCAGGAGGATGGCAGCGGCGGCGCGGAGCCATTTCTGCCGGACGTGGCAGGTTCGTTTGGATCGTTGCGTTTCTTCGGCCATTCCGCTCACCTCAATGTCATGTAATGTTCCGGCTCGGCAAGCACCACGCCGCCGCCGGAGAGAGCCTCGCGCCAGGCCTGCTTGACCGGCGTGTCAAGGCAGGGGAATGCGCCGTTTTCGCCGGAAAGCAGCGGTGCCATCTGCTGGGCCGTGGCCAGGCAGGTCACGGTCACGGTGTCGTCATCCCGGAGCGGCTGGCCGTTCCGGGTGATGCCGGTCAGGGTGTAGCTGCCGCTGTTCTCCTGAACATTCAGCGCGATGCCGCTGGCCACCGGCAGGGAGCCGCGGTTGAAGGGCACAAAGCCGCCCTCGCAGCCTTCCACAAAGGCGCGGACGGTCTCCTTCAGTTCCGCGCCGGTCATCGTGCGCTGGTAAGCCCGCAGGTCGTTCGGCATGATCATGGAAGCTGCCATCTTTTCGGTATAGTCAGCCTGCAGCACGCTGCCGGTAAAGCTGTTTGCGGCGGCGAGGAGCACATCGGTGCCGTAAAGGCCGCGCAGGGTGTTCGCCATGACCGAGAAGGAGGCCGTGCCGCCGTTTTTGTGGAAGACGTTGGAATAGCGCTTCGCCGAGGTCAGCACGACTTCGTCCGCAGCAGGCGCCTCGTCCGCAAGGAGCTGGGCATTGAACGCCTGATAGGCCTGCTTTGCCGTGAGCTTGCCTGCGATCATCTGGGAGACCACATCCTGGGAGATGGTAAAGAAATCGTTGGAGGCGATGCGGATGTACATGTGGTTCTCTTCCACCACAGAGCGGACGTCCTTCATGGTATCGGTCAGGCGCAGGGGGACGTCCTGGCTGTAGCTCAGAATGTCCTGCCCTTCCGAGACGATCCGGTTCTGTGCCTCCTCGGAGAGCATGACGTCCAGCACCTTCATGGCTTTTTCGCGGCGGGCCGTGTCCTGCTCCAGGTCGCGGTTCAGCGCCACCTGGAAATAGGGAGTGGTCATGATCCACGGTTCGCCGTTCTGGCTGAAGAAGGGCAGGAAGGTGGTGTCGATACCCTCATCCTGGAACATTTTCACGCCGGCAGAGCTGCCAAAGTACATGGCGACCTCCCCGTTCCGGAACAGGTCCATCACGTCATCGTAAGTCTGCGCAAGGTCGTCCGCCGTAAGGTGGGTATCCTGAATGAACTGTGCCATCCGCTCGAAGGCACCCGGCCAGATGGTATCGTCCAGCCCGACCCGCGTGGTGTTGGCGGGGTCGCTGTATGCGGTGCGCCACTTGCGCCCGTCCACCGTGGTCAGCTCGGCAGCAGAAAGCCCCTGCAGCGTTTCCATGCAGGTGTAATCGTAGGCGTAATCGGCGGTAAAGCCGCGGATGCCCACCTTCTCAAATGCCTGACAGGCCGAAACGAAGCTTGCGTAATCGGTCGGCAGCGGGATGTCGTACTGCGCAAACAGGCTGCGGTTGACCACGAAGCCGTGGGCGTCGGCGCACACCGGCAGCCAGTTCACGCTGCCGTCCTCATTTTTGAAGCTGTTGAGGTAGGTGTTGTAGACGGCACCCGCCTCGTTGGTGGTGGAAAGGTCCATCAGGCTGTCCTTCAGGGGCGCTGCATCGTGCAGTGAGAAGCGGCAGCAGGTGATGAGATCCGGCAGACCGCCGTTCTGCTGCAAAAATTTGTAAAAATCCAGATCGTTGTTGCCGACGATGAACTCAATGTTCACGTCCGGCAGCTGAGCCTGGATGTAGGAGGCGTAGGGGTCGTACAGGGCGGTGGTCCACAGATACACCTGAATGGTCTCGGCGTCTTCCTGTGCTTCCACCTGCTCGGTGTCCGCTGCGCCGCAGCCGGTCAGCAGACAGACCGCCATCACCAGGGCGGTCAGCAGGGCAAACAGGCTGCGCAGTGTGTTCTTCTTCATTTTTGATGTTCCTCTTCCTCACGGCCCGCTGCCAGCCGCCGCAGTGCAGCGGGCTGGCCCGGATTCTTGTATGATGATACAGCCCACCCCACGGGAATGACGCCGCCCCCCTGCGTGCGGCCTGCCCGGCACTCTGGCAAAAAGCTGTTCGAGAGCCGGAAAAAGGCGCAGCACGATCGAGACATAAGACTATTCTACCACCCCGACAACGGCATTGCAAGGAGTCTTAACGTGGTTTTAGGAAAAAGCAATGAAAAATGGAGCCATTTGCGGAAATTGCCGGACCTTTGTTGCAATCTGCCCGAAAAATGGGGGGGGGTACGGGGCAACAAAAAATGTTTGCCATATTGAAAAAATGGCTTGAACGGGTGACTGGACAGTGGTACACTACAATCGCTATTGTATGCCGTCTGGCGAGGCCGGAACGCACGGCAGATTCGAACATGTGCGAGGATGAAAATGAAGTTTAACAATCGACTTACGGATGAGATCTATACATCTGATACGGAAAAATTGGGAGCGAACGTGCTTCAGACGATGCAGAACACGATCCATCAGAATGGCGGCGTCGGGACCGTGACCGGGTACTATGATGCGGGCCTGCCGATCCTGTCGGTCAGCGAACTGCTGCTGCATAACCTGAACCACAGCTATGCGTCCCTGCTGGAGCGGACGAAGGGTTCGCTGAAAAACCTGTTTTATGGGGAAAACGTCAGTTTCCTCGAACCGGAGCGCTTTCGTCAGATCCGGGGCGCAGGGGAGGGCCAGATCCTCACAGCCGATGGAACACCGGTCTACGTGCGTTGTTATAAGGAAGATGCCGTGGACGCAGACGGCAGGCCGCTTTGGGTGCTGTCGGTGCAGGTAAACTGGGCGTATGAAGACCTTGCGCTGGTCAATGAGTCCATCCACTCGGCGCTGTGGAATTTTGAGTGCGATGAAAAAGGCGAGATCGTCCGTGTGAGCTGGAGCCATGCCTTCCGGCAGATCCTGGGGTACCATGACGCTCTGGATTTCCCGAACCAGCTGGATGCGTGGTCGGAGCTTCTGCACCCGGAGGACAAAGACCGGGTGATGACGCTGCTTTTGAAAACGGTGGCCGACAAGACCAACACCACAAAGTTCAGCGTGGAGTACCGGCTGAAGCTGCAAAACGGCCCATACCAGTGGTTCCGGGCCTCGGCAGAAGTGATCCGCCGTCTGGATGGCACGGCCAGCCGCGTCACCGGCATCATCCGCAACATCGAGGAAGAAAAGCAAAGCCGGATGCAGGCGCAGCGGGCGGCAGCGTTCCACCGCGCGTTCACCAACGCGAACCTCTGCGAATATTATGTAAATCTGGAACAGAACACCTTCGATACCTTAAAGGTGGAATCCTCCCTGCTGACGGCCTTTGAGCAGAGCCATACATGGGATGAGCTGATCCGGTTCTTTGTGGATCACTATGTGGTCGAACAGGACAAACAGGCTGTAACAGATTTCTATAACCGCGCCTACATCACCGAACAATTGAAGGAGCGGGACTCAGATCTGTGCCAGGAATGCCGCATCATGCTGAACGGCGAAAAGCGGTGGGTCCGCAACGTGGTCATGCGCGATGAGATAGGAGATTCCGAATACGCGATGATCTTTTTGCGGGACATCACAGAGACCAAAGCCGAGACGGCGCGGCGGATGCAGATGGCCTCGGACAACGCAGCCATGGAGCTGCTGATCCAGAGCATGGTGCGCCTGCTGGACCGCTTCGTCGTCTGCGATCTGGAAAATGACCGCTATCAGTTCTATAACCTGCAAGGTGAAATGATATATGCGCCGACCGGAACCTACCATGATTTTGTGGAGCAGGTCGTTGCAAAGTATAAGACACTGGAATCGCTGGACGCATTGGATGTTATCATCTCGCCGGAAAATATCCGCAGGAATTTGCAGGGCGAGAACGACATCTACAAATATGAATACTGCTCACTGGACGAAACCACTTATAAGATCGCGTCTTTCATCCCGCTGGAGTGGGACGGCACGAAGCTGGTCAAAGTTCTGCTGGCGTCGATGGATGTGTCGCAGGAAAAAAAGGCCGAGATCGAATCCCACAAGGCGCTGAAGGAAGCGTACCGCGCGGCCGAGAACGCAAGCCGCGCCAAGACGGATTTCCTCTCCAATATGTCCCACGACATCCGGACGCCGATGAACGCCATTCTGGGCTTTACCCAGCTGGCAGAGCGGAATCTGGACGACCGGAAAAAGCTGGAAGACTACCTGAGCAAGATCAGCCGCTCGGGTGACAACCTGCTTGACCTCATCGACAACGTGCTTACCATGTCCAAAATCGAGAGCGGCGAGTCGGCCGTGAGCGAGAGCATCTGCGACCTGCACGAGCTGAGCCGGTCGATTCTCGTCTCGTTTGAGGGCGAGACGAACCGGCGGCATCAGACCCGAAAAATCGAGATAGACATCCAGCACCAGCGCGTCTGGATGGACATCACGAAGGTACGGCAGGTGTTCATGAATATCATCTCGAACGCGGTCAAGTACACACCGGACGGCGGAACCATCACCGTCACCGCCCACGAATACGACATCGGGCAGGAAGGTGTTGCGCTATATGAGACGGTGGTCGAGGATACCGGCATCGGCATCTCAAAGGAGTTTCTGCCCCACATCTTCGACCAGTTTGAACGGGAGCGGAACACCACCGAATCGGGCATCCAGGGCACCGGCCTCGGCATGGCCATCGTCAAGAAGAATGTCGACCAGCTGGGCGGCACCATCAAAATCGAGAGCGAGCTGGGCAGGGGAACCAAGGTGACCGTCCGGCTGAAACACCGCGTCGCGCCGGACGCCGAGAAACCGGCGGTTCCGGAGACAACAGCGGTGCAGGAAACCAGACAGACCGGCGGACGCATCCTGCTGGCCGAGGACAACGACCTGAACGCGGAAATTGCGATGGAGCTGCTCACCATGTCCGGGTACGAAGTCGACCGTGCCGAGAACGGCGAGGTCTGCGTGGACAAGCTGACGCAGGCAGAGGCCGGACACTATGATGTGATTCTGATGGACATCCAGATGCCGGTGATGAACGGCTATCAGGCGACACAGGCCATCCGGAAGCTGGAAGACCCGGCGAAGCGGAACATCGCCATCGTCGCGATGACCGCCAACGCCTTTGACGAGGACAAGCAGAAGGCTCTGGATGCCGGAATGGACGCCTTTGTGGCAAAACCGGTCAGCATCGACCGGCTCAAGGAAACACTTGCCGGATTGCAATCGAAGAGAGATTCTGGTATGATACGATAGAATGAAAATTAAAAGAAGTTTGAAGTGTGCGGAGGAAAGCGGATGGCGAAAGTTTTGATTATCGGCGCAGGTGCGGCCGGATTGATGGCGGCAGGTGCGGCGGCACGGCAGGGGCATCAGGTGACGGTGCTGGAACATACCGAGAGACCAGCACAAAAAATTCTGGTGACCGGAAAGGGCCGCTGTAACGTGACGAACGACTGCACGGCGGAAGAGTTCCTGCATCACGTCCGGACGAATCCGCGTTTCCTGTACTCGTCGCTGGGCGCGTTCCCTCCGGCCAAGACGATGGAGCTGTTCGAGTCGCTGGGCGTAGAGCTGAAGGTCGAGCGCGGAAGACGCGTCTTCCCGGTGTCGGACAAGGCGGAGGAGATTCGTCAGGCGTTGCTGCGGTATGCGCAGGATGTCGATATCGTCCACGACGGGGCGAAAAAGCTGCTGCTGGAGCCGCTGGCACAGCCGGAACCCGAAGAGCCTGCAAAGCCGGAGAATCCGCGCCACCCCAAAAAGAAAAAGGCTGGCCCGGCGTACCGCTGTGTGGGCGTCCGGGGAACCTCGGGCAGAGAGTACCGGGCGGATGCCGTTCTGGTGGCGACCGGCGGCCTGAGCTACCCCACCACCGGCTCGACCGGCGACGGTTACCAGCTGGCAAAGCAGGCAGGCCACAGCATTGTGGACCCGGTGCCGAGCCTCGTCAGCCTCGTCAGCCATGACCCGGACTGCAAAAAGATGATGGGCCTTGCCCTGAAAAACGTCACCCTGACCCTCTTCGAGGACAACAAGGCGATCTTTGACGAACAGGGTGAGATGCTGTTCACCCATTTCGGCATCAGCGGCCCTCTGACCCTGAGCGCGTCGAGCCATCTGGGCGACATGAAAAAGCACCGCTACCATGCCGAGATCGACCTGAAACCGGCTCTGAGCGAGGAACAGCTCTACGATCGCATCACCCGGGATTTCGGTCTGCTGGCAAACCATGCGGCACAGGGCGCGCTGGTGAAGCTTCTGCCGTCCAGTATGCAGCCGGTCATGGTGGCGCGCTGGGGCATCGACCCGGCGACCAAGGCGAACCAGATCACCCGGGAGCAGAAACGGGAGCTGGTGCAGCTGTGCAAGCACTGGAAGGTTCCCATCGACGCGCGCGGCGACCTCGCCCATGCCGTCATCACGGCAGGCGGCGTCTCGGTGAAGGAAGTTGACCCCAAGACCATGCAGAGCAAAAAGGCCGAAGGACTGTATTTTGCAGGCGAAGTGCTGGATGTGGACGCCTATACCGGCGGCTATAATTTGCAGATCGCCTTCTGCACGGCACAAGGATTTGCAAATAATTTATAAAGGAGAACCCAAAATGATTTCTGTTGCAATTGATGGGCCTGCCGGTGCAGGCAAATCGACTCTGGCACGGCGTCTGGCGTCGGAGCTGGGTTATATCTATGTGGACACCGGTGCCATGTACCGCACCATCGGCCTGTATGCCCTCCGCGCAGGCAAAGACCCCAAGGACAACGAAGCGGTGAACGCCCTGCTGCCCGAGATCGAACTGCATCTGGCATCCATTGACGGCGAGCAGCACATCTATTTAAAGGATGAGGACGTCAGCACGGCCATCCGCACCAACGAGGTAAGTATGGCAGCTTCGGCGGTCGGCGCAAACCCGGCTGTCCGCGCGTTCCTGCTGGACTTGCAGCGGAACATGGCAAAGACCCAGAACATCCTGATGGATGGCCGTGACATCGGCACCGTCGTTCTGCCCGATGCGACCGTCAAAATTTTCCTGACCGCAACGCCGGAAGCCCGTGCGACGCGCCGCTGGAAAGAGAACGTTGCGAAGGGCGACGATACCCCGTATGAAGCAGTCCTCGAGGACGTCAAGCAGCGCGACTATCAAGATACCCACCGGGCAGCCGCTCCCCTCAAGCAGGCGGAAGATGCCGTCCTGCTGGATACCTCGGAGATGAACTTTGAGCAGAGCCTTGACGCGATGAAGGCCATCATCGCAAAGAAAGTCGGCTGAGGAAGTGCGGATGGTACTATATTATATTCTGCTTCCGCTGGCGTGGCTGGTCTTTCACATCGGGTTCCGGGTGCGGTGCGTCGGCCGCGAGAACCTGAAAAAAATCGGAACCAAGGGCTGCATCATCGCGCCGAACCACGTCTCCGCCATCGACCCGGTGTTTGTGGGCATCACCCGTTTCTGGGGGAGCCGGATGGTGGTTTTTGCCAAGAAGGAGCTGTTTGAGATAAACGCTTTCCTGAGCTGGTTCTTCCGCTGTGCCGGTGCGGTCTGCGTCCGCGGCGTCAAAGAAGAGCTGGGCGTCATTGAGGACACGGTGAGCCACTGTCAGAACGGCGGCACCCTTCTCATCTTCCCGGAAGGCACCCGGGAAAAAGAGGGTAAGCTGATGCAGCCCAAGAGCGGCCTGTTCGTCATTGCGGCGCAGGCCGGCGTGGATGTCATCCCGGCCCGTATTATTTACGACACCCCGGACGGGAAGATGAAGCTCTTCTGCAAGGTGACGGTCGTTTACGGCGAGCCCATCCCGGCGGCACAGTTCGCCATGGAGGGCCGCAGGGATACGAAGAAGCTGAGAGAGAATAAGCAGCTCTTGCTAGATAAGTGGACTGAGCTGGGTTAAAGGAGAACAACATGGAAATTCGTCTTGCGAAAACGGCTGGTTTCTGCTTTGGTGTCAACCGGGCAGTCGAGCTGACCTACGGCCTGCTGAAAGACGGCCACAAGGTGGCCACGCTGGGGCCGCTCATCCACAATCCGCAGGCGGTCGAGGATATGAAGAAGAAGGGCGCGCTGGTCGCCGACACGGTGGAGGACATCCCCGACGGATACGAAGTCATCATCCGGAGCCACGGCGTGCCGCGCAGCATCTACGACATTCTTGACGAGCGTGGGGTCACTTACCACGACGCCACCTGCCCCTTCGTGAAGAAGATCCAGAACATCGCGGCCAAGGCCGAAGCCGAGGGTGCCGTCCTTCTGGTGGCAGGCGACGCATCCCACCCGGAGGTGCAGGGCATCGTCGGACATACCCGGGGGGAGGTATTCGTCTTCAGCAATCTGGACGAATTGAAGGCGTGGAAAGGCCCTTCTGACCCCCAAAAGCCCATTTTTGCGGTTGCACAGACCACATTTCAGGTAACAAAATGGCAAGAAAGTTCGGAGTTTCTCAAAAAAGCCTATACAAACGCCCGAATTTTTGATAC
>OIZF01000664.1_pt1 | contig 22924 bp, 22 predicted proteins | sample 1588471 | NCBI WGS metagenome assembly OIZF01 (sample SAMN03283279) | human gut metagenome | biome: human-associated habitat; material: feces | host: Homo sapiens | place: Peru | collected 2012
CTATTTGGCGAAAACCTTGCTATAAACAAGTAAAACCGACAAATCCATTAATGGATTTGTCGGTTTTTTAAGGCTTGTAAAGCCAAGTGATGAGCACCCAGATTGTCTTTTTCTGGTAACCATTGACTGAAGACAAGCGGGTGAGGTGCTAATAGCGCCAAAATGGTATCGACTTCAGGCTGATAATGTTTGGCGTATTGTTTGTTTAACGCCTCGACCAATAATTTAGAGTCACTGTAAATGGTTAAAATATCAGACGTGTCAGGTAATTGTTGTAATGCCCAAATTAAGGCGTGAAATTCCGCAACATGATTATCCGACGCCTCAAAGATTGGTGATTTAAATTGCTGTTGCTGTTTTTGTTGAATCAGGACGGCCCCAGCAGCGCTTAACCCAGTTTGTGGGTCACGAGCAGCGTCAACATAAAGTGTAAGCAATGATCATTTCCTCGGTAAACGATTATTATTAAGACAAATCAGATTACGATGCTGTCATATTGCTTATTATAACGGTTTTTTAATCAAAAATGTACCGTTAACACCGTGACCTAGAGCGCATTAACGATTGCCAGCCTTGAACGGGGCACCAAAGACAGTTAGGCGCTCTGCCAAACTTGCTTCAATGGCCGTGACTCCTGGGGCGAGTAACTTTCTGGGGTCATAGTTTTTACCGATTAAATCCTGATCGCTTAAAATAAAATCGCGTATGGCTTGATGAAAGGCTAATTGCGCTTCAGTGTTGACATTGACTTTGGCCACACCCAGGCGAATAGCCGTTTGGATTTGATCATCTGGGACGCCAGAGCCACCATGTAAAACAAAGGGGACCTGACGGTCAGTCAACTGGTCAAGTGTGGTCGTGAGTTTTTGGAGATGCTCAAGATTCAAACCTTGCCAGTTGGCTGGATAGCGACCATGAATATTGCCAATACCGGCAGCAATAAAATCAATTTGGGTTGCCATCATGGCAATGGCATCCGCAACCGGTGCAATTTCACCCGTGCCAATGATGCCATCTTCCTCGCCACCAATACTGCCAACTTCAGCTTCGACAGCGATACCTTGTGCATGGGCTAACGCCACAATTTCACGAGTTTTAGCTAAGTTTTCTGCTAATGGTAAATGCGAGCCATCAAACATGACCGATGTAAAGCCAGCTTTGATCGCGGCCTTAGCCGCCTCGAAGTCGCCGTGATCGAGGTGAATGGCAATGGGGACGGTGATATTTAAAGCGGCATCCAAGTGACGAATCAGTTGGGCAACGGTTTGATAGCCGCCCATGTAATTGATGGCACCCATTGAAACAGCAATCATCGTCGGGGCTTGTTTTGCTTGGGCAACACGGAGAATGGCTTGTGTCCATTCCAGATTATTGGTGTTAAAAGCACCCACAGCATAGCCTTGCTCACGGGCAGTTTGTACAACAGCTTGACCAGAAACAATTGTCATCACGTTTTCTCAACTTTCTTTTGTTTAAATTTGGTTGGTTGTCACGAAAAGAGGTGCGTCGGGGCTGATACGCTGATAAAATTTGGCAATTTTAATGATTGATAGCAGGTTGAGGACTAGACCAATTACGCCAGTAGGACGAGTTTAACAGGTCATGCCGATGCATACGCGGCCGCAGATCCAGTCATTAATGTTCCCCCTCAGCGGATAAGCCCCTTTGTTGTAAACGCTTACATTTTCGTTATAGACAACATTATACCGTGTCAAAAAAATAAAGCAACATAGACCAATTTTTTTAATTGGTCTGGCACCAGGCAATCTGTTGCTGGTGGCACCCACAGTGTGACACAGACGAATGCCGGCTATTTATGGTACAATAGTTCTAGCTAATTTCCGATAAAAATTTAAGAAATATCACAAAATGACTGGAAAAATTGCCGCAATTTTAACCTGGAGATTGCCGGGCAGTGCAACAACGGCGTGGATTGGCATTGAACGAGAGGTAAACACATGATTCCAAAGCGTGGGTTCTTTCAACCCTTAGAAATAACAGGGCAGATCGGTTGGTTATGGTGGGGCATCGCCCTCTTAGCTGGCCTTATTATTTGGAGTGAAATGGAGTTCAAACTGATACTGCCAATCATTGGTTATCTTGTTCTGGTACTCTTATTGGGATTACTCTTAGTGCTGCGCCGACGCGTGTATATCGTTGGACCACGCTTATTTTTAGGGCATGTTTTAACGTCAGAATATGAAGAAATCTCCCTTGTAAAAGTTGAGAACTGGCAATTGAATGGGCACGTCTTACACTTCACACGGGCCGGCCGTGATCGGAAATATTGGTTGAGTCGCACGATTACACAACAAATTAAGGACTATATGAATACCCATGACGGACAAAATCACAATTAATATTACAACGCAAACGGGTCGAATTGATGCCATTTTGGCAAATGAAAACTTGCCATATTCCCGGACAACTTTAGCCAATTGGGTACAATCAGGGGAAGTGCTCGTCAATGGGCAACGAGTGAAACGCTCGTATAAAGTCATGGCCGGGGACGTGATTAGTATTCAGCCGCCAGCCGTACAAACGACAGAAATTGTCCCTGAGGCAATCCCGCTAGATATTGTGTATGAGGATGAGGACTTGTTAGTGGTCAATAAGCCACAAGGGATGGTTGTCCATCCGGCAGCAGGCCATACCTCTGGTACGCTGGTGAATGGTTTGTTACACCATGCACCGTTATCGACGATTAATGGCGAATTCCGACCTGGTATTGTCCATCGTATTGATCGCGATACTAGTGGCTTGTTGATGGTTGCTAAAAATGATCAGGCGCACCAAGCCCTCTCTGCACAATTGAAGGCGCACAAAAATGACCGGATTTACTATGCGCTGGTTCGCGGTGAATTTGAAGAAAATACCGGCACGGTGAATGCGCCAATTGCCCGCCACAGTGTGGACCGTAAAAAACAAGCCGTACAAGAAGGTGGTCGTGAAGCGGTCACCCATTTTGAAGTGATTGGCCGTTATGTCGGTTATACGCTGCTCAAAGTGCGGTTAGAAACCGGCCGTACCCATCAAATTCGAGTGCATTTAACTTACATTGGGCATCCTATTGTTGGCGATCCCGTTTATGGTGGCGCACAAAAACTTCCTGGCGTGAACTTGGCCGGGCAATTATTGCATGCCAAAACGCTGTCGCTGACACAACCAACCACTGGTGAAACACTCACATTTGAGAGTGAATTACCGGACTATTTTGTACAAGCTTTATCGACATTGACCCCCATTAATCCTAAGCACGATTAATAGTAGACAAGAAAGGAGCTGTGTGGCGGTATCACCACACAACAAGCATATGGCAAATAAAGAAGTTTTAGATAACGCATCATTGCAACGCGCATTGACACGCATTACTTATGAAATTATCGAACGGAACAAGGGCGGCCAAGATCTTGTCTTGGTCGGGATTAAGACGCGCGGCGAATTTTTAGCGCACCGGATTGCCAATCGTTTGGAACAATTAGAAGGGGTTAAAATCCCTGTCATGGCCATTGATATCACGAATTTCCGTGATGATGTTTTGAATCGTGACGACAGTCTCGGGTTAAACGATGAAGAAAAAACGAATATTTCAGATAAAAATATTGTGTTGATTGACGATGTTTTGTTTACCGGTCGGACAATCCGTGCAGCCTTGGATGCTTTGATTCATATTGGGCGACCAAATACCATTGCGTTGGCTGTATTAGTCGATCGCGGTCATCGCGAGCTCCCCATTCGTGCAGACTTTGTTGGTAAGAATATTCCAACCGCGCAAAATGAAAAGATTAAAGTTTTGGTACAAGAAATTGACGGCCGCGATGCCGTTGAAATTGTCCATTAAGAGGAGATGTAAAGTAGGTTATCTGGCAAGTGTGTGACCTATTGTGAGTAATAGATATGATGCAACGGCACTTAATTCTTGAGGATGGTACGGTATTTCAAGGTCTAGGCTTTGGTGCACCGGCAACGACCTTTGGGGAAATTATTTTTCATACAGCGATGACTGGCTACCAAGAAATCATTACTGACCCGATTTATGATGGGCAGATGATTGTTTTTGCAATGCCTGTTGTTGGCGCTGCTGGCATTCATGCGGAAGCTTATGAGTCAGTGAAACCAACGATTCGTGGCATGATTGTCCATGATTTAGCGGAAGTCTCGGTTAACCGGCAACGTCGGATGAATTTAGATCGCTTTTTAAAACAAAATAATATCCCTGGTTTGTATCAAGTCGACACACGACAACTGATTCGACATCTACGTGAAACAGGCCCACAAAAAGCAACGATTGTGGATTATGCGGATGAACACGCTATCGATCAATTGGTTGCCACGGTCCTGACGAATAAACAGGTTCAAAATACTGCAACGCCCAAGCCTTATGCCAACCCGGGCCGTGGGCGGCATATTGTGGTGATTGATTTTGGGCTTAAGCACGGTATTTTGCGGATGCTTGGTGACTTTGACGCGAATGTGTCAGTCTTACCTTATACGACAACAGTAGAAGAAGTGCTAACGCTTGACCCAGATGGTATTGTGTTGTCAACCGGACCAGGCGATCCCCGCACGTTGCCAGAAAGCGTGTTGACCCTGATTCGGGTATTGCAAACTAAGGTGCCAATGCTTGGAATTGGCCTGGGGCACGAACTATTTGCGATGGCAAATGATGCCGAACTCAAGCCGCTGCAATCTGAGCATCACGGGATGAACCATCCCATTCAAGAAATTATTTCGCAACAAATTTTTTATGCGATGCAGGGACAAGGTTATGCGGTCGATGAAGCGACCATCAATCGTAAAAAAATGATCGTGACGTATCGTGATTTGGTGGATGGCGCCATTCAAGGGTTACGTCATCGTGAATTTCCTGCTTTTAGTGTGCAATTTTTCCCTGATGCTGCGCCTGGACCATTAGAAGCAACGGCTGTATTTGCAGATTTCTTTGAAACGGTAGAAGATTATGTCGAACATTTCAACCAATACTAATATAAAAAAGCTGCTCTTTATTGGTGCGGGTGCCAATGATTTTGGTCGCGAGGCAGAACATGACGCGGCAATCTATCAAGTGATGCCAGAACTTTGTGGACATGGTATTGATGTTTTCGTCATTGATGAAAATCCGTATGCGCTCTCTTTGGAAAGCTTGGCGGCGACTGCTTATTGGCAACCGCTAACGGTCGCTAACATTAAAACCATCATCAAAGAAAATCACATCGATACCGTGATGCCGTTGTTTGGTGGGGAAGCGTCTTTACGAATCTGGGCGGAAGTGGTCCAAAGTTGGTCGCACGGTGACGGCACGCTGCCACATACCCTCGGGCTCAGTATTGAGATGTTACTGAAAGTCAATAACTTACCCGCATTAACGCAGTTGATGGCCGAAAATGGGTTACCTGTGATTACCAATTATGTGCTGAAGGCACAAGACGAAGCAAATGAATTATTGCGTGAATTGCATTTGCCACTCATGGTGCGGGCTTTGCATCCCAATCAAACGAATACGCGTCATATTATTGAACGATTAGATGAATTTGAAGATGCCATTAACCTCGCAAAATCACAGTCTGTGACGCAAGAAGTCATCATTTCACGTGCTATCAACGGTCTGAAAGAAGTTAGTTTAGAAATTTTACGTGATGCACGTGGCAATAAAATGCAAATTGGTGCCAGTGAAGATATGGATCCGATTGGGATTCATACGGCTGATTCCTTAAGCGTGTCACCAATTTTGACCATTCAGGATCAGTTGATTAGTCAGATGCGTAACTATGCTTTTCGGGTCGCTGATATCTTGCAATTGAAAGGAATTATGCATGTCCAGTTTGCAGTCGATGACGACACTGATAAAATTTATGTGATTAAAGTGTCGCCTTATATTGACCAAATGGCAACGCGCATGGCTTTGGCGACAGGGTACCCAACGATGTTGGTGGCTATGAATTTGGCTATGGGGATTCCGTTAGAAGATATCGTCTTGCCGCATAACTTTGGCCCACAAACAGCAATGATGGAACCGATGATGGATCACGTGGTGGTTAAATTACCAGTCTTTCCATTTGGTGAACTGGCTGAAGCTGGGGTTCATGTGAAACGGCAATTGAATAGTGTGCAGAAATCGGTGGGCTCAACACTTGGCTTTGGTCGGACATTTATTGAATCGTTGGAAAAGGCCATTCGATCAGCACATTTTAACAATGCTAGTTTCTCGCCAACAAATATGGCACATATTAATGATGATGAACTGATTCAGCAACTCATTCATCCACAAGATAATCGCGTACTCCTGCTGATTGAGGCGATCAAACGTGGGTATGAAATTGATGAACTGGCGGAATTAACGGACATCGATGAGTTTTTCTTTCATCAGTTACAACATTTACATCAATTAGAAACAGCCATTGAGGCCGATGTTGACAGTATTACGGCGTTAAGACGCGGGAAAAGATATGGGTTGTCAGATGGGTTGATTGCGCGTTTTTGGCACACTGATTTTAATATCATTCGTACGTTAGCGCAAGAACACCATATTGATGTCACCTATAAGGCAGTGGAGCCTTCGGCCGGAGAATTTCCAGAAAATGCGCGCCAGTATTATGCAACCTTTGAATCAGAAAATGAATCGAAGCAGGTCGCTAAAAACACGATGTTGGTGATTGGCTCTGGCGCGTTTCGGATGGGTGATGCGGCTTCTGGTGGGTATGCCACAGCCATTACTTTATCCGAATTACGCCGGTTGCAGCACCCAACGATTATCATGAATAACAATCCTAGCGATGCCACTTTGTTACCACATTTGGCGGATAAACAGTATTTAGAACCACTGGAAATTTCTGATGTGATGCAAGTTGTTGAGTTGGAGAAGCCGCAAGCCATTATTATTCCAGGAAACCGACGTAAGTTAATTCGGGCGTTACGGGCGTTAGGACAACACGTTGTGATTTTACCGAAAGAAAAACATACGCCTAGCGGACCAGATGAAAATGAATCGGAGTTTGCATTAAACGTCTTTTTTGATGGTGAAAAAGTTTACCCCATCAATGTGACCCAACATATGGCTGGCGAGATGCGTATTATTGCACCAGCCGGTGAGGTGCCGAGTCATTTGTTAGCAACAACCAAAACACTCGAAAATCCTGGTGTTTATCAAGTTATTTGGTATGAAAAAACGGTGCAATGGCGACACACGGTTGATTTGGCAGCACTTGATGATGGCACTTGGTTACGGCCAATGCCGTTTGGGCAGATTGCTTTCTTGACGAAAGTGACGCATATTGAATGGCTACGCTTGACTATTCGGGCTGCTTTGCATGAGCTGACGGCACAAGATTTGTTGTTATTAGCGGATATTGCCCATCATGCAAAGGTGCAACAGTTAGCCTTGGTGGCAGCTGACGTGAATTATCGTTTGCATTTGCAACCGAGTGAAGTCATTGATGGCACAAGATTTGAAATGGGAGTTGGGGTAAGTGATTATGGGCGATCGGAAGAAGTATGAGACGCATCTTTTTAAGGGGATCTTGGTGACGCAAAATGCATCGGGTCACTTTGAACCGAAAGCCGAAGCGACGCCACATTTATGGCGGACGGGCAAACACACCAAAGGACAATTTAAACAAATTGGGCAAATTTTCCTGACAGAAAATGGTCAATCGGTGGCGGTTTTACAGCAAGCTGACTTAGCCTTTAAACAACGCCATGATTTCACACCACTCCAGCGGTGGACTTCAGAATACGTACCGCTTGATTTATTGACGAAGTGGTTATAAAAAACCTGAACATCATGTTCAGGTTTTTTATATGCGCGCCGGCTTAATATGTTTACTGGTAAAGTGAAAGAGCGTTGCATTGATGATAATGATGAGGCCACTGAAAATAAATATGGCGCGATAATCATATAAACTGGCGACAACGGCCCCCATCATTGGGCCAATCACAGAACCTAATGACTGAAAACTTTGGTTATAACTGAAAATCCGACTCGTCATTTCAGTTGGGGAGTTCTTTGAGAGTAAGGTTTGAACGGCTGGTAACATTGTGGCATCACTAATCCCGACTAAAAATCTAAAGAACATCAGCATACCAATACTTGTGACAAAGGCAGTTGGGATAAAGGCAATCACCCCAATCATAAACCCAATTTTAATCATCCGATGGGTCCCGACGCGATCCCCAAGGCGACCAAAACGGGGCGCAGCAATCACGGTAGCGATACCGGGCATCGCCGCCACAATCCCGGCGATAAACGTGGTGTCAGTCCCATGATGCAAAATTTCGCGAACAAATAAACTGACAATTGGATTAATCGCTGTGTTGACGGTTTGGACTAACATCGTAGTGACAAATAGGCCGACAATCAGTGGTTTGTTGGGGATGTGTTGCCAAAGTGTTGTGGTAGAGACACGTGATACGCGCAGAGCAGCAGGGCGGGGTGATTCTTTAACCAGTAACAACGTCAGGACAAACACGAGAAATAAGATGAGACCAGTAATATGGAAGGACGTACGGTAACTAAAAAAGGTCGCTAATATCCCACCAAATAGGGGACCCACCAAATTACCAGCGGTCATGCCAGTGACTAAAATTCCCAGGGCTTTGCCGGCATGCTTTTTCGGGGTTTGAGTGGCAACTAGCGCATTGGCGTTGGAAATAAAACCGCCCATAGCGCCTTGCAAGGCACGTAAGATAAATAATTGCCACACATTGGTCACGTTTCCCATTAAAAATAACACAATGGCCATTCCCAATGCGGCCCGCAACAACATGAGCTTGCGCCCTTTACTGTCGGCCAATTTACCCCAAAAAGGCGAGACAATCGCTGTTACTAAAAAAGAAACGGCAAAGACAGCACTAGAATAAAAGCTTAATTGATCTTTATCAAATGTCCCTAAGGTATCAATGTAAAGGGACAAGAAAGGCATGACCTCACTCAATGCAACCCCGGTCATAAAGACGCCAAACCAAAGCACAAAGACGTTTCTTTGCCACAATGGTTCGCCATCTGACTGGGATTCTTGCGTGTTTTCAGGCATATCGGTTTTCCTCCGAGAAAAAATTGATATTCTTAGTTTATGCTTCTTTGTCAAAATATGCACGCTTTAAGACTTAACTTGTGAATGAATTAAATATTTATTATAATGAAACTACGTTTGAAAACGTATCAAGGCATGTTGCGGTTTTTTAAATAGTGATGTGTCTTCCGGAATTAAATGAAGGGAATGTGCTTTCTTGCATACACTTGTTTGAAGTACATCGACCAGATTTGGCGATCGATCAAACGACTGTGTGCTCATCAGCACGCAAAATAATATGGCAAGAACGAAGAGCTATTCAGGACAAGAAGTCCTTGATATGGTTGGGCAATACATGGCACCAGCAGATGCCGAGAAAGTCAAACTGGCTTATGACTGGGCATCAGAGCTCCACCACAATCAGTTCAGAAAATCTGGTGAACCTTATATTATTCACCCCATTCAGGTGGCGGGGATTCTAGCCGAACTTAAGATGGATACGGCAACAGTGATCTCGGGTTATCTGCATGATGTGGTGGAGGATACACCGGCCACTACCCAAGACATCGAAGATAAGTTTGGGGCAACGATTGCCCAAATTATTGACGGTGTCACGAAGATTAGTAAAATCGAGTACAAAAATTCACGAGAACAGCTTGCGGAAAACCACCGAAAGCTGCTTTTAGCCATGTCTAAAGATATTCGTGTGATTATTGTCAAACTGGCGGATCGTTTACACAATATGCGCACATTAGGGGCGTTACGAGAAGAAAAGCAACGGCGCATTGCCAGTGAAACGTTAGATATTTACGCCCCATTGGCAGATCGTTTAGGGATTAGTACGATTAAATGGGAACTGGAAGACTTAGCCTTGAGCTATTTGGATCCGGAAAAGTACTATATGATTGCGTCACAAATGAATATGAAACGTGACGAACGGATTCAGTATGTGCAAGAAGCGGTGACAGAAATCACCCAAGCGATTCAAGATCTTGAACTAGAAAATGTCAGTGTTTACGGGCGACCAAAGCATATTTATTCCATTTATCGGAAGATGACGGACAAACACAAAGCATTTGAAGAAATTTATGATTTGTCTGCGGTGCGTGTGTTAACGGATACGATTCCAGATACGTATGCCGTGTTGGGGGCTATTCATTCAAAATGGATGCCGCTCCCAGGTCGTTTCAAAGATTACATTGCGTTGCCTAAAGCCAATGGCTATCAAAGTTTGCATACCACGGTGATTGGGCCAAGTGGTCGTCCGTTAGAAGTGCAGATTCGGACGCATACGATGCATGAAGTCGCCGAGTTCGGGGTAGCCGCACACTGGGCCTATAAGAAAAATAAGGGCTCGAACAAAGAAGCTAAAGTCAACGACCAAAATCAACAGGCATTGAACGTTATTCAAGGCATTTTGGAATTACAAGAAGACGCCAAGAACGCTGAAGACTTCATGGCTGGCGTCCAAGGCGACCTCTTTAGTGACCGCGTTTATGCGTTCACCCCCCGTGGGGATGTCTTTGAATTGGCAAAGGGTGCTGGACCACTCGATATGGCTTTCTCCATTCATACGAATGTTGGGATTAAAACAACCGGGGCGAAAGTTAATGGTCGCATTGTGCCCCTAGATTATAAAATCAAAACCGGTGATATTATTGAAATCATCACCAGCTCAACGGCTAAGCCAAGCCGTGACTGGTTGGATATTGTTTCAACCCGACGAGCACGAAATAAGATTAAGCAATATTTTAAGCAACTTGACCGCGAAGATAACATCGAAGCTGGCCGTGACCTGTTAGCCCGTATTTTACAAGATACTGGCTTTGATCCGTCAGCGATTTTAACGGTTGATCGGTTAGTTAAAACAGCTGAAGCACTCCATTATCATACGTATGAAGATATGTTGGCTGCCCTTGGTTATGGCGATGTGGCCGTACCGGGTGTTGCCAACAAGTTAACCGAAGCGATTCGTGAAGCACAACAAGAAGCAGAAACGGCGGAATTGCAACGCGAACTGCTGGAGGAAGGCCACGAAATTAAACGGGTTGAAACGGCACTTACCCAACGACAAAAAGCTACCGCAGACGATATTGTCATTGCTGGCGTGGATAACTTGCTAGTCCGTTTAGGGCGTTGCTGTACACCAGTCCCCGGGGATGCCGTGACTGGGTATATTACCAAAGGCCGTGGGATTTCGGTCCATCGCGTTGGTTGTCCAAACATTCGGGCGGCCGAGACCCAAGGGCAACGTTTAGTTGATGTACAATGGGAAGATGAAAAAGGGCTCAAGCCTAATTATGATGCGGATTTAACGGTTCATGGCGAAAATCGCAATGGCTTACTCAATGACGTCTTACGGGCCGTCAATGGTCGGACCAAATTTGTGAACTCAGTCAATGGCCATGTGACCAAAAATGGGATGGCACAAGTGTCACTATCGATTGGTGTGAAGAACAGTGAGCAGCTTGGCAACATTATGGATGCCCTTAACAACCTGCCGGCAGTCTATGATGTGGAGCGCACATTCCATTAAAAACGGGTGGGAACATTTTTTATCAAACGATTAGGCGCATTTTCATGCTATATTTTTAATTATTACTTTTAATTGAAATGAGCGCAAAATGAAGACCCCAATTTTAATGGCCATTGCCCCCATTACCCAAGCACAACAACCAGGGATGCTGTTAGTTGATAAACAGGCAAAAAAAGTTTACTTTACAGCACAACGCTTACCAGAACCCAAGTCACAAAAATGGCTACTCTGGTTACTGATTACGAGTAGTGTCTTAGTGACGCCTTATTGGTTGTTTGATAAGTTACTGCATCTACCGCATTTTCCAATTAACCAGCCCATTGTTTGGTGGCTAGTCTTAGCCATTACCCTGGGAATTCCAATTTTGGCTTGGTATGTTGGCCGCCAAAAGGTGCATTATGACGTTCAGCAGGTACAACCTTTGACCGTTGATCAAACAACTTTGGACCAGGCGTTGAAGTATTGGTGGTTTGAGCGTTTATGGGTGGCAACCGTTTTGTTACTGTTGCCACCGACATCAGTCCTTTTTTTAGTACTTTATATGATTAAACGTGATCCGTTAGATGCTTTGTTGATTACGGTGCATGCCACGCTGTTTATGCGGCGTTTGATCCCCCACGCATTTTCCCGTATTATGGTGTCTAAACGTGATATTGAGGAGTGGGTAAAATGAAAGTTGTGTTACAACGTGTCAAATCGGCACAAGTCACGATTGATGACCAAATTGTTGGTCAAATTAACGCAGGTTTTGTGTTATTAGTTGGTGTTGCCGATGATGACACCACGGCCGATATTGATTATCTGGTCCGAAAAATTAGTCAACTACGTGTCTTTGAAGATGCTGAGGGACGTATGAATTTAAGTATTCAAGCAATTGCCGGTGAGATTTTGTCGATCTCGCAATTTACCTTGTTTGCAGACACAAAGAAAGGCAACCGGCCCAGCTTTACCAAGGCTGGGCAACCGGATTTTGCTAGTATGATGTATGACCAGTTTAATGCGGCCCTACGGCATACGGGGTTACCGGTTGCAACCGGCCAATTTGGCGCTGATATGGCTGTGTCATTAGTCAATGATGGTCCCGTGACGATTTTATTTGATACAAAAGACAACTAAAAAAGGTTCGGCTTAGCCGAACCTTTTTTAGTTGTGATGCGTTTTGCGATAGTGATAATACCAACCGAATGGGACGAGACTTTCCGTGCCATTTTTAATGCGTTGGATATTTGAGCGATGGCGGTAAAAGACAAAGCAAGTTAACGCGGCTGCCACTAAGGTCAAAATGAGATCGTGATAGAAAAATGACGTGATCAGGGCAAAACTAAAGCCAACCATTGAACTCAACGACACCATTGACGTGAGCAGTAACATGATAATGAAGACTGCCGAGACCATGATGAAAAATTGTGGGTTATAGGCGAGTAAGACACCAGCCGAAGTGGCGACCGCCTTACCACCCTTGAATTTAATCCAAATTGAGAAAGTATGTCCAATAATGGCAGCAATACCAACCAACATGGGATTGATCGTACTATGGAAAAGGAGGGGTAACAAGCCCGCTGCTGTCCCTTTTAAGAGATCAAGGACCAAGGTCACAGTACCAGCAACTGGGCCAAGCACCCGAAAGGAGTTGGTCGTGCCAATATTACCGGAACCTTCATCACGAATATCCTTGTGATAAAAAATTAAGCCAATCCAATATCCCGGGAGTAATGACCCGAGAAAGTAGGCACAGACAAACATTAGTATTGTTGAAAACATAGTTTAACTCCTCGATATTGTGAATAAACACAAAGTTAATTCTATCATAAAAAGTGATCGTAAAGGGGGGAACGTATTGGAAATGTTATTTTGAGTCTTGTCAGAATACATTTTTTAATCTATGATAATATAGATTGACGCATGATCACGAACAATTGTTCAATCATGACAATGTTTTAAAATAAGAAAGATATGAGTATTCATGGCAGAAAAAAATCACTATGATTCAGATTCAATAAAAATTCTTGAAGGTTTAGAGGCGGTTCGTAAGCGTCCAGGGATGTACATTGGTTCAACTGACGGCCGTGGTTTGCACCATTTGGTTTATGAAATTGTCGATAATGCAGTGGATGAAGCCTTAGGTGGCTTTGGTAATGATATTCGTGTCACAATCCATGAAAATAATGCCATCACTGTACAGGACTTTGGTCGTGGGATGCCAGTTGGGATGCACGAATCAGGGAAACCAACACCGGAAGTTATTTTAACTGTGTTGCATGCTGGTGGTAAATTTGGTCAAGGTGGCTATGCCACTTCCGGCGGGTTACATGGTGTGGGATCATCAGTTGTTAATGCCTTATCAGAAAGTTTACAAGTCACGATCGTGCGTGATGGGCACAAATGGCAGGAAGACTTTGTCAATGGTGGTCATCCTGTGGATACACTCCGTGATCTCGGGCCAACAACTGAGCATTCCGGCACAACAGTTAAATTCAAGCCTGATCCTTCATTATTTAGTGCGACGGTGTATAAGTATGACACGTTATCGGAACGCTTGCGTGAATCAGCCTTTTTGATGTCCGGCGTGAAGTTCACCCTAACGGACGAACGCGTGCAGCCAGCGCGGGTAGAGACTTATCATTATGAAAAAGGGTTGGAGTCTTTTGTTGGATTCTTAAATGAAGATAAGGGAACGATTGGTCCGGTGATGACCTTTGAGGGTGAACAATCAGGGATTGTGGTTGATGTTGCGGCCCAATACAACGATGGTTACTCTGAAACTTTGTTGTCATTTGTGAATAATGTGCGCACGCAAGACGGTGGAACGCATGAAGTGGGCTTCCGCACAGCGTGGACGAAGGCCTTTAACGAATACGCCCGTAAGGTCAATTTGTTAAAAGATAAAGATAAAAATCTTGAAGGTACGGACGTCCGTGAAGGACTATCAGCCGTTATTTCACTCCGTGTGCCGGAACAATTCTTGCAGTTTGAAGGCCAGACGAAAGATAAGTTAGGAACACCAGAGGCGCGTGGGATTGTTGAATCCGTTGTCAACGAGACGTTGAGTCGTTTCTTGATGGAAAACGGTGACTTTGGTCAAAACTTGATTCGCAAAGCGATTCGAGCTCGGGAAGCACGGGAGGCCGCGCGTAAGGCCCGTGATGAAAGTCGTACCGGTAAGGCAAAGGGGCAAAAAGAACGCCTTCTATCTGGTAAGTTAGCCCCTGCCCAGTCAAAAGATGCGACACGTAACGAACTCTTTTTGGTCGAGGGTGATTCGGCCGGTGGTTCTGCAAAGCAAGGCCGTGACCGTAAATTCCAAGCGATTCTACCTTTGCGTGGGAAAGTGTTGAATACCGAAAAGGCGAAGTTAGTTGATATCTTAAAAAATGAAGAAATTTCAACGTTGATTTATGCCATTGGCGGTGGCGTTGGTAATGACTTTAAAGTCTCAGATACGGCATTTGATAAAATTATTATCATGACAGATGCCGATGATGACGGGGCCCACATTCAGACGCTACTATTGACGTTCTTTTACAAGTACATGCGGCCATTGATTGAGGCGGGACGGGTTTATATTGCATTGCCACCGCTTTACCGCGTGAAATATGCGTCAAAGAAATTAGCCGACCAATTTGCTTGGACAAACGATGAATTAGAAGCGATTACGAGCCAAAGTGATGCGCGTTATGAATTGACACGCTTTAAGGGGCTTGGGGAAATGAATGCGCCACTCCTTTGGGAAACGACCATGAATCCTGAAACACGGACATTGATTCGGGTAAAAATCGAAGATGCTGTGTTGGCTGAAAAGCGGGTCACAACATTGATGGGCGACAAGGTTGAACCCCGGCGTGATTGGATTGAAGCCAATGTTCACTTCACGTTAGATGAAGCTGGGTCAATTTTAGACACCGTTGATGGTGAGCAAGCAAATGCGAGCGATGTGTTTGAAAAAGCACGTCAGCATGAAAATAAGTCAGTCGTCGCGACGAAGTCAGCAAAATCAGCAGGGCCGGTGATTACCAACTGGCAAAACGGCCAAAGCAGCGACGCTTGATTTTTGCGTTGTTGGCATTATTTTTGACGAAAGTCTCATTCGCCGCGTCCATTGGTGCGCGGCCTTTACATCTGACTTTGCATGCATTCTATTTGAAAGGAAATGTGTCTAATCGTGTGACGGTCGTTAGACACTCGTATATATGGCAGATCGTATAACTGAACTCTCACTGGAAGCAGTGATGGGAGAGCGTTTTGGGCGCTACTCAAAATATATTATTCAAGAACGGGCGTTACCGGATATCCGAGACGGGCTAAAGCCGGTGCAACGCCGTATTCTTTTTGCGATGGACCAAGATGGCAATACCTATGACCATCCTTATCGGAAATCAGCGAAGTCGGTTGGAAATGTCATGGGTAACTTCCATCCGCACGGCGATTCATCGATTTATGAAGCCATGGTCCGGCTATCGCAAGATTGGAAAGTGCGCGAACCATTAATTGACATGAACGGGAACAACGGCTCAGTTGATAATGATCCCGCTGCCGCTATGCGGTATACTGAAGCGCGTTTGTCAAAAATTGCTGGCGAAATGATGGCGGATTTAGGACACGAAACGGTTGATATGGTGTTGAACTTTGATGACACCACTTATGAACCAACGGTGTTACCATCCCGGATTCCTAGTTTGTTTATCAATGGGGCTACGGGTATTTCGGCGGGTTATGCCACCGAAATTCCGCCACATAACCTCAAAGAAATCAATGCCGCGTTGATTTACTTATTGGATCATCCGGAGGCGCCATTATCAGCATTGATGCGCTATGTCAAAGGGCCTGATTTCCCAACTGGCGGGATTATCCAAGGCTTGGACGGCATTAAAAAAGCCTATAAGACAGGGCGTGGTAAGATTGTTGTTCGTGCTAAAACTGAGATCTCTGACCTTAAGGGTGGCAAGAAAAAGATTGAAATTACCGAGTTACCTTATGAAGTTGTCAAGTCAAACTTAGTGTCAAAAATTGATGCCATTCGTTTGAATAAAGAAGTTGCTGGCATTGCTGAAGTCCGTGATGAATCGGATCGTGAGGGGATGTCAATTGTCATTGAACTCAATAAGGGAACCAATGCCGAAGGTATTTTGACTTATTTGTTCAAGAAGACAGATCTCCAGATTTCTTACAACTTCAATATGGTGGCCATTCATGACCAACGGCCAGTAACGGTCAGCTTAAAGCAAGGCCTCCAAGCATTTTTGGATTTCCGTAAGGAAGTGGTGTTGAAACGGTCAGCGTTTGAATTAGCAAAAGCACAGGCGCGTCAACATATTGTTGAAGGTTTGATTCGGATGCTATCGATTTTGGATGAGGTTGTGGCGACAATCCGCGCGTCTCAAAATCGTAAGGATGCCACGCAAAACTTAATTGACAAGTTCCAATTCACGCAACCGCAAGCAGAAGCCATTGTGACATTGCAGCTTTATCGTTTGACCAATACAGACGTGACGCAATTAGAAGCAGAATTTGCAACGTTAACCGATAAAATTAATCATTTAAATTTGATTTTGACGGAAGAATCCGCCTTAAAGGATGTGATTCGTGATGAATTGAAGGCCATTACGACAACCTACACTACGCCACGGCGCTCACAAATTGAAGCTGAAGTGGAAGATTTGGTCATTGATACGGCGGTCACGATTGCTGAAGAAGATGTCCAAGTATTGGTATCGCGTAATGGTTATTATAAGCGGGCGTCACTACGTTCTTATAAAGCATCGGATACTGATAATGGTTTGGCTGATGATGATTTACCAGTCTTTGTCGGTCAGTTAAATACGACCCAACATTTATTTATGTTTACAAATAAGGGCAGTGTGATTTACCGGCCGGTACATGAATTGCCTGATTCAAAGTGGAAAGACACGGGTGAACATTTCTCACAACAGTTGGCCAACTGGCGCCCTGATGAATATGTGATTCAGGTGGTTGCGGTCGATAATTTGGCCCAAGGTGGGGCGTTCACGATTGTGACCAATGATGGCTTTATCAAGCAAACGGCGCTGGCTGACATGGTGCCAAAGGCGTACAAGAAGAAAACGTCAATGGCAATTAAGCTTAAGACAGATGATAGCCAAGTCGTTAATGTAGCTTATACGCCAACCGTTGCTGACCAAGATGTGTTGTTGTTATCACACAACGGTATCGGGTTGCGCTTTGGTTTGAGTGATGTGCCAGAAATCGGCGCGCGTACAGCCGGTGTCAAGGCGATGGATCTTCGCGGGGATGATACCATTCAGGCTGCCTTAATGGTGACGTCACCAGACCAACAGGTGGCCATTGTGGCAGAAAACGGTGCCTTTAAGTATATGCCCGTGTTAGAAATTAATCATTCAAAGCGGGCTAACAAAGGCTTATTGATCTTCACACAAAAGAAAACAGTACCGTATCGTGTCGCAGCTGCCACCTTGTTTGATCAAGATGTCGCCGCATTAGAAATTTTGACTAGTCGCTGGCAAGTCCAAGATTTGCAATTAAGTGACTATAGTCCGTCACAACGTGTTGGTAACGGCCAATATGTGGTGGACGTCAAGAAAAATGGGACGCCTTGGCTTGTTCGGCCATTGGCGATTGCTGGGACAAAATAATTTTTTTCTGCTAAAATAAACGTATATTGAACGAGGAGACATTCACGCATGGCTAAGACTTTAGTTTTCGGACATAAGAACCCAGATACAGATACAATCGCTTCAGCAATTGCTGCAAGCTATTTCTTAAACCAAATTGGTGAAGGGGCCGAAGCGGTTGCCCAAGGTACACCAAATGCGGAAACACAATTTGCTTTGGATTACTTCAAAGTTGACGCCCCACGGGTGATTACTTCAGCTGATACCGACACAGTGGTCTTGGTCGATCATAACGAAGCAGCCCAATCTGTTGACAATTTGGCAGATGTCACGGTTGCCGGTATTTATGACCATCACAAGTTTGCCTTTACAAATACAACGCCGCTTTACATCACAGCTAAGCCATGGGGTTCAGTTGCAACGATTTTGTACTACGAATTCAAGCAAGCACAATTTGACATTCCAACAGAAATCGCTGGTTTGTTGGCTTCAGCAATTATTTCAGACACGTTGTTGTTAAAGAGCCCAACAACAACAGATTATGATGTCGCCGCTTTGAAGGCTTTGGCTGACATTGCCGGTCTTGAAGATTATGAAGCTTATGGTTTAGACTTGTTGAAGGCAGGCACAGATTTGTCATCACGTACTGATAAGGAATTGATTGATGGCGACGCCAAGTCATTTGACATGGGTGGTCACCAATTCCGCATTGGTCAAGTTAACACGGTTGACATTGACGATGTGTTGTCACGTCAAGCAGGGATCGAAGCTGCGATGACTGAAGAAGGCTACGATAACTTCTTGTTCGTCATTACTGATATCTTGCATTCAAATTCAAAGGCTATTTTCTTGGGTGAAGCAACCGCTGCTGTCGAAGCTGCCTTTGATGGCCAATTGATCGATAACGTGATTGATTTGCCAGGGGTTGTCTCACGTAAGAAGCAAGTTGTGCCACCACTTGAAGCACAATTTTAAGGCGTGATATCGCGTGTTGTGAGGCAAGGGGGCGTGTATTTTGTCGAACAGGTTTTCGTCAAAATTATAAAAAACGCTTTACACTGATGCGCGGTTCATGTATAATAACTAATTGTATTGACAAGCAAATAATTTTAACAAACCACATTAAGGAGTAAGGATATGCGTATTCACGTTATTCTAGGAAATGATGAAACTGGTGAACGTATTTACTTGACGTCTAAAAACCGTCGTAATACACCAGATCGTCTTGAGTTGAAGAAGTACTCACCAAAACTTCGCAAAGTTGTAACATTTAAGGAGATTAAGTAATATGGCAAAGAAGTCAAAGATTGCTAAGGCACAAAAGCGTGAAGCTTTGGTTGCAAAGTATGCTGAAAAGCGTGCAGCCTTGAAGGCAGCTGGCGATTACATCGGTTTGGCTGCATTGCCAAAGGATTCATCTCCAGTGCGCGTACACAACCGCGATTTGATTGATGGTCGTCCACACGCTTATATGCGTGAATTCGGTATGTCACGTTTGAACTTCCGTCAATTGGCACACAAGGGTCAAATTCCTGGTGTGCGTAAGGCTTCTTGGTAAGATCAAGTTTTCGTTGAAATTGCGTAACTTACACCGGTAAGCATTACGTGGGCGCGTTAAAAGTCAATTATTATAGCATCAGCTAAATACAGTGACTGCCTCAATGAGCATAGCGAATGGGGTCATAAAGGTTCACACACAAGTAAAACCACAGCAATGTGGTTTTTTGTTTGGACAAAATCACACGTTGTTTGCAATTTCTTAAAAATTGCGCTATACTAGAGAGTGTTAATTTACATAGATATTGTAAATGAGCGGGTCACAGCAATGCGGCCGGCTCATTTTTTATGAAATTGGCACTTGCTTGCAATACAGAGACAAATTCATCAAAGGAGGATAGGTAAATGGCAAATAAAGTCGAACAAGAAATCACGGCGTTGATTACCCCGATTTTAGTCGAACAAAATGATTTGCTGTGGGATTTGACCTATACAAAAGAAGGTGGCCAAAAGATTTTGCGGATCATGGTTGATAAGCCGGATCATGCCTTTATTACGATGGCAGACATTACGGACTTTACCCAAGCCGTTAATGACCTTTTGGATACTGTTGAGCCAGATCCAATTCCAGAAGCATACTTATTGGATATTTCATCTCCTGGTGCAGACCGGCCATTAAAGCAACCTTGGCATTATCGCTGGGCACAAGAAGCTGATGAAACAATCCTAGTCGCACTCTTTGCGGCCAAAGAAGGTCAAAAGAAGTGGCAAGGGAAAGTGAAATCCGTGACGGATGAAGGCATTGTTTTGTCAACGGCACAGGGTGACTTATCACTTCAATTTGATGAAATTGCTAAAGCAGTGCTGGATATCCAGTTTTAACGCAACGGGTTGGTCCTGTTGTGATATGGTTTTGATCGTCGGACCAACACAAAACTGGCAATCATTGCCGGAAGAAAGCACACTATTAATTAAATGAGGATAGGCGAATGAGTAAAGAATTAGTCGACGCGCTCGATGCCCTTGAAGCTGAACGCGGGATTGAACGCGCGGTTGTGATTGAAGCCTTGGAAGACGCCTTAAGAGCGGCTTACAAGAAGCAATACAATGCAGAACAGAATGTTGAAGCCGTTTTTGACACTAAAAAAGGGAATGTTGCCATTAAGCAAGTCAAAGTCGTTGTTTTAGACGAAGACTTTGAAAACGAAGATACCGAAATTCCTTTGGAAGATGCCTTGGCCATTAATCGTGCCTATGAACCAGGCGATGAAATTCGTTTCGATGTCACACCAAAGGACTTCGGTCGCATGGCTGCACAAGCTGCAAAACAAGTGATTGTGCAAAAAATGCGTGAAGCGAGCCGTGAAGCGATTTATAATAAATTTGCGGACTATCAAGATGAAATCATCACCGGTGAAGTGGATCGTCAAGACTCACGTTTCTTGTACTTGACTTTGCCAGGTAACCAAGAAGCAGCGATGGCACCAGCAGACCAAATGCCAAATGAACATTACCGGATGGGTGATCGGATCAAGGTGTTGGTCAACAAAGTTGAAAATAACGCCAAGGGACCACAAATCTTTGTGTCACGAACAGCGCCTGACTTGGTGAAGCGTTTGTTTGAACAAGAAGTGCCAGAAGTGTATGATGGTACCGTTGAAATCATGAGCATTTCACGTGAAGCAGGCGATCGCTCAAAGATTGCGGTTTATACGCATGATGCTGATCTTGACCCAGTTGGGGCCATGGTTGGGCAACGCGGCGCCCGTGTACAAGCCGTGGTTAACGAACTTGGCGGCGAAAATATGGACATTGTGGAATGGGTGGAAGACGAAGCGCAATATATTGCCAACGCCTTGAACCCATCAGAAGTCACAGATGTGATTTTTGATCCAGAAAATGACCGTGCCGTCACAGTGATTGTCCCAGATAACCAATTGTCATTAGCCATTGGTAAGAAGGGTCAAAACGCCCGTTTGGCAGCCCGTTTGACTGGCTTTAAGATTGATATCAAATCTGAATCTGAAGCGGCCAGCAGTCTTGTGACTGAGGCACCAGTAGCTGTCGAAGACGAAACCAACGAGTAATCTGATAGAAAGGAAACGTGTTTCTGCTCAGACGAGCACAAAGACACGCTAGATATTATGAAGCCAAGAAAAATACCTATGCGAAAAGACATCGTTACCGGTGAAATGTTTCCTAAAAAAGAACTTGTTCGTGTTGTGCGCGATAAAGAAGGGCATGTGAGCTTAGACCCCACATCAAAAGCCAACGGTCGTGGCGCTTATATTAGGTTAGATCGTGATATTGCAGCCATGGCAAAGAAGAAGCGCATTTTTGATAAAGCCTTTGAGATGAAGATTCCCGATGCGTTCTATGACGAACTAATCGCTTATGTGGATCATCAACAAGCGCGACGGGAGTTGTTTGGTGATAAGTAAAGACGACCAAATTTTAAATCTACTCGGCTTAGCCATGCGTGCTGGTAAGTTAGTGTTGGGTTCTGACTCAACATTAACAGCAATACGTGGCAATAAGGTGCAAATGGCCTTTTTCCCCAGCGATGGTGGTCAAAGTCAAGCTAAAAAATTCGCTGATAAAGCAGCGTTTTATCATGTCACACTGATTCAAGACTATACCAAAGCGCAATTAACCGATGCTATCGGCGTAAATCGCAGTGTATTTGCGATTGCGGATCGCGGTTTTAGTCGCAAAATTAAACAATTAATTTCAGAAAAGGAGCGGAACTAAATGGCAGAAGAAAAGAAATTCTCAGGCTCAAACCGTCCTGCACGAAAACAGGCAGTCCCAGAACGTAAGGAGTTGCCCGCATCACAACGCCGTCATGCGGCAAAATTGACAGAAGGGTCATCAGCATCACAAGCAAGTGCTGGTTCACGTTCAAGTCGGCCTAACCGTTCAAATAACGGTCAAGGGCAAACACGCAACGCTGCGCGTCCAAATGGTGCCGCAGCCAGTCGGCCTAATAACGGTGGCCAAAGCCGCAACGCTCGCCCTGGTTCACGTTTGCAACCAACTGGTGGTCGTCCAGCAGTGCGCGAAAAGAAGAGTTGGTCAACGAAGCCACGTGAAGGGCAAGTCGACTACTCAAAGCAAACAGATAATAGTTTGAAGCAATACGTGAGTGAAAACGAAAAGCGTAAGCAAGCGGCCGCTGCTGCTAAGGCACCAAAGAAGCCAGCCACCCCAGCAAAGCCAACAGACGCTAAGAAGCCAGCCGCTGCTAAGCCAGCTACCACCCCAGCACCAGCTGCTGG